>ERZ1740067.293-NODE-293-length-41635-cov-8.519481_pt1 | contig 41635 bp, 41 predicted proteins | sample MGYA00581736_ERZ1740067 | MGnify/ENA primary metagenome ERZ1740067 (study PRJEB43018, sample SAMN04849236) | marine metagenome | isolation source: floating plastic debris | place: Pacific Ocean | collected 2008-08-27 | study: EMG produced TPA metagenomics assembly... | reverse complement strand
CCTCGCTGTACCGGCCCGACACTCTGCCAGCACCTCGGTCAAGCCGATGCAAGCGACGGCGTGGGCGACGCGCATCGGGCCGATCCTTACCGGGGTCGGATCTTCGATCCAGATCTGCTCGGGGGTATCGACGGCAAACGACATCCTCAACATGGCCGTTTTGGCCGCTTGCAAGGTGGGTGAATGAGCGTCTTCAACCTCGGATCTATCAACGTCGACAATGTCTACCGCGTGCCACATATCCCTGGAGCCGGAGAAACACTGGCGGCCAGTGGGTTCTCGCGCGGGCTGGGCGGCAAAGGGGCGAACATGTCGGTTGCTGTGGCGCGTGCGGCAGCGCGTGCGATCCACATCGGCGCTGTCGGAGGGGACGGTGCGTGGTGCGTCGAACGGTTGATGGAGTACGGCGTCGACACACGGTATATCGGTAAGCTGTCCGGCGCGCAGACCGGGCATGCGAACATCGCAGTCGCTGACGACGGTGAGAACCAGATCGTGACCTTTGGCGGCACCAATCAGCAGATCAGTGATGAGATGATTTGTGCCGCGTTAGCCGAGGCCGGACCGGGCGATACGGTGCTGTTGCAGAACGAGACCAATGGCCAAGTGACGGCGGCACGCATGGCGCGGAACCTGGGCGCGCGGGTGGTCTATGCGGCGGCACCGTTCGAGGCGAAAACAGTCTCTGACATTGCGGAATACACTGACATTCTCCTGCTCAATGCGGTTGAGGCCGAACAACTGCGTGCCGCCTTGGGCCAAGAGCTGACGGCGCTAGGCATTGACCACGTGGTGATCACGATGGGCGGCGAGGGCAGTCGCTGGTTGAATGTCACCAAGGGGACGGAGGTGCATATGGCCGCCCTGCCGGTCACACCGGTCGATACGACGGGGGCGGGCGACACGTTCACCGGGTACCTTGTTGCCGGTCTTGATCGTGGGATGCCCATGGAACAAGCGCTGCGCCTCGCGACGCAGGCGGGTGCGATTATGGTCACCCGCCTTGGAACGGCGGATGTGATCCCCGACCTCAAGGATATCGAGGACGCGCGGCTTTAGCTGCCCACAAACGGCGCCGCGGCGCCCCACAGCTCCTTGACCCGCGCATCTCGACCGCAAGCCTCGCGATAGGCGGTGTAAGCCTTGGCTTTGGATTTCGGACCAAAGCGGGTCAGGATGACCGTGTTCTGCTTGTAATAATCCTGGTGGTAGCCGTCAGCGGGATAGAACTCCACCGCTGCATTGATCGGCGTCACCACGGTTTGGCCGAGGTCCGCTTGCGCGGCCGCCTTGGCGCGTTCGGCCGCCGCCATCTGCTCCGGCGTGGCAAAGATAGCCGTCGTGTAGCTGAACCCACGGTCACAAAACTGCCCGCCCGCATCTGTCGGATCGACCGAGCGGAAGAACAGCGACATCAGCGTGTCGGTCGACACCTGGGCCGGGTCATAGGTGATCTGCACCGCCTCGACATGACCGGTGCCGCCACGCACGACCTGCTTGTAGGTCGGGTTTTCGACCGTTCCGCCGGTAAAGCCGGACACAGCCTCTTTTACACCTTTTACCTTTTCGAAATCCGCTTCGACGCACCAGAAACAGCCTCCGGCAACGGTGAGCGTATCAAGGTCTTGCGCGTGGGACGTCTTGGTCTGCGCGACCATGCCAAGGGCAATGGTCATCCCGAGCAGGATGGTTTTGAACGTACGGGTCTGGGTCATGGCGGTGCCTCCTGTCGGTGAAGTGTGGCGCGGGCTCGGTGTGTTCTCAACTCACGAGCGGGAGAGGTCGCGCAGCCGTGAATTTGCGTTTCTTTCCAGTCATACGCCCGGTAGCGTGGCGTGGATGACAAAACGGATTGCCATGTGGTCGGGGCCGCGCAACCTGTCGACCGCGATGATGTACAGCTTTGCCGCGCGGGGTGACGCGCGGGTCGTGGACGAGCCGTTTTATGCAGCCTATTTGGCGGAGACCGGCGCAGATCACCCGATGCGCGCGGCAGTGCTGGGATCGCAGCCGGTGGATGCGGTAGAGGTCGTTAAATCGCTGATTTCGCCTGTGTCAGAGCCTGTATTTTACCAAAAGCACATGACACATCACATGCTCACGCACTGGCCTTTGGACTGGATGGCGCAGATGCAAAACGTCTTTCTCATCCGCCACCCGGCGCGGGTTGTGGCGAGTTACCGGCGCAAGCGCGAAGCGCCGACGTTGGATGATCTGGGCTTTGTTCAGCAGACGCGGCTTGCGTCCCTGGTCGATGACCCGATCATCGTGGATGCCGCGGATATTCGCGCGGATCCCGCTGGAATGTTACAAAAACTCTGCGCCGCTCTGGGCATTCCATGGACAGAAAACATGCTGTGCTGGCCCGCAGGCGGGCACCCGGCTGACGGTGTCTGGGCCGCTCATTGGTATAGCGCCATTCACCGCTCGATCGGGTTTGACGGCCCGGAGGCACCGTTGCCCAAGATCGATGACCGGCTGGTGGATGCAGGTCTGCCCCACTACGAGGCGTTGGCCGCACGCAAGCTCACTTGAGGCGCTTGTCGCGCGCCGCGAGCAATTTGAGGCGGAGCGCGTTCAGCTGGATAAAGCCTGCGGCGTCCTTTTGATCATATGCGCCAGCGTCATCTTCGAACGTCACATGCGCCTCGGAATACAGCGAATGGTCGGACCAGCGGCCCACGGTGCGTGCCAGACCCTTGTACAGTTTCAGTCGAACGGTCCCGGTCACATGCTCCTGGCTGCAGTCGATCAGGGCCTGCAACATCTCGCGCTCGGGCGAGAACCAAAAACCGTTGTAGATCAACTCGGCATAGCGCGGCATCAGCTCGTCCTTGAGGTGCGCCGCACCGCGGTCAAGCGTGATTTGTTCGATACCCCGATGCGCCTCAAGGAGGATCGTGCCGCCAGGCGTCTCGTAGATGCCGCGGGACTTCATGCCGACAAAACGCCCCTCGACCAGGTCGAGGCGGCCAATGCCGTGCTTGCCGCCCAGCTCGTTGAGCCGCGTCAGCACGGTGGCCGGTGACATCGCGTCGCCATTGATGGATACTGCATCGCCCTTCTCGAAACCAACCTCGATATATTCTGGCGTGTCGGGCGCGTCCTCGGGCGCAACGGTGCGCTGGTAGACGTAGTCGGGCGCATCCTCGGCGGGATCCTCCAGCACCTTGCCCTCGGAGGAAGTGTGCAACAGGTTGGCGTCCACGCTGAACGGCGCCTCGCCGCGTTTGTCCCTGGCGATGGGGATCTGGTTCTTTTCCGCGAAATCGATGAGCTTTGTCCGCGAGCTCAGGTCCCACTCGCGCCAGGGCGCGATCACCTTGATCTCGGGGTTGAGCGCATAGGCGGCCAGTTCGAACCGCACCTGATCATTGCCCTTGCCGGTCGCTCCGTGGGCCACGGCGTCTGCGCCCTCGGCAGCGGCAATCTCGACCAGACGTTTGGAGATCAAAGGGCGCGCGATGGACGTGCCCAGCAGATACAGCCCCTCGTAGAGAGCATTTGCCCGGAACATCGGAAATACGAAGTCGCGCACAAATTCTTCGCGCAAATCCTCGATATAGATGCCGCTGGCCCCCATCAGTTCCGCCTTGGCGCGCGCCGGTTCCAGCTCTTCGCCCTGCCCGAGATCGGCGGTGAACGTGACCACCTCGCAGCCATATTCGGTTTGCAGCCATTTGAGGATGATCGACGTATCAAGGCCGCCGGAATAGGCCAGCACAACTTTCTTGGGCGCGCTCATCTTGGGATCCTTCGTGCGTGTGTCGGGGGCCGATACCGCTTTTGGCTGGGCGGGGCAAGATTGACCGGTTGCGCACCGGACGCTAGGTCACGGGGATCATTGCGGCGAGGGACATCATGGATTTTGTGAAGGGCGCTCGGGCGGCGGAGGCTGCCATGCGCGCTGTTTTTCCTGCGACGCCACTCTTGCGCAATGATCTGCTGTCGGACCGGTACGGCGCCGACATCTGGCTCAAGCGCGAGGATCTGAGCCCGGTGCGATCGTATAAGCTGCGCGGCGCGTTCAACGCGATGCGCAAGGCGCAGGCGGCGGTCTATGTCTGCGCCAGCGCGGGCAATCACGCGCAGGGCGTTGCCTTCATGTGCAAGCATTTCGGCGTGCATGGCGTCGTGTTCATGCCTGTGACCACGCCACAGCAAAAGATCATGAAGACCCGTATGTTCGGTGGCGCGCATGTCGAGGTGCGGTTGGTGGGCGATTACTTTGACGACACGTTGGCGGCGGCGCAGGCCTATTGCGCAGACGAAGGCGCGCATTTCCTGTCCCCGTTCGATGATGAGGATGTCATCGAAGGCCAGGCCTCGGTCGGGGTGGAAATCGCGCAGCAGCTAGGTGGTGACCCCGATCATATCATTGTGCCGGTGGGCGGCGGCGGGTTGTCATCCGGGCTGCGCAGCTATTTTGGCGATCCGGTGCGCATAACCTTTGTTGAGCCGACGGGCGCGCCGTCACTGGCGTATGCGCTGCAGCATGGCGCGCCGCAGGATGTCTCCCCCATCGACAGCTTTGTGGATGGGGCCGCCGTTGCCAAGATCGGCGCACGGACCTTTGCGCGCCTTAGCACTGTTGACCAGGGTGATGTGCTGGCGCTGGAAGAAGATCGGATTTGCGCGACGATCATCGAAATGTTGAATGTCGAAGGGGTTGTGTTGGAACCGGCGGGCGCGCTTGCCATCGAAGCGCTGGCCGAGGTGGCGGGTCAGATCCGTGGCAAGCGCGTTGTGGCGATTGCATCAGGCGGCAACTTTGATTTTGAGCGCCTGCCCGAGGTGAAAGAGCGCGCACAGCGCTATTCCGGCGTGAAGAAATACTTCATCCTGCGCATGCCGCAGCGCCCCGGCGCGCTTAAAGATTTCTTGAACATTCTTGGGCCGGATGACGACATTGCGCGATTTGAGTACCTCAAAAAGTCGGCGCGTAACTTTGGTTCGGTTCTCATCGGACTGGAGACGACGCGGCCCGAGAATTTCGACCGGTTGCTGGCGGCGTTGGATGCTGCCGGATTCACCTACACCGATATCACCGCGAACGAGACGTTGGCACAGTTCGTGATCTAGGCGGCCTTTCCTTGCGCGAGGCCAGCCTCGAACGATACCTTTGAGCTGTCGAAGCATGCGAGGATTTCCGTGACATTCACGGCGGCCGCCTGGCCAGCGGCGGCGGCCTTTTCCCCGGCGCCGCACAGGTCGGAAAAGCCGGCGAAGCCGAGGTTCAGCGCACTGCCTTTGAGAAAATGCAGGTCTTCCTCCAGCCGGGTCAGATCGGGGCCACTGCGAAGCACATCAATCACTCCCGACACTTCTTCCAGAAACAGCGGCACCACCTCTTCGAAGTCTTCGGCACCGATTTCTTCTCGCAAGTCAGACACACGTTGCCAATCGATCATGACGCGACACCTCCAATCATTGCGACGTAAACATGGGAGGCTTAAGCCTTCGTAACCACGACAAGTTTAACGAAAGAAATGGTGAAATTCAGTCTGCGTTAAGCGATGGCGCGCTAGGTCTGACACATCAACTTCGGGGTGGTACAGGGTATGATGTCGACGGCGCTATCGGATAACGAGCTTGAGCCAAATGGTGATGCCAAGCCATCGCCCGTTCAGCGTGTTCTAATCGTTGATGACAGTCGGTTGCAGCGCAAGATCCTGTGCAGTTCGGTGAAACGCTGGGGGTTCGAAGTGTACGAGGCCGCCTCGGGGGAGGAGGCATTGGACATTTGTGCCGCCCTGCAGCCGGATCTGGTGCTAAGCGACTGGATGATGCCCGGCATGAACGGGCTTGAATTTTGCGACGCGTTCCGCAGCCTGCCCGGCGATAGATACGGCTACTTTATCTTGCTCACGTCCAAGAGCGAAAAGGATGAGGTCGCGATGGGCCTCGAGGCGGGTGCAGATGATTTTCTGACCAAGCCTGTGGATGCAAACGAATTGCGTGCCCGGATCACCGCCGGAGAGCGGATCGTGCAGATGCAACGCGAACTGACCGAGAAGAACCGGCTGATCTCGGAAACGCTGGATGAATTGCAGCGGCTCTACGACTCGCTCGACAGCGATCTGCTGGAGGCCAAGAAACTGCAGCAATCGCTGATCCCGGTCCGACACAAAACGTTCGAGACGGGGGATGTGTCGCTGATGCTGCGGTCAAGTGGGCATGTCGGCGGCGACCTCGTCGGGTTTTTCCCGGCTGGTCCGGATCACCTGGGGCTCTACGCGATCGACGTGTCGGGTCATGGCATCAGTTCTGCCCTGATGACGGCGCGGCTGGCGGGATACCTGTCCGCATCGGCGCCGGATCAGAATGTGGCGCTGGGCAAAGGGGAGGATGATAGCTACTACTTTCTGCCGCCCGCCGAGGTGATCGAGACGCTCAACACTCTGGTCCTCGATGAGATGGAGACCGAGCATTACTTTACCCTGTTGCTTGCCGATCTGAATTTGAAGACAGGCCAGGTTCGCATGGCGCAGGCCGGTCATCCTCATCCGGTGGTGCAGCGTGCGGACGGTTCGATTGAACAGACGGGACCCGGCGGGTTTCCGGTCGGGCTGATGTCCGGCATATCGTTCACCGCATTCGAGACGGTGCTGCGTCCCGGCGATCGTCTGCTGCTGCTGTCAGATGGTGTGATCGAATGCCCCGCGCCCGACGGCACAATGTTGGACGAAGCCGGGTTGGAACACATGATGCGCCAAATGCGCGAGACGTCAGGCCCCGCATTCTTCCAAGCGTTGCTATGGCACCTTGGAGAATTTGCTGGCGGCCAACCGTTTCCCGATGATGTGTCGGGGATCCTGTTCGAGTATCAGGGCTCACTTGCATCGACATAGCGACGTAGCAGATTACGGTCACCATCGTTGCCCAGCGCAGGGATGGCGTCACCGAAGCGCATCCATAGGGTTTCATGATCGGGCTCGATCGGGTCTGCGACCGGCTGAACGGGATGCGCCACGTAGACATGACACAGCTTTTCCGCCCAAAGGTCGTATTCCGGCATGAACGTGAAGCGGCGAAAGGCCCCAAGGCGGCGCGGGCGGGCGATGCGCCAACCGATCTCTTCCATGACCTCGCGGTGCAGCGCCTGCAACGGGCTTTCGCCCGGATCGATGCCGCCGCCCGGCAACTGTATATCCGGTGGCGGCCCGATCTGGCACGTCAGCAGGACCGACCCGGCTCGTGGCAAGATCGCGTAAGCACCGGGACGCAGCGTATAACGCCGCGCGGCGTCCGGCATCTGTCCGACGCGGGGTATCAAAACGCAGGGCCCTTTCAGTTTCTGTCGAGGCGCTTATATAGACGCGATATGCCAACCTCCGGCGTGCAAGGAAACCCCAATGACGACTGGCTCGCAAATTGCGTGGGACGATTCCGTCCTGCCCTTCCAACTTGATGCATCCGACATTCGGGGTCGCGTTGCGCGGCTCGACGGTGTGCTGGAAGGCATCCTCAAACAGCATGATTACCCGCCACAGGTCGAAGCCTTGGTGGCTGAAATGGCATTGCTGACGGCGTTGATCGGACAGACGGTCAAGCTGCGGTGGAAGCTGCAGCTGCAGGTGCAGTCCAAGGGTGCGGTGCGCATGATCGCGACGGATTATTACGGTCCGGAGAAGGATGGCGATGTGGCGCGCATTCGCGCTTACGCCAGCTATGATGCCGAGCGGCTGACGGAGGCAGCGCCGTTCGATCAAATCGGCGAGGGATACTTTGCCATCATGATCGATCAGGGCCAGGGCATGACGCCCTATCAGGGCATCACCCCACTGGCCGGCGGGTCACTTGCGGCCTGCGCCGAGGCGTATTTTGCCCAGTCCGAGCAGTTGCCAACGCGGTTCAAGCTGAGCTTCGGTCAATCGACCGAACCAGGCGTCGCCGAGCATTGGCGCGGCGGCGGCGTCATGCTGCAGCACATGCCCAAGGCGTCGCCTTTTGTGGCGCAAGGCGATGGTTCGGGCGACGTTTTGACCGCGTCTGATCTGGTCCATGGCGATGAGGAAGAGAACTGGAACAGGGTCAATATCCTGCTGGACACGGCCGAAGCAATGGAGCTGATGGGCCCTCAGGTCGAGCCGCAAGACCTGTTGCTTCGTCTCTTTCACGAAGAGACACCACGGGTCTTTGATATGCAGCCCGTGCGGTTTGGTTGCACCTGTTCGGAAGATCGTGTGCGGCAAAGCCTGTCGATCTATTCCGCGCGCGACATCGAAAAGATGACGACAGATGACGGCCGGGTCACAGCGGATTGCCAGTTCTGCGGCGCGCATTATGACTTGGATCCCTCTACTGTCGGGTTCGAGGCCGAAGACAGTGCCTGACCTTCTTGATCGCACCCGGCGGGCGTTGCTGCGGCCGGGTGCATCCTCTTCCGACTATGATCTCAACCCTGACGTAACGCTGCCTGCGGACCGCAAGCTGCGCCCGGCTGCGGTTCTGGCCCCGATGATCGAGACGGCGCGGGGGTGGGAGCTGATCCTGACCAAACGATCTTCGGCGCTCAAGCATCACCCTGGGCAGATCGCCTTTCCCGGCGGCAAACAGGACGAAGGTGATGCAACCCTTGAGGCCGCCGCACTGCGCGAGGCCCAGGAGGAGATCGGTCTGCCCTCGGACCGGGTTGAGATTTTGGGCACCTTTGCGCCACATGAGACGGTCACCGGATTTACAGTGACGCCGGTCATTGCACATGTGACCTACCCCTTCGATATCCGGCCAGAGAAGGGCGAGGTTGACGAAGTGTTTTTTGTTCCGCTGTCTCACGTGCTGACGCCCGCGCATTATGTGGTGGAGTCGCGACGCTGGCGCGGTACGCGGCGATCTTATTACGCGGTGCCCTACGGCCCCTATTACATCTGGGGCGCGACCGCGCGTATATTGCGGGCATGGACCGACAGCCTTCCCTGCGACTAGACCCCAATACTGGGTTCTTGGCCGATCCCAACGGGCAACGCGTCTGCGCCTTGCTTGAAAGCGGCGGTCATCAGGCGCTGTTTGTCGGCGGGTGTGTCCGCAATGCCGTGTTGGGGGCGCCCGCGTCAGATGTGGACATTGCGACCGACGCGCATCCCGATGAGGTCATGACCCTGGCAAAGGCACATGGTGTGCGGGCCGTGCCCACAGGGATCGAACACGGGACCGTCACACTGGTCTTGAACAACGTTCCGTTCGAGGTGACGACGTTTCGCCGCGACGTGGCAACAGATGGGAGGCGCGCCGTCGTCGCGTTTTCCGACCGGATGGAGGACGACGCGCGGCGGCGCGATTTCACCATGAACGCGCTCTACGCGGATCGCCACGGCCAGCTGTATGATCCTGTGGGTGGTCTGCCGGATGCGCAGGCGCGGCGCGTCCGGTTCATCGACGACCCGGTGCAGCGGATCCAAGAGGATTACCTTCGCATTCTCAGGTTCTTCCGATTTGGTGCATGGTACGCCGACGCGACCTTGGGTTGGGACGCCGATGCGCTGTCGGCCATTGCACAGACGTTGGATGGATTGCGCAGCCTGTCGGCGGAACGGGTGGGGGCGGAGATGATCAAACTGCTCGCGGCTCCGGATCCTGTACCGGCTGTGGCCGTCATGGCGCGCACGGGTGTGTTGCGCACGCTCTTGCCGGGTGCCGATCCAACGCTGCTTGGGCCGGTCGTGCATCTCGAAGGGGCGGCACCGCTCGATCCCGTCACGCGACTTGCTACGCTGGGTGGGCAGGGTGTGGCAGAGCGGTTGCGGCTGTCGCGCCGACAGCAAAAGCAACTGGACATGACCCGGACATTGGCCGGGACTACGCGTGGTCTGCGCGCGCTGGGTCAGGTTGGGGGTGATGCAGCGGCGGGTGCTGCCGTCCTTCGGGCCGCCATGACGAACACGCCGTTGCCCGGCGGTTGGCGCGATGACATCGCGGTGGGCGCGCGCGCGACTTTTCCTGTCACCGCCGCGGATTTGCCGACGCTGGATGGACCCGCGCTGGGCCAGCGCCTCAAAGCTTTGAAGCAGGACTGGTTGGCATCAGATCTCTCATTGACCAAAACTCAGCTTTTGGACGGGTGACAGATAAAGCGACTCACTGTAATTAGGGGTCAACCCAGCGGAGGGATAAACATGGTTCTACGGATCTGGAACGACGCCTGATATCGTCGCACGCCGTCATCGGTGACGCCCGCGCCTAACAGCGCGCTTTACCGCCATGTTTTAAGCCCCCATACAGGTTATTCCCATGTTCAAATTTTTTGAGTCGCTTGTCGACCCGTACGCGCCCTATCCGGAAACTGATGTGCCGCCCAGCAAGCTGTGGCCATTTCTGCGCGCGTACCTGAAACCGTTCCGCGGCGTCATTGCAGTGACGTTTGTCATCAGTACCGTGGTTGCCTTTAGCGAGATCATGTTGATCTGGTACGTGGCTCGGATCGTGGACCTGCTGGCGCAGGGCACACCGGATTTGATCATTCCGCAATATGGCTTCGAATTTACACTTGTCGCTGTGTGGGTGCTGGTGTTGCGGACGGGCGTCGCCTTTGTCGACGTGGCTTTGCTGCACAACACGTTGCTGCCCAACCTGGGCGCGCTGATCCGCTGGCGGTCGCACCGGCATGTGCTGCGACAATCGGTGGGCTGGTTCGAAAACGACTTTGCCGGTCGGATTGCCAATCGCATCATGCAGACCCCGCCCGCCGCGGGAGAGGCGATGTTTCAGGTGCTGGACGCCGGATCGTTCTTTGTCACGTCGGTGATTGGGGCGTTGATCCTGCTCATGGCCTTTGACCTCGCGTTGGCGTTGCCACTGATCTTTTGGATCATCGGGTATCTGACGCTGTTGCGCTGGGTGATCCGCCGGGCCGGGCCTGCTGCCAAGGCAAGCTCTGACGCGCGCAGCGCCATCACCGGCCGTGTGGTGGACAGCTATACCAACATCCATTCGGTCAAGATGTTTGCGCACCACGACCGCGAGATCGACTATGCCCACGAAGCGATCGAAAACGCGCGGCAGACCCTCATGACCGAAATGCGCATCGTGACCAAGATGGATCTGATGCTCACCGTACTGAACGCCGCGATGATCGTGTCGATGGCGGCGCTGGCAATCTGGCTTTGGACAGGCGGGTTCACGACCGAGGGGATGGTGGCAGCGGCGCTGACGATCGCCCTGCGGCTCAACAACATGACCTATTGGATCATGTGGGCGATGACCTCGCTGGTTCAGAACCTCGGTGTGATATCCGAAGGGATGGAGACGATTGCCCAACCGATCTCGCTTGTCGACACTGCGGATGCAAAGCCACTCAGGATCGGTGCGGGCGAGATTGTTCTGGATCAACTCACCCACCACTATGGGCGCGACAGCGGCGGATTGGCCAGTATTTCGACGACGATCAAGCCGGGCGAAAAGGTTGGTTTGATCGGTCGCTCGGGCGCGGGCAAGTCCACGCTCGTCAAGCTGCTGCTGCGGTTTTACGATGCCGAGGGTGGGCGGATCCTGATCGATGGGCAGGACATCTATGACGTCACGCAGGACAGTTTGCGCCTGAACATCGGTATGGTGCAGCAGGACAGCTCGCTCCTCCATCGGTCGGTGCGTGACAACATCCTTTATGGTCGGCCCGATGCCACCGAAGAAGAGCTGTTTGCCGCGGCCCGTCAGGCGCAAGCGCATGACTTTATCCTCAACCTCGAAGATCCCGAGGGTCGAAGCGGGTATGACGCGCAAGTGGGGGAACGTGGTGTGAAATTGTCCGGCGGGCAACGCCAGCGGATCACGCTCGCGCGCGTGATCCTCAAGAACGCGCCGATCCTGCTGCTGGACGAGGCGACGTCGGCCTTGGACTCGGAGGTTGAGGCCGCCATTCAAGACACGCTGTATCAGATGATGGAGGGCAAGACGGTAATCGCCATTGCCCACCGGCTGAGCACGATTGCGCAGATGGACCGCATCCTGGTTCTGGACGGTGGAAAAATCGTTGAAGACGGTGACCATGACGCGCTTTTGGCCCGGGGTGGCCTATATTCCGAGTTCTGGGCGCGCCAATCCGGCGGGTTCATCGCGACCGAGGCGGCAGAGTGAAGATCGAAAACTGGATCAACGCCTTTGACAGGGCCGAAGGGCCGCCGCCGCAAGCACTGTGGCCCTTCCTGCAATGGTGCCTTTCGGGTGCGTGGCCCGCACTGTGGTTGGCGGGCTTGTGTTCCGCGGTTGCCGGCGCGCTCGAAGCGGGCACAGCGCTCATCCTCGGACGGGTCATTGATGCGACTGTGCAACTGGGGCCGGATGGTTTCTTCTCGCTCGAGAATGTCGGCCTTGTTGTCGGCGCGCTGGCCTTTTTCCTGATCGCGCGCCCGATCCTGTTTGGCCTCAGTTCCGCCACGAACTCGATCATCGTTCAACCCAATGTGAACCCGCTGGTGCTGTCGCGTCTGCACCGCTGGACCTTGGGTCAATCGGTCAGTTTCTTCGACGATGACTTTGCGGGTCGTATTGCGCAAAAGCAAATGCAGGCGGCGCGGGCTGTCACCGATGTCGTTTCGGAATTCATCAACGTGGTCGCCTTTGCGCTCGCGTCTCTGGCGGGGGCCATTCTGCTGCTGCTTGCCATCGACTGGCGTGTGGCGCTTGGCTTTGGGGTATGGCTTTGCCTCTATTTCTATTTGATCCGCTGGTACCTGCCGCGCATTCGCAAGCGGTCCGCGGCACGCGCAGGGGCACGGGCGATGGTGTCGGGACAGGTCGTGGACACGATCACCAACATCAAGACGGTCAAGCTTTTTGCCCACGATGATCACGAGGATCAGGCGGCGCTGGGTGCTATGGACGGGTTCCGCGACACGGCGGTGCGTTTCGGCTACCTGTCGGCGGGGTTTCGGTTTGCACTGATGAGCCTTGCAGGCCTGCTGCCGGTGCTGCTGTTGGGTGGCACGATCGTGATGTGGCAAGCGGGGCTCGCGACACCGGGCGATATTGTGGCGGCTGGTGCAATCGCGGTGCGTGTCAGCCAGATGACGGGTTGGGTCAGCTTCACGCTCATGGCGATCTATTCCAACATCGGCGAGATCGAGGATGGCATTCGTACACTGACTCCGCGCAACCGGGTCGATGATGATGACGGCGCCCCGACACTGCACGTGCCCGACGGCGGTATCGTCTTTGACGATGTGGAATTCCGGTATGGCCGCACATCGGGTGGTATAGATGCGCTGTCGCTCACCATTCTCCCGGGGGAGAAGGTGGGGATTGTCGGTGCGTCGGGCGCAGGCAAATCCACATTGGTGTCCCTCCTCTTGCGGCTTTACGAAAGTGAAAGCGGTGAGATCCGCATTGACGGGCAAGAGACGCGGAGCGTCACCCAAGATAGCCTGCGCCACGCCATCGGAATGGTCACGCAGGAAACTGCGATGTTCAATCGGTCGGCACGGGACAACATCCTGTATGGCCGACCTGACGCGACCGAGGCCGAGTTGATCGCGGCAGCGCAAAAGGCAGAGGCGCATGAATTCATCCTGGATTTGCAGGATTTCAAGGGGCGCACCGGATACGATGCACATCTGGGCGAACGGGGCGTCAAGCTGTCCGGCGGACAGCGGCAGCGGATCGCGCTGGCGCGTGCGATCCTGAAAGATGCGCCGATCCTTGTGCTGGACGAAGCGACGTCCGCTTTGGACTCCGAAGTCGAGGCGTCGATTCAAAACGCGCTGAGCCGGGTGATGGATGGCAAGACAGTGCTTGCCATTGCGCACCGCTTGTCGACCCTGACAGAGATGGACAGAATCGTTGTCATGGACGCAGGACGGATTGTGGAACAAGGGCCGCATGACGTCCTGCTCGCCAAGGGTGGGCTGTATGCGCAGTACTGGCAGCGGCAATCCGGGGGCTTCATCAGCACCGCTGCGGCAGAATAAAGACATCACATGACGACCTACACGATTGAACGGTTGGGCCAGCGCGGCGACGGCATCGCGCAGGGGCCGGTGTTTGTGCCATTGGCGCTGCCGGGCGAGGTTGTGCGTGGCACGCTGGACGGTGATACGCTGGACGAGGTCCGGATCGAGGTGTCGTCGCCGGACCGTGTCGCGGCTCCATGCCCCCATTTCCGTAGTTGCGGTGGCTGCCAGTTACAGCACGCGAGCGACAATTTGGTGGCCGCGTGGAAACGGGAACAGGTCGCCATTGCGCTGCAAGCACAGGGGTTGGAGACGGAGCTGCGCGAGACGCTCACCTCGCCCGACCGGTCCCGCATCCGCGCGACGTTTTCGGCTCGACGGACCAAAAAGGGCGCGATGGCGGGCTTTCACGCGCGGCGGTCAGATGCGATCATTCCCGTCCCGCATTGCACGCTGATTTCGCCCGCTTTGCGACCCGGTCTGGACGCGGCCGAAGTGCTTGCCAGCGTCGCGGCAAGCCGCAAGGGCGAGCTGTCCGTTACCGTGACCGACAGCGCTGCTGGGCTCGATGTGTTCGTGGCGGGTGGCAGGCCGCTTGACGGTCCGCTGCGCGTGACGCTTGCCGAGGTTGCGCAAGCTCATTCGCTTGCCCGGCTCACCTGGGATGACGAGGTGGTGGCGATGCTGCATCCGCCGATCCAGCGCGTCGGCCCGGCACAGGTTGTGCCGCCACCCGGAGCCTTCCTGCAAGCCACGCGGCACGGACAGAATGTGCTGACCGACGCTGTTCTACAGATCATCGGGGATGCTGCGCGCGTGGTCGATCTGTTTGCGGGTTGCGGCACCTTTGCCCTGCCGGTGGCGGCCGGTGCCGAGGTCCACGCGGTCGAAGGAGACAGGGCCATGGTCGACGCGCTGGACCGGGCGTGGCGTGAAACGCCCAACCTCAAGCGGGTCACGTCCGAGGCGCGCGACCTCTTTCGCCGGCCATTGCTGCCCGATGAGCTTGCGGCGTTTGACGCGGCGGTGATTGACCCGCCACGGGCCGGTGCAGCCGCTCAGATCGCTGAGCTGGCGCAGGCGCGCGTGCCGGTGATTGCCCATGTCTCGTGCAATCCTGTGACCTTTGCGCGGGACGCGGCAACGCTGGTCGCCGCCGGATATCGCTTGGATTTTGTGCAACCGGTGGATCAGTTCCGGTGGTCCACCCACGTGGAGCTTGTGGGTGCCTTCCGGCTCTCCCATATCACGCGCTGAAGGAGACAGCACATGCCCACCCGCGCCCAACTGGCCGCTTGGCTTGAACGCCCGCAATTCACGAATTTCATAATTGGCGTCATCATCCTGAACGCGATCACGCTGGGGCTCGAGACATCGCCCGAGGCGATGGCAGCCGCTGGTGGTGTGATCCTGATGATCGACCGGATTTGCCTTGGGATCTTTGTAGTGGAAATCATCGCAAAGCTGATGGCCTATCGCGGTCGGTTCTTTCGCAACGGCTGGAACCTGTTTGATTTCGCCATCGTCGGCATTGCGCTCATCCCGAACACCGGCGGTCTGTCCGTCTTGCGTGCGCTCCGCATTTTGCGGGTGCTGCGCGTGATCTCGGTGGCGCCTCGCCTGCGGCGCGTTGTCGAGGGGTTTGTGACGGCGCTGCCGGGCATGGGATCAGTGTTTTTGCTGATGGCGCTGATCTTTTACATCGCGGCGGTCATGGCGACGAAACTCTTTGCGGCGAGCTTTCCCGAATGGTTCGGAAGCCTGCCGCTCAGCGCATACTCTCTGTTCCAGATCATGACGCTCGAGTCGTGGTCCATGGGTATCGTGCGCCCGGTGATGGACATCTATCCATACGCCTGGCTGTTTTTTGTGCCGTTCATCATGGTCACAACCTTTGCGGTGGTGAACCTGCTGGTTGGCCTGATTGTGAATTCGATGCAGGACGCCCATGCCGAAGAGACCAATGCCGCCACCGACAGTTACCGCGACGAGGTGCTCAAACGGCTTGAGGCGATCGAGGCACGGCTGAACGCGCGCGACGGCTAGGCCACACCTCACAATCAGGTGAACGGCCCCGACCAGAAACATGCTATGCCGGATGGGGTGAAAAATGGTATTTCCCCCGGCAAATAAAAAGCAGATCAGTTTGGGACAGGATTTCGATGAGACGCAGACATCTCTTGATGGGTGGCGTTGCGGCGGCTGGTTTGGGTGCCTGTGCGCCGCAGACCAAGTTCCGGTCGTATAACGGACCGGAAGTCACCTATGTCGTGGTGAACAAGAAAGCTCGCAGCATGTATCTGCTGCATCAGGATCAAGTGCTGAAGGAGTACCTGATCGACCTGGGCTTTGCTCCGATCGGCGACAAGTACTTTGAAGGGGACGGGCGTACGCCCGAAGGCAATTACCTGATCGATAGGCGCAACCCCAACAGCAAGTTTCATCTGTCGCTTGGGATCTCGTATCCAAACGCGCGCGACCGGGCCGAAGCGGCTGCGCTGGGCAAGCCGCCCGGCGGCGACATCTTTATTCACGGCGAGTCGAGCCCCTTCAAACGTCGGCGCTCGGATTGGACATGGGGCTGCATCGCGGTGCCCAACCGCGAGATGGAAGATGTCTATGCGATGGTGCGCAATGGCACCCCGATCCAGATCAACCCCTAATCTGGCTCAGGTGCCGGACAGGTCGGTAACGATGATGTTCTCTTCGGTGTCGTCGATCGCATTTTCGTCGGGCGCGTCGACGGCGCTTGGCACAAGCCGCGAGGCGGATGGGTTCGCCTCGGGGATCAGGGGGCTGTTGTCAGGGTTGCCCATCACCATGGTCCACCAGATCTTGCCATTGGATTCCTGAAACCAGGCAAAGCCCATTTCCTTGGCTTGCGGCGACAGGATGGTGCGGCGCGTATCGGTCTGCTCCATCCACGCGGCCAAGGTCTCGAGCTCTGTTTCGTAGGTTTCCGAGATATTTTCTCCCACAAGGCTGCCCTGATACCCCACGCGGGCAAGCCGGTCGATGGGCGATGAGCCGTCAGAGCCAAAGTGCCAGGGGCGGTTTTGCAAGGACATGTCGCGCGAATGCGTGGCTGCGGCTGCGTTCAGCTGCGGGTTCAGCTCGACCGCGGCGGCACCCCTCGCACTGCGCAGAGCGTTGACGGAATCGAGCATACGGAACTGCAGCTTGGCCGTGTCATTGCCGCGAATACGGTAGAGTTTGGGCAACGGGCGCCCGTCCGCGCCCACGGACGGCGTTGACGGTCCAGTCGGGGTACAGGCCGCAACGGCGAGACCCAAGGCCAGAAGAATGAAAACGCGTCGCATCATAAGAGTTTACCACCCGGTTTGTTTGACGCTTTAGGTACCCGGCCCGTCGTTGTATTTCAAACGCACATCGGCGTGATGTTGCGTGATGACAAGTGTTTGATTTGCGAGTGCGGCTTTCGCGCCATATTTTCCCGCCACTGGCAGGAAAGACCCATTTGGAGAGGCATGAAATGTCCAAGTCGTCGTTTGTTACCCCAAGCCGTCGTGCGTTTCTGGCTGGCAGCGCTGCGTTGATCGGTGCGCCGGCCGTGGCACAGGAATTGCCCGCGGGTCAGGCCGAACGGGATCCGGCGCTGTCCGTGCGCCGCAACATTTCCAGCTTTCGCACGCTGGACTGGCGTCCCTATTTCGAGAATCTGCGCAATGGCGCGATCCTTGTCGATATCGACAGTCGCGCGGTGCACTACTGGAATGAGGGTGAAACCGTCTATAAACTCTATCCGTCCAGCGTGCCACTGACAGATGATCTGACACGTCGTGGGCGCACGCGGGTGATCCTGAAAGACCCCAAACCCGATTGGCGTCCGACCCCTTCTATGAAAAAGCGGAACCCCGAATGGCCCGACTATATCGGTCCCGGCCCTGAAAACCCGCTTGGCACGCGGTCGCTCCACCTCAGCTGGACCTATTACCGCATCCACGGCACCCACGACACGCGCAAGATTGGCCGCAAGTCGTCCAACGGCTGCATCGGGCTGTACAATGAGCATATCGAAGAGCTGTACGAGATGGCCAATGTCGGAACGCAGGTGTTGCTTATTTGACGACATCCCCGCGGTTTGGCTGGGATGGGTGGCAAACATGGTTTCCATTCGCGTCCGATTGCTGTTTACAGAAAATCACGAGGTAAGTCTTGGGTGTGCGCCAGTGCAATTGCTGGCGTGCAAAACTGGAGGTTAATATGAAAAAACTCGTTCTCGCTGCTGCTCTGACCGCTGCTGCTTCGACCGCATTTGCCGGCGCTCCCGCCGACCCTGTCATCGAAGCACCCGTGATCGTTGAAGAAGCAAACAGCACGTCGGGCGGCATCGTCCTGCCCCTGCTGATCCTGATCGCAGTTGCAGCAGTTGTCTCTGACTAAGCTGTAGACGCTTTCCAAAGCACAAAAGGCGGCGCATCCTTGCGCCGCCTTTTTCTTTTGTCGTTCCGGTGTTCAGTCCAGCCAGCCCTTGAGGTTTTCCTCAATCACCGTGCTCAACGCGTCGATATGCGCGTCGTCGTCGTTGAGGCAGGGGATGTAGGTAAACGTCTCGCCGCCCGCCTCTTCGAAGCTTTCATGGATCTCTTCGTTGATCTCTTCCAGCGTTTCGATGCAGTCGGCGGAGAAGGCGGGCGCGCAGACAGCGATGTTCTTTTTCCCCGCTTCGGCAAGCCGCGCGACCTCTTCGACGGTGTAGGGTTGCAGCCATTCCTCGGGCCCGAATTTCGACTGGAATGTCGTCTTGATGTCGGTGTCTTCCCAGCCCAACCGCTCTTTGAGCAAGCGCGTCGTTTTCTGGCACTGGCAGTGGTAGGGATCGCCTTCCATTAGGTAGCGGATCGGCACACCATGGTAGCTGCACACCAGAATGTCGGGGCGCGTGTCCATCTTGGCATAGGCGCGTTCGATGGATTGCGCGAGCGCCTCGATATATTTCGGGTGGGCGTAGTATGGCTCGACCGTGCGGGTCGTCGGCTGCCACTTCTCTTCCATCAACGCGCGAAAGAACTGGTCATTCGCTGTCGCTGACGTCGCCCCAGCGTAGTGGGGGTAAAGGGGGAAGAACAGAATTTTCTGGCACCCTGCCTCTGCCATCTCGCGCACCTTCGACTTGGTCGACGGGTTGCCGTAGCGCATGCAGAAATCGACCATCACCTGATCGCCATAGCGGTCGGCCATCATCGCTTTGATCTTGGCGGTCTGATCCTTGGTGATCGTCATCAGCGGGCTTTCCCCCGCCTCGTGGTTCCAGATCGACTTGTAGGCCGCGCCCGATGAAAACGGGCGCTTGGTCAGGATGACCAGCTGCAAAAGCGGCTGCCAGATCCAGGCAGAGTAGTCGATGACGCGCTTGTCCGACAGAAACTCGTTCAGATAGCGGCGCATCGACCAATAGTCGTAGTTGTCGGGCGTACCGAGGTTCGCCAGCAAGATGCCGACACGCGCAGGTGGGATCGCCGGGTGATCGGCGTCGGCGTGCACGGGTTTGGTCGCAGTCTTGCTGGTATCAAGCATCTCGGGAAGGTCCATCATTCGCAATACGGCTGAGATAACTGGATTTGGTCCAAGGTCAATCTGACAGCGGCGTTTCGTCCGTTCCCAGCGCATCGGCAAGCCGCGCGGTGGCTGATCCGGGCCGAAGTGGTTGCGGCTGGCTGTCGTCAGGGGCCCAACCGGTGAGCACGATCAGCTCAAACGTCGCGGTGATACCGCCTGTGTCGCTTGGATAAGCGGTGGCATAGATGTCGGCGGCGCGTTTGAACACCGCGCGCCTTGTCGGGTGGCGCAGGCGGGCGGCGAGCGCATTGCCCTCGCCCATATCCCGCAGATCACGCATGAGGTGCCATATATCGCGGTATTGAACGGTCAGCGACACGCTATCTGCCACCGGCAGGGCAAGGCCCGCGCGTTGTAGCAGCGCGCCCAGTTCGCGCAGCTCGGCCATCGGTGCGATGCGTGGTGACAGGCCGCCGGTCACTGCAATCTCCGCTTCGGCGAGGCAGGCGCGCAACTCATGCAGGCTTTGCCCGCCAAGGCTTGCCGCCAACAGAAGGCCATCGGGTTTCAGTGCGCGGCGGCATTGGATCAACTGTCCGACCGGGTCGTTTGCCCAATGCAGCCCAAGGCTGTGCATCACCAGATCGTGTGTTTGCGGCGCAAGATCCAGAACCTCCGCCTCGGGCACGAGGATCACGTCGCGTTGTGCCCACACTTGCGGAAAACCGGTCACCACGGCGATGGATCGAAACGGTTTGTTAACCATCCCAACGCGATCCTCCAATTCGTCTCGCGCTGCGTCCTGCAGGAACAGGGCTGCGGCGTCCGCGCGCGCGCGGTTGCGCGCAAGGGCGCGGGGATCGGTGAGGGCGTTGGGTTGGTCCATGGGCGAAGGATAGGTGCAGATGCAGCTTTTACAAACGGCGCTGGCCGCAATTTATCCGCCAAGGTGCATCGGGTGTGGTGAGATGGTCGACAGCGACTTTGGCCTGTGCGGCGCCTGTTGGGCGCGGACACCGTTCGTCGGTCGCACGCGGTGTGACATGTGCAGTGTCCCGTTGCCCGGCCAATCGAATGGTGACGCGCTGCACTGCGACGACTGTATGCGTTGGCCAAAACCCTGGGCGCAGGGGCGCGCCGCACTGATCTATGACGCGATCACACGCAAGCTGGTCCTTGGGTTCAAACACGGTGACCGACAGGAAGTGGCGAAACCCGCCGCCCGCTGGATGCTGGAGGCAAGCCAGGACATCCTCGCCGAAACGCCGCTGATCGTGCCGGTTCCGCTGCACTGGATGCGGCTGGCCAAGCGGCGCTACAACCAGTCGGCCCTGCTCGCCCGGGCTTTGGCGGATTTGTCGGGATGCGACTGGTGTCCTGACCTGCTGGTGCGCAAGACATACACGCCCAGCCTCGATGGCAAGTCCCGCGAGGTGCGGCAAGGCATCCTGAGCGACGCGATTGTGGTCAACAGAAAGCGGCGGCATCGGATCATGGGGCGGCCCGTTCTTTTGGTCGATGACGTGCTGACGACGGGTGCCACCTTGGGTGCGTGTACCGAGGTTTGCCGTGCGGCAGGTGCATCCCGGGTGTGCGTTTCGGTACTGGCGCGGGCGGTCAAGGCACCATACATGCGGTCCAACTGAACCGAACCGAAAAGGATCCGGATCGTGAAACCTGTTGAGATTTACACATCGCCGCTTTGTGGTTTTTGTAATGCGGCCAAGCGCCTGCTGAACGAAAAGGGCATCGATTTCACCGAAGTCGACGTGCTGAAGCATCCCGAGCGCAAGGCCGAGATGATACAGCGCGCCAATGGCGGTCGCACTGTGCCGCAGATCTTTGTGGGCGAGACCCATGTGGGTGGCTGCGATGACCTCTATGCGCTGGAGCAATCGGGCAAGCTTGATCCACTCTTGGCGGCGTGAATGAAAGCCGCGCTGCTTCAACTCAACGCGAGTGATGATCCCACCGCAAACCTGACCGTGACCACGGCGATGGTGCGACAGGCGGTGGATATGGGAGCGGAATTCGTTCTGACGCCCGAGGTGACGAACTGCGTCAGCCTCAACCGTGCGCACCAAAAAAAGGTGCTGCGCCACGAAGATGATGATGAGACATTGGCCGCCCTGCGCGCGCTGGGGTCCGAACACGGAATATACGTTTTGATCGGTTCGCTCGCGCTCAAGACCGAAGACGCGGATGGCCGCTTTGCCAACCGCTCCTTCCTGATTGGCCCGGATGGCGAGGTCATCGCGCGGTATGACAAGATCCACATGTTCGATGTTGAGATCGACAACCGCGAAACGTTTCGGGAATCCGCTGGGTATCGGCCCGGATCGCAGGCCGTTATTGCGCACACCGCATTTGGGCCCATCGGCATGGCTGTCTGCTATGACATGCGCTTTCCGCGCCTTGCCGACGCGCTGGTGAGTGCGGGTGCCCAAGTGCTGACATACCCGGCGGCGTTCTCGCCGGTGACGGGTGCCGCGCATTGGCACAGCTTGCTCCGCGCCCGTGCGATCGAGGCGGGTGCCTGGGTGATTGCACCTGCGCAGACGGGCACGCATCCAAGCCAGACCGGCACCGAACGTCAGACCTATGGGCATTCGCTGGTGGTGGACCCATGGGGCGATGTGTCACTTGACGCAGGGGAGGCGCCCGGCGTTTATGTCTTGGATTTACACATGGAAAAAGTGGCCGACGCGCGCCGCCGCATACCTGCGAGGGACAATGCGCGCCCCTTCGACGGCCCTTAGGGGTTTATGAGCGACGACAAACACAGTCTTGCCATCTCGCTTTTCAGCGAGGTTCTGGCGGCGGATCAGATGATCCGCAACCGGCTGCATCGCGTGTTGCCCAAGGGCATGGAAATTTCGCATTTTTCGGTACTCAACCACCTCGCCTGGCACGAGGGAGAGCGCAGCCCGGCACAGTTGGCCGAGACGTTCAATGTGACGCGCGGTGCGATGACCAATACGCTCAACCGGTTGGAATGGGCGGGATATGTCCATATCCGCCCCGACTGGGATGATGCGCGCCGCAAGATGGTAGCGTTGAGCCCGGCAGGCCGGCGTGCGCGCGATCAGGCGCTGAGCGCGATTGCCCCGATGGTCAGCGATGTGATCGACAAGCTGGGCGAAGGTGCGGTGCGCGCCACCGTCCCGATCCTGCGCCAGATGCGAGCCGAGCTGAGCGACAAGATCAAGCCGGATTAAGGCTCGCTGTGACATAGTTCACACTCACATCGCGATCCGACAGCTTCCAGCTCCAGGTGATCGGGTTGAACACGAACCCTTTGCGGTCGACGGGGTCGAGTCCCGCGTCGCGGATCAGATCAAACAGCTCATCCGGTGTGATGAATTTCGACCATTCATGCGTGCCCTTGGGCAGCCAGCGCATCACATGCTCGGCACCCACAATCGCCATCATGAACGACTTGGGATTGCGGTTGATCGTGGAACAGATGTGCAGCCCGCCGGGTTTGAGCAATTGCCGACACGCGGTCAGATAGCTGAGCGGGTCAGCCACATGCTCCACAACCTCCATGTTCAGAACGACGTCGAATTGCTCACCCGCCGCCGCCATATCCTCGGCCGTGGTGTGGCGGTAATCGATGGTCAGACCGGACTGTTCTGCGTGCACCTGCGCCACCGGAATGTTCCGTTCCGCTGCGTCTGCGCCCACGACGTCGGCCCCCAGCCGCGCCACCGGTTCGGCCAGCAAGCCGCCGCCGCATCCGATGTCGAGGATGCGTAAACCGGCAAAGGCACCTGCGGTTTTCAAATCCCGGTCGAATTCTGCCGCGATCTGCGATGTGATGTAGTCCAACCGGCACGGGTTGAGCATATGCAACGGTTTGAATTTTCCATTCGGGTCCCACCATTCTGCGGCCATCGCCTCGAATTTTGCGATTTCAGAGGGGTCGACAGTGGTTTGATGCGTTTGCATTTCCGCTCCCATATGCTCATGTGCGCCATGAGCCCTATGTAGTCAGGTGAATGGACAAACACAGTAACCAAAAGCGCGCAGTACAATACCTGTACCCGCCCATCGATCCTTATGACCAGCGCATGCTGGACGTGGGCGATGGGCACCGTGTGTATGTGGAGCAGTGCGGAAACCCCGACGGGATCCCCGTCATCGTGTTGCATGGCGGCCCCGGTGGCGGATGCAGCCCTGCGATGCGGCGCTATTTTGACCCGTCCGTTTACCGGATCGTTCTGTTCGATCAGCGTGGCTGTGGAAGGTCGCGACCGCATGCGTCGGTGGTGAACAATACGACCTGGCATCTGGTCGATGACATTGAATTGATCCGACGCACGCTGGATGTGGATGCGTGGATCGTCTTTGGCGGCAGCTGGGGTGCTACGCTGGCCCTGATCTATGCCGAGGCGCATCCCGGGCATGTGCGCCAGCTGGTGCTGCGCGGTGTATTCCTTATGACGCAAAGCGAGCTGGATTGGTTTTACGGCGGCGGCGCAGGCAAGTTCTGGCCCGAGGTTTGGGCCCGCTTTGTAGCACTGGTGCCCGAGGATGAACGCGGTGACCTGATTGGGGCGTATCACCGCCGGCTCTTTTCCGGTGATGTCGCGCTTGAGACGCGGTTCGCGCGGGCCTGGTCGGCATGGGAAAATGCGTTGGCGTCGATCCATTCGGCTGGACAGGGTGGGGAGGCGCCGGGGGACTATGCCCGCGCCTTTGCGCGGCTCGAGAATCACTATTTTATCAATGCGGGCTTTCTTGAGTTCGACGGTCAGATCCTTGCCCATGCAGGGCGGATCAAGCACATTCCCGGCACCATCGTGCAGGGCCGCTATGATATGATCTGCCCACCCGACAGTGCCTACGCCCTTTCGCAGGCCTGGCCTGCTGGTCAGCTTAAGATGGTGCGCAATGCGGGCCATGCCTTGTCAGAGCCGGGGATATCGGCTGAACTCGTGCGCACCATGGACAGGATCGCAGGTAAATGACCCGCTTTGACCGCCGCGCCCTTTTTGCGACCGGTGCCGCAGCCGCGCTGCTTGCGGCGACAGGGGTGTCGGCCACGCCCCAGCGGGGCGGCCGGTTGCGCGCGGCCCTGTCGCCCGAGCTGTTCGAGCGGGCGGTGGCGGCAACGGTCTATGACAACCTGACTGAGATTGCGGCCGATGGGACGCTGCGCGGCGAGCTGGCGACCGATTGGCACGCGAATGCGGATGCGACACGCTGGACGTTCAAACTGCGCGAGGGTGTGACGTTCAATGATGGGACGGAGTTCGATGCAACGTCACTGGGCGATCTGCCCTTGGACATTCGTATCTCTGACACGCATCAGATCGATGTGATCCTTGATGCTCCGGACGCCAACCTGCCCTTCCGACTTGCCCAGCCGGGCTTTGAGGTGCGCGGCGCGGCGGGCACCGGCCTTTACCGCGTGCACAAGCTTGATGAAGGGCGCCACTTTATCGGTGAGCGGGTGGCGCACCATTGGAAAACCAGCGCCGGTTGGTTCGATTTGGTAGATTTTGTGCAGTTCGGTGCCGACACGGTCCGGGGTCAGGCATTGACTGAACGGCTGGTGGATGTGGCGGATGTGATTGCCCTTGATGACATGGCCGACCCGCAGGACTACCAGCTGTTGCCCACACTGGGCGCGCCCACGCATATCGCCAACCGTGCCGTCACAGTGCCGCTGACGGTTGGCAAAGCCTGGCCGCTCGACAATTTCCGGATGGCGGAACGGTGGTGGATGGGCTGACAGGCCTTGCAGACTCGGATGGGTCTGCGTATATGCCTGTCAACAGCGGCGCGCTGGGGTCCACACCCGACGCTCCACCGGGAAAGATCGACGGGCCGCGCGCCCGTTTTTTTGTGCTTGGACATCATGACCAACGACCTCATTGCCAAAGCTGCCATTGACCGCAGGCTCGCCGAGATCATCACGCCCGTGATCGAAGATCTGGGCTATGAGTTGGTGCGCGTTCGCCTGATGAGCGGCAAGGAAACGACGCTGCAGATCATGGCCGACAAGCCCGATGGCGGGATCGAGGTTGATGACTGTGCCGCGATTTCCACGGCCGTGAGCGCCACGCTGGATGTGGAGGATCCGATCCTCGACGCCTACACGCTCGAAGTCTCGTCACCCGGTATCGACCGTCCTCTGACGCGGCTCAAGGACTTCGATGCATTCGAAGGCTATGATGCCAAGCTGGAAACGGATGAGCTGATCGACGGTCGCCGCCGCTTCAAGGGTGTGCTGGCCGGGGTCGAGGATGACGAGGTGCTGATCAACGTCGCCGAGGGCACCATCGGGCTCAAGTTCGAATGGCTGAGTGACGCCAAGCTCGTGCTGACGGATGAGTTGATCAAGGAAATGCTGCGCCAGCGCAAAGCCGCGGGTGTGCTGAACGAAACGGATTACGACGAAATACAGACCGAAGGGTCAGAGGAGGAAAGCTGATGGCCATTACATCTGCAAACCAGCTGGAGCTGTTGCAAACCGCCGAGGCGGTCGCGCGCGAAAAGATGATCGATCCTGCGCTGGTCATCGAAGCGATGGAAGAATCGCTCGCCCGCGCAGCCAAGTCCCGCTACGGCGCCGAAATGGACATCCGCGTGAGCATCGACCGCAAGACGGGCCGCGCGACATTCACTCGCGTCCGCACCGTGGTCGAGGATGAAGAGCTGGAGAACTACCAGGCCGAATTCACGGTCGAACAGGCCAAGCAGTACATGGAAAACCCCGAGGTCGGCCAACAGCTGATCGAAGAGGTCCCCCCGGTCGAGATGGGCCGGATCGCGGCGCAATCGGCCAAGCAGGTGATCCTGCAAAAGGTGCGCGAAGCCGAGCGTGACCGCCAGTTCGAAGAGTTCAAGGACCGCGCGGGCACGATCATCAACGCGCTGGTCAAGCGCGAGGAATACGGCAACGTCATCGTCGATGTGGGTGCCGGTGAAGCGATCCTGCGCCGCAACGAAAAGATCGGCCGCGAATCGTATCGCCCCAATGACCGCATCCGCTGCTACATCAAGGACGTGCGCCGCGAACAGCGCGGCCCGCAGATCTTCCTGAGCCGCACGGCGCCCGAGTTCATGGCGGAGCTGTTCAAGATGGAAGTGCCCGAGATTTATGACGGCATCATCGAAATCAAGGCCGTCGCCCGCGACCCCGGCAGCCGGGCCAAGATCGCCGTGATTTCCTATGACAATTCCATCGACCCCGTTGGGGCTTGCGTGGGTATGCGCGGCAGCCGCGTGCAGGCGGTTGTGAACGAGTTGCAGGGTGAAAAGATCGACATCATCCCCTGGAACGAGGACCAGCCCACCTTCCTCGTGAACGCGCTGCAGCCCGCTGAGGTGAGCAAGGTGGTTCTGGACGAAGAGGCCGGCAAGATCGAAGTGGTCGTGCCCGAGGAACAGCTGAGCCTCGCCATCGGTCGTCGTGGCCAGAACGTGCGTCTGGCTAGCCAGCTCACCAACCTCGACATCGACATCATGACCGAAGCCGAGGAATCGGCCCGTCGTCAGGCCGAATTCGAAGAGCGGACAAGGCTGTTCATGGACACGCTCGACCTCGACGAATTCTTTGCCCAACTTCTGGTGTCCGAAGGCTTTACCAATCTCGAAGAGGTGGCTTACGTCGAGCAGGAAGAGTTGTTGGTCATCGACGGCGTGGACGAAGGCACCGCCGAGGAACTGCAGGCCCGTGCCCGCGACGTTCTCGAAGCGCAAGCCAAGGCGGCGCTCGACAATGCGCGGTCGATGGGTGCCGAGGACAGCCTTATTGAATTTGACGGCCTGACACCCCAAATGGTGGAAGCGTTGGCCAAGGACGACGTCAAAACCCTCGAAGATTTTGCAACCTGCGCTGACTGGGAACTGGCCGGTGGCTGGACGACGGTGGACGGCGAACGTCACAAGGATGACGGTGTTCTCGAACCCTTTGACGTGTCTCTGGAAGAGGCGCAGCACCTGATCATGACGGCGCGGATCCTGCTGGGTTGGGTTGATCCCGCAGACCTCGAGGCAGAAGAAGACGCCGAAGAGGGTGCCGAAGAAACCGAGGAGGCCGAGGCCTGATCGCAGGCTTCGGGTCTTGCACATGGGTCGCGGCGGCGCCTCCAAGGATCGGTCGGACGGGCCAGAGCGCAAGTGCCTCGCCACGGGTGAGGTGCAGCCAAAGCACGGACTGATCCGATTTGTCATCGGGCCCGATGAGCAGGTCGTGCCGGACATCACCGGCAAGCTGCCCGGGCGTGGCATGTATGTCGCCGCGGACCGGGATGCGCTGGACACAGCGGTGAAGAAAAAGCTGTTTTCGCGCGGGGCCAAGCGGCAGGTCACGGTGCCGGATGGGCTGGTGGACGAGGTCGAGCGGCAATTGGCCCGGCGCGTCGTGGACCTGATTGCGCTGTCGCGCAAAGGGGGCCGGGCAGTGGCCGGGTACGAGAAGGTAAAGAACATGCTTGCGCTCGAAGAGGCGCAGGTGCTGATCCAGGCGTCGGACGGCTCGGGCCGCGGAAAGTCCAAGCTGAGCACGCCGCATTTCGGGACTTACATCGGCTGGCTGACAGCGGATGAGTTGGGTTTGGCCTTTGGGCGCCAAACTGTGATACATGGGGCGCTCGCCTCTGGTGGACTCACGCAACGTGTTGTAGAGGAAGCCAACCGTTTACGCGGCGTGCGTGAAATTACGGTGGCAGCGGCCATCGGGAAGGATTGACGAGCTTTATGAGCGATACTGACGGGAAAAAGACATTGGGTCTGCGCAGCGGCGCGCGTCCGGGCAACGTGAAACAGAGTTTCAGCCACGGGCGGACCAAGAATGTCGTCGTCGAAACGAAACGTAAGCGGGTCGTCGTACCCAAGCCCGGGGCTGGCAAGGCCACCGGACCCGGTGGTGCGTCCGCCGGTGATCCCAGCCGTCGCCCCGCCGGCATCTCCGACGCCGAGATGGACCGCCGTCTGAAGGCCGTGCAGGCCGCCAAGGCGCGTGAGGTCGAAGAAGCGGCACAGCGTGCCGAAGAGGAAAAGGCCCGCGAAGAAGAACGCGAGCGCCGCCGTGCGGAGGCCGAGGCCAAGGAGCGCGAAGAGCGGGAACGCGAAGAGGCGCTGAAGGCCAAGGAAGAAGAAGAAAAGCGCAAGGCAGCCGAAGCGGCAGCGGCCGCTCAGGCAGCGGCGGCGGCCCCGGCCGAGGCGGCCAAGCCTGCGCAACGCCAGGCCACGCCAGCCACCACTCCGCGCAAAAACGATCGCGATCGCGAACAGCGCCCCAGCAACCGCGGGCGCGAAGACAACGGCCGCCGGTCGGGCAAGCTGACACTGAACCAGGCCCTGTCGGGTGGTGAAGGTGGGCGCCAGCGGTCCATGGCGGCAATGAAGCGCAAGCAGGAGCGCGCGCGGCAGAAGGCGATGGGAGGCTCGGTCGAGCGCGAGAAGGTTGTGCGCGAAGTCCAAGTGCCCGAGGCCATTGTGGTCAGCGAACTGGCCAACCGGATGACGGAAAAGGTCGGTGATGTCGTCAAGGCGCTGATGAACAACGGCATGATGGTCACGCAAAACCAGACCATCGACGCCGACACCGCCGAGCTGATCGTCGAGGAGTTTGGCCACAAGGTGCAGCGCGTGTCCGATGCTGACGTCGAGGACGTCATCAAGGAGATCGAGGACAAGGACGAGGATCTGCAATCGCGTCCCCCGGTAATCACCATCATGGGTCACGTGGACCACGGCAAGACATCGCTGCTCGATGCAATCCGCGACGCCAAGGTTGTTGCCGGTGAGGCGGGCGGTATCACGCAGCACATCGGCGCCTATCAGGTGAAGACGGATGACGGCGTCACGCTGTCCTTCCTCGACACGCCCGGCCACGCGGCGTTCACGTCGATGCGGTCGCGCGGTGCTCAGGTGACGGATATCGTGGTGCTGGTCGTTGCGGCAGATGACGCCGTGATGCCCCAGACCATCGAGGCGATTGCCCACGCCAAGGCCGCCGAAGTGCCGATGATCGTGGCGATCAACAAAATCGACAAACCCGATGCGCAGCCTGACAAGGTGCGCACAGATCTGCTGCAACACGAGGTCATCGTCGAGAAGATGTCCGGTGAAGTGCAAGATGTCGAAGTCTCGGCCATTTCGGGCCAGGGTCTGGACGAATTGCTCGAAGCGATTGCGCTGCAATCTGAAATACTCGAGCTGAAAGCCAATCCCGACCGCGCCGCACAAGGTGCTGTGATCGAGGCGCAGCTGGATGTGGGCCGCGGTCCGGTTGCGACTGTTTTGGTGCAGAACGGCACTTTGCGGCAGGGCGATATCTTTGTCGTAGGTGAACAGTACGGTAAGGTCCGCGCGCTGATCAACGATAAGGGCGAGCGCGTCAAAGAGGCCGGGCCATCGGTGCCGGTCGAGGTTCTGGGCCTGAACGGCACACCGGAGGCGGGCGACGTGCTGAACGTGACAGAGACCGAGGCGCAGGCCCGCGAGATCGCTGAATACCGCGAGAAAGCGGCCAAGGACAAACGCGCCGCGGCCGGAGCCGCCACCACGCTCGAGCAGCTGATGGCGAACGCAAAGGCGGACGAAAACGTGTCCGAGTTGCCGATCCTGGTCAAAGCGGATGTGCAGGGCTCGGCCGAGGCAATCGTGCAAGCGATGGAAAAGATCGGCAACGACGAGGTGCGCGTGCGCGTGCTGCACTCGGGTGTTGGCGCGATCACAGAAACCGATGTGGGCCTCGCCGAAGCGTCGGGCGCGCCGATCATGGGCTTTAACGTGCGTGCGAACACGCCTGCGCGGAACTCGGCCAACCAAAAGGGCGTCGAGATCCGGTATTATTCCGTGATCTACGACCTTGTGGATGATGTCAAAGCAGCGGCCTCTGGCCTGCTGAGCGCCGAGATCCGCGAGAACTTTATCGGCTACGCGCAGATCAAAGAAGTCTTCAAGGTCTCTGGCGTCGGCAAGGTTGCGGGCTGTCTCGTGACCGAAGGGGTGGCGCGCCGCTCTGCCGGGGTGCGTCTGCTGCGCGACAACGTGGTGATCCACGAAGGCACGCTGAAAACGCTCAAGCGCTTCAAGGACGAAGTGGCCGAAGTGCAGTCGGGTCAGGAATGCGGGATGGCATTCGAGAATTACGACGACATTCGGCCCGACGACGTCATCGAAATCTTCGAGCGCGAAGAGATCACGCGCGTTCTCGACTAGACCTGCAGATCATCTGAAAAAACAAAAAGGGACGGCAGTGTACCGTCCCTTTTTGTTTACTCAACGTGTGAGCGCGTCAAGCGGCGCGGGTCACAGGCATTCCGGAATAGGTGGATCCATCCACGCGCACGGTCATGCGACCGTCCGGCAATGTGCGGACATAAAAGCCCTGCACAAGAATGGAACTCCCCATTGCAATCGTTCGCAACATACTTTTCCTCCCCAAAAGAAAACGTGTGTAACAAATGTATGTACTTTGGTTAATATGTCACCAACAAAACGCTCTTATTGATGGAAAAGTTTGCGTATTGGAAACGCAGAACGGGTGTTCAGAGCCAATCGCGCAAGATCGGGATCAGCGGAATATCCGCGGCAGGCATCGGAAAATCACGTAGTTTCGAGGGTTTGACCCATTTCAACATCTGCCCTTCGCGCGATTGCGGCGTGCCGTCCCACTTGCGACAGGCAAAGAGCGGCATGAGCAGGTGGAAGTCGTCATAGCTGTGGCTGGCAAAGGTTAACGGCGCCAGGCAGGACGCCCACGTGTCAATTCCCAGCTCTTCCTGCAATTCACGGATCAAGGCGGCCTCTGGCGTCTCACCCGATTCGACCTTGCCGCCGGGAAATTCCCACAGACCGGCCATGGATTTACCCTCGGGTCGTTGCGCCAGCAGTACGCGCCCGTCTATGTCGATCAGCGCAACTGCGGAAACGAGGATGACCTTCATGACCGGTAATCCGCGTTGATCGAGATGTAGCCGTGCGTCAAATCGCAGGTCCAAACGGTCGCAGACCCTGTGCCGATCCCGATGTCCACACCAATGCGGATGTGATCGCCCGTCATATGGGCGGCACCATCGGCTTCCTCGTAGTTTGGGCTGACCCAGCCCCTGTCGGCCACCAGCACGTCCCCGAACCGGATCGACAAGGTGTCACGGTCGGCAGCCGCCCCTGATTTGCCCACCGCCATGACGATACGACCCCAATTGGGATCCTCGCCCGCGATAGCGGTCTTGACGAGGGGAGAGTTTGCGATGGAAAGCCCATGTGTTTTGGCGTCGGCATCTGATGCGGCGCCAGTCACCGCAATCTCGACAAACTTTGTCGCCCCCTCGCCGTCGCGCACGACCTGATGGGCGAGGTCCAACATCACGCTGTGCAGCGCATCCGAAAATGCGGTGCTGCCCGTCACGTCGACGCCTGATGCGCCGGTGGCCGCACACAGCAGCGTATCCGAGGTGGACGTATCGCTGTCGACCGTGATGCAGTTGAACGTCCGGTCATTGAGGCGGCTGACCAGTGCTTGCAGGTCGTCCCGGCCAATCTGGGCATCGGTAAAGATATAGACAAGCATCGTTGCCATATCCGGGGCAATCATCCCTGACCCTTTGGCGATGCCAGCGATCGTCACGCTTTGCCCCGCGACATCGCATACGGCCTCAGCACCTTTGGGATATGTGTCGGTGGTCATGATAGCTTCGGCGGCGTCACCGATGGCGTTCGGGGAGAGCGTTGCCACCAGATCGCCGATCTTGCGTGTGATCCGATCCTTGGGCAGCGGCTCTCCGATCACGCCGGTGGATGCGGTGAACACACGCGCGGGCGGCAGACCTGTTGCGTCGGCGACGGCCGTTACGACCGCGTCTGTCGCCGCCACCCCGTTGCGTCCGGTAAAGGCGTTGGCATTGCCTGCATTCACCAAGATGGCAGCCCCGGTATCGGCGGCGGCCCGTCTTAACTTGGCCTGACAATCCAAAACGGGGGCTGCGCGTGTGGCAGAGCGGGTGAAAACGCCCGCCACCGCAGTTCCCGGATCGCACACCGCCAGCATCACATCCTTGCGTCCGGCGTATTTCACGCCCGCTTCAACGGCGGCAAACCGAACGCCATCAATCACCGGCATATCTGGAAAGGCCGCGGGGGCCAGCGGCGAACGGGGCAAAGATCCGGCCATGTGTTACTGCAGCAGGTCGATGTCACGCAAGACGCTGGCGTCAATGCCTTCGGCGCCGGATTGATCCACGTCGGACGTGCCGCGCAATTCGGCGACGCGGGCATCAATGGCTGTGCCGCGCAATTCCGTCTCCAGCTCACCGCGCACCTCTTCGAGCGTCGGCAATTCGGCTGTGCGGGTTTCGTTGAGGGTGATGATGTGCCAGCCAAACTGGGTCTGTACCGGGGCCGAAACCTCACCCGGCTCCAATGCGATCACCGCCGCTTCAAAGGTCGGAACCATCATGCCCGGTCCGAACCAGCCCAGCGAACCGCCATTGGGGCCGGAGGGGCCAGTCGATTTCTCGCGTGCGGTCGCGGCGAAATCGGCGCCTTCATCAAGCTCGGTCTTGACCGCCTGCGCCTCTTCTTCGCTTTCCACGAGGATGTGAGAGGCGTTGTATTCCTCGGTCGGCGTGGCATCGGCAAAGCGGTCGTCGTAGGCCGCCTGAAAGGCTTCGGGCGTCAGGGCGTTGGCCAGAATGGTCTCGATGACTTCACCCGCGGTGACCGAGCGCGTTTCGTTTTCCAGCGACAGTTGCGCGCGTTTCGGCAGCTCGCCGTCGAAGGATTGGGCCAGCAGCGTCTGCTGGATCAGCTGATCGAGGATCCCGTCAAACAGCACCTCATCCGGCAACTCCTGGAACCGTTGCGGCAGTGTGGCGCGGGCCGTGATCATGTGACCGATCGTGATATCGGTTCCGTTCACGGTTGCGACAACAGTGTCCGCGTCCTGCGCTGCGGCGGGCAGAGCCATGGCCACAGAAAGGGCCAGTGCAGACAGGGAAAAGAGGCGTTTCGACATGGATCAGTCCTTGGGCTTGGCACGCGGCTGGGGCGCGCATTGACACGGTTTCGCGTGACCCTTACATCGCCCTATGGACGCGGCCTGGGCCGGTTGTTGCCCCCGATACTTATGGGCTTGGCGCGCGCCCGGCAAGCAGTTGCTGCACAACATGAATTGATCGGCTGGAGACGGTATGCTCGGTTTTTCGACCCTCACCAAAAAGGTGTTCGGCACCCCCAATGATCGCAAGATCAAAAGCGTGGGTCCGGTCATTGCCCAGATCAATGCGTTGGAGCCAGAATTCGAAGCGCTGAGCGACGATGGACTGAAAGACCAGACCGAGACATTGGCCAAACGCGCCATTGGGGGCGAGGAGCTGGACAGCCTGCTGCCCGAAGCCTTTGCCAATTGTCGCGAGGCGGCCAAGCGCGCGCTGGGTCTGCGTGCGTTCGACACGCAGCTGATGGGCGGTCTGTTCCTGCACCAGGGCAACATCGCCGAACAAAAGACGGGCGAGGGCAAGACGCTGACAGCCACATTCGCGGCCTACCTGAATGCGCTGACCGGCAAAGGTGTCCATGTGGTGACCGTGAACGAATACCTCGCGCAGCGGGACGCCGAATGGATGGGCAAGGTGTTTGCCGCCCTCGGGCTGACCACTGGCGTCGCCTATGCCGGCATGGATGAAGAGACCAAGCGCGCGGCTTATGCCTGCGACATAACCTATGCGACCAACAATGAGCTTGGGTTTGACTACCTGCGCGACAACATGAAACCGTCGATCGATCAGATGGTGCAGCGTGGGCACAACTTTGCCATCGTGGACGAAGTGGATTCCATCCTGATCGACGAGGCGCGGACGCCGCTTGTCATCTCGGGGCCACTTCAGGACCGGTCGGAGATGTATGTCACCATCAATGATCTGATCCCGCTGATTCAAGACGAACACTTCGAGCTTGATGAAAAGCAGCGCAGCGTGACGTTCACTGAAGACGGCAATGAATTCATCGAAGAGCAGTTGCGCGTCCGTGACCTGATCGAAGAGGGTGCGTCGCTGTATGACCCAGAGAGCACCACCATCGTGCATCACGTCAACCAGGGGCTCCGGGCGCACAAGCTGTTCACCAAGGACAAAGACTATATCGTGCGTAATGGTGAAGTTGTTCTGATCGATGAATTCACAGGCCGGATGATGGCGGGCCGCCGCTTGTCCGACGGCCTGCACCAGGCGCTCGAGGCCAAAGAGGATGTGCAGATCCAGCCGGAAAACCAGACGCTGGCGTCTGTGACCTTCCAGAACTATTTCCGCCTCTACAACAAGTTGTCGGGCATGACGGGTACCGCTGTGACCGAGGCCGAAGAATTTGCACAGATCTACGGGCTCGGCGTGGTTGAGGTGCCGACACATAGGCCGATCGCGCGTGTGGATGAGGACGATCAGGTCTATCGCACCGCGGGTGAAAAGTACAAAGCCATCGTCGAAGAGATCAAGAAGGCCAACGCCAAGGGCCAGCCGATCCTTGTCGGCACGACATCCATCGACAAGTCCGAGATGTTTTCGGAGGCGCTCAAGGCCGAAGGGATCGAGCACAACGTGCTCAACGCCCGCCAGCACGAGCAAGAGGCACAGATTATCGCGGATGCGGGCAAGCTGGGGGCGGTGACCATCGCGACCAACATGGCCGGCCGCGGCACGGACATTCAGCTGGGCGGCAATGTCGAGATGAAGGTGCTGGAGGCGATCACGGCCGACCCAGAGGCGGACCCCGAAGAGACCCGGACGCGGATCCAAGCGGAGCACGACGATGAGAAAAAGCGTGTGCTGGAATCTGGTGGCCTACTTGTCCTCGCTTCCGAACGACACGAAAGCCGCCGTATCGACAATCAGTTGCGCGGCCGGTCGGGCCGTCAGGGCGATCCGGGCCGTACCTCATTCTACCTCAGCCTCGAAGACGACCTAATGCGCATCTTTGGCTCGGACCGGTTGGACAAGGTGCTCAAGACCCTCGGCCTCGAAGAAGGCGAGGCGATCATTCACCCTTGGGTGAACAAATCGCTTGAGCGGGCGCAGGCCAAGGTCGAAGGGCGCAACTTTGACATCCGCAAGCAGCTCTTGAAGTTCGACGATGTGATGAACGACCAGCGAAAGGTCGTCTTTGCCCAGCGGCGCGAGATCATGGAAGCGGAAGATCTGTCCGAGATCACGTCGGACATGCGCGACGAGGTGGTTGACGACCTGATCGACGAATACATGCCCGAAGGGTCCTACGCCGATCAGTGGGACGCCGAGGGGCTCTATGCCGCTGTGATCGAAAACCTAGGCGTGAACCCTCCGGTGATGGAGTGGTGCGAAGAGGAAGGCGTGGATGATGAGCAGGTGCGCGAGCGTCTGATCAAGGCCAGTGACGAGATGCTGGCGGGCAAGTTCGAAGCCTTTGGCGAAGAGAACATGCGCAGCATTGAAAAGCAGTTGGTGCTGCAGGCCATCGACGGCAAGTGGCGCGAACACCTGCTGACGCTCGAGCATCTGCGATCGGTCGTGGGTTTCCGTGGCTACGCGCAGCGTGATCCGCTGAACGAATACAAGAACGAGGCGTTCCAGCTGTTCGAGGTGATGCTCGAGAGCCTGCGGACCGAAGTGACGAACAAGCTGGCGCGCATCCGACCGCTGACCGAAGAGGAGCAGCAAGAGATGCTGGCGCAAGTCGCGGCGCAACAAGAGGCCGTGCAACAAGCGGCAGAGCCCGAACCGGCGGTGCCCGCGCCGTCAGCGGAGGCGGTCGAAAAAGGCTTTGATGAGAACGATCCAACCACATGGGGCAACCCGGGTCGCAATGATCCCTGCCCCTGCGGATCGGGCAAGAAGTTCAAACATTGCCACGGACGCCTCTGACCGCGCGCCGCATTCCCGCCTCAAAGACTCCCCCGCCCGGCCATAGACTGGCCCAACTTCTGCGCGAAGTGTTTCGCGGATAAATCCGTTGAGAGGGCGTGGGACAATGTCGCACAAGAAGGAAATTATCACCGCAGTCGGTACGCTGGCCATTGCCGTTGGGATCGGCTTTGTCATGCAGCGCAGCGAAGCGGCCCAAGAGCGGTACGGCACAACAGCGCGACCACAAGTCGTCGCGGCGGGCGTCACACCGTCGGTCGATATTCTGGCAACCGCAACAGCTGACACGTTGATGGAAGTGCAGGCGATTGAGCTGACCTCGGCCACGGATGTCGCGCCCGTCCCCGTTCCGCCGCAAGCTGATGCGGATGTCCAACGCGTGGCAGCCCCCGCTTCGGATGCGCTGGCCCCGCCAGCGGTCGACGATGTTGCCCCACAGATTGAGCAATGCGGGATGACGGCCATCGCCGAGGCTGTGCCGGGTGGTTTGGCCAGGCTGCAACTCGATGCGCCTTGCGCGCCGAATGAACGACTGACCGTGCACCACAATGGTCTGATCTTTACACAAGCGACCGATGAGGCTGGCGGCCTCGAAGTGCTGGTGCCAGCGCTGTCGGAAGAAGCCGTGTTTATCATGGCATTTTCAAGCGGTGACGGGGCTGTGGCGCAGGTGTCAGTCCCCGACATCACCGAGTTTTCTCGTGTTGCCTTGCAGTGGCGCGGCCAGGCTGGATTTCAGCTGCACGCGCGCGAATTCGGCGCGGAATACGGCAGCGCTGGACATGTCTGGTCCGGCGGCACGGTTGCAGATGCCGGGTTCCTCAGCGGTGACACGGGCACGCTGATGCGCTTGGGTGATCCCGACTTGTCTGATCCGCTTGTGGCCGAAGTCTACACCTTTGCGTCCAACCGGAGTGAACGTTCGGGACAGATCGATCTGAGTGTCGAGGCCGAGATCACTGCGGAAAACTGTGGCCTCGAGGTCGAGGCGCAAACACTCGAGATGTCGGATCGCGGGAACATCACCACGCGCGATTTAACGCTTGCGGTGCCGGGCTGCGACACGGTTGGCGACTTTCTGGTGTTGAACAATCTGGTCACAGATATGAAAGTCGCGTCCAACTGATCGCAACAAGGGCAGTGACCACGAATGGCATGGCTCCGTGCGGCGTTTTGCGCCGCACTTTTTCCTTTTGGGACAGCGCTTGCTGCGCAGGATGTGACGCTGACGTCTCCCGATGGCCGGGTTGAGATCAGCGGTACGCTGCTTGGCTTTGATGGCGAGTTTTATCGGGTCGAGACGATTTATGGCGAGTTGACGGTGGACGGCTCGGGTGTGAATTGCGAGGGGCCTGCTTGCCCGAACCTGCAAAATTTTGTGGCCGAGGTCAGCGTGTCGGGGTCGGCCACCATGGGCTCGGTCCTGCTGCCTGCGTTGCTGGAAGGTTTTGCCCTGCGCAATGGCTATACCGCGCATCGGTTCGAGACGGATGAGCAAACCTATACCTATGAACTGCGATCCGAGGCGGACGGCAAACCCGTCGCACGGTTTTACATTTGGGTGAGCAACACAGATGAGGGGTTTGCCGATCTGCTGGCCAACGACGCCGATATCGTCATGGCCCTGCGCGAAATCCGTCCGGACGAACGGCAACGCGCCCGCGAGGCGGGCTTGGGTGACCTGACGCAGGCCAACCGCAGCCGTGTGCTGTCGCTGGACGCAATGGTACCCATTGTTGCGCCGGCGAACCCGGTTGATACGATTTCGCCGACCGCATTGGCCGAGGTGTTGGCAGGGCGCATCGTGAACTGGTTGGCGCTGGGCGGTGCGGATGCGCCGATTGCACTGCATCTGCCAGGGGCGCAGACCGGATTGGGCCAGGCGGTTGAAGACGACATTATGGGCCCTGTGGGCTTTGCCCTTGCTGAGGGGATCGCACGATATGATCGGGGTTCTGCGCTGGTTGCGGCGGTGGGGCGTGATCCGTTCGGGTTGGGCATCGCGAGTTTTGCCGATATCGGGAACGCGCGCGCGTTAAGCCTTACAGGGCCGTGCGGGTTTTCACTGTCGGCCACGCGCGGGACGATCAAGACCGAAGATTACCCGCTGACGGCACCCATGTTCCTGTATCTGCCCGCACGGCGGCTGCCCAAAGTGGCGCGGGACTTTCTGGCTTACACGCGCGGTGCGTCGGCGCAGGTGGTGATCCGCCGCGCCGGGTTTGTGGATCAGGCACCGGAGGAGGTGTCGATTGATGCGCAAGGTTACCGCTTTGCCAATGCGGTGACTGCGGCGGGGCCGGAGGTGTCATTGGAAGAGCTGCAGCGGATGACGCGCACGCTTTATCCCATGGCGCGCCTGTCGATCTCGTTTCGGTTCGAGACGGGGTCGGTGCGGCTGGACGCGCAATCGCGGTCGAACGTGCAGCAGCTTGCGCGGGCGCTCGAGCAGGGAAAATATGACGCCCGTCAGATGCTTCTGGTGGGGTTCAGCGATGGGGATGGCCCGGCCGAGATTAATCGCAACATCGCGCTGCGCCGGGCTGAAGCGGTACGGCGGGCTTTGATGGCCGCGGCGGAGACCGCCAATTTTGACCGGATTGATCTGGGGGTCGATGCGTTTGGTGAGGCGCTGCCGATGGCCTGCGATGACAGCGAATGGGGCCGTCAGGCCAACCGCCGGGTGGAGGTTTGGGTGCGGTAGATCAGAGGTAACCTTCTGATTTGAAACTCAGTTCGCGGGACTTCCCCACAATCAGATGGTCATGCAGCGTCAGGCCAAGTGCCTGGCAGGCATTTTCGATCTGAGCGGTCATGTCGATGTCGGATTGGCTGGGGGTCGGGTCGCCCGACGGGTGGTTGTGCACTAGGATCAGCGCGGATGCGTTCAGCTCAAGCGCGCGTTTGGCAACCTCTCGTGGATAGACCGGGACGTGATCGACAGTGCCTTTAGCCTGTTCTTCGTCCGCGATCAGTACGTTCTTGCGGTCGAGATACAGCACGCGGAACTGTTCGGTTTCGCGGTGCGCCATGGTGGTGTGGCAGTAGTCCAGCAGAGCATCCCAGCTGGAAATCACCTGCTTGTTCAGAACTTTGGCGCGGGCAAGCCGCTGGGCGGCGGCCTCGATGATCTTGAGCTCGCAGATGACAGTGTCGCCCACACCATTCAGCGCGCGCAGCCGTTCGGGTGGAGCAGAGATCACACGGTTGAAGTCGCCGAACTCGGCCATGAGGAGATGGGCCAACGGCTTGACGTCCTGTCGCGGAATGGCGCGGAACAGGACCAGTTCGAGCATCTCGTAGTCCGGCAGTGCAGCGGCGCCGCCGTCCATGAACCGTGTGCGCAGGCGCTTGCGATGATCGGCCATGTAAGACGGGGTTCGACCCTTGGGCATTGTGACCGGCAAGGCCTCATCCAAGGCGAAGGGGAGCGGTTGTTCGGCAAACTCTGACATGCTGACAGGGTGACCCATGCATCGTGAACGAAGGGTTAATCAGGATGCAAAATCTGCATGGATGTGTTGCATGAACTGCGGCGTCGAAAGATGGGCAGGCTGCCCGTCTCGCGTGTGCTACATAAGGCCGGTGTTTAACCCTTCATCGAATCCCAGAAGGATTTGACGCTGGAAAAGAAGCTGCTCGATTCCGGGTTGTTCTCTTCGGAGAGATCTTCGAATTCGCGCAGCAACTCTTTTTGGCGGCTTGTCAGGTTCACCGGGGTCTCTACGGCAAGCTCGATGAACATGTCGCCCGTTCCCGCACCGCGCAGCGCCGGCATGCCCTTGGAGCGCAAGCGCATCTGGCGACCCGACTGCGAGCCTGCGGGGATCTGCACGCGGCCACGGCCGCCATCGATGGTCGGCACCTCGATGCTGCCACCCAATGCGGCGGTGCCCATACTGACGGGTACGCGACAAAAGAGGTTCGTGCCGTCCCGTTCGAACAGCTTGTGCTCTTTGACCTCGATAAAGATGTAGAGGTCACCCGAGGGGCCGCCGCGCATCCCGGCCTCGCCCTCGCCAGCGAGGCGGATGCGGGTGCCGGTTTCAACACCGGCGGGGATGTTCACGCTGAGCGCGCGGTCTTTTTCGACGCGACCCGCGCCCGCGCAGACCTTGCAAGGATCCTTGATGATCTGGCCGAGGCCGGAACAGGTGGGGCAGGTGCGTTCGACGGTAAAGAAACCTTGCTGCGCGCGGACTTTGCCCATGCCGGAACATGTCGGGCAGGTGGTCGGTTCGGAGCCGCCTTCGGCGCCGGTCCCGTTACAGGCGTTGCAGGCCACGGATGTAGGAACGTTGATCGACTTCTGCAGGCCTGCGAACGCCTCTTCGAGGTCGATGCGCAGGTTGTAGCGCAGGTCGGACCCGCGTGCAGCGCGCCGCCCGCCCGCACCGCCGCGGCCACCAAAGTCGCCGAAGAGATCGCCGAACATGTCGGAAAATGCGTCGGTAAAGTCCTGCTGCCCGCCGCCAAAGCCGCCGCCGGGACGTCCGCCGCCACCGCCCATGCCACCCTCAAAGGCGGCGTGGCCAAACCGGTCATATGCCGCCTTTTTCTCGGCGTCCTTCAGAATTTCGTAGGCTTCGTTTGCCTCTTTGAACTGGGCCTCAGCCTGCGGGTTATCGGCGTTGCGGTCGGGGTGCAGCTCTTTGGCTTTGGCCCGGTAGCCCTTCTTGATCTCGTCGGCAGAGGCGCCTTTTGAGACGCCAAGTACGTCGTAATAGTCACGTTTTGCCATGGATTAGTCCTTTGCTGGAACGTCCAAGGCCGGCCATTTCGGGCCGGCCTCGCGATTGGTTCCTCTGAGGCCCAAAATCAGGCGCGCTTGTCGTCGTCGAGGTCTTCGAATTCGGCGTCGACGATGTCGTCATCATCGCTGCGCGGCTCGTCCGCCCCGGCAGGCTCTTCGTCGCCGTCCTCTTGCGCGGCCTTGTAGATCGCCTCGCCCAGTTTCATGGCCGCTTCGGTCACGTTCTGGATGCCGGACTTGATCTTTTCGGCGCCGATGCCCTCGTCCTCGAGGTCATCCTTGAGCGCGGCAATGGCCAGTTCGATCGCTTCGACGGTGGTCGGGTCGACCTTGTCCGAATGCTCTTCCAGCGACTTTTCTGTCGAGTGGATGAGGCTTTCGGCCTGGTTTTTCGCCTCGATCAGCTCGCGACGTTCCTTGTCCGCCTCTGCGTTGTCCTCTGCGTCCTTGACCATCTGTTCGATGTCGTCGTCGCTAAGGCCACCGGACGCCTGGATCGTGATCTGCTGTTCTTTGCCGGTGCCTTTGTCCTTGGCGCCCACCGACACGATGCCATTGGCGTCGATGTCGAAGGTCACTTCGATCTGGGGCATGCCGCGGGGGGCAGGCGGAATGTTTTCGAG
>ERZ1740067.291-NODE-291-length-41768-cov-18.456740_pt1 | contig 41768 bp, 33 predicted proteins | sample MGYA00581736_ERZ1740067 | MGnify/ENA primary metagenome ERZ1740067 (study PRJEB43018, sample SAMN04849236) | marine metagenome | isolation source: floating plastic debris | place: Pacific Ocean | collected 2008-08-27 | study: EMG produced TPA metagenomics... | reverse complement strand
CTTGATGATGCGCAGGTTAGCTAATTAAGATTTACTTTATAAATTAGCTCTTAAGCGACGAGCCGTCGTTGCAAGAAAAATCCCTAAGAGAAGCTCTCAATTCTGATTCTTTTCCAGAGGTCACTGTAAGTTATTTTTCCCACGGTTACCCTACATTTTCCTTGCCACCAAAGGATATTAATCAGCTGCGTTTGTTTCATGGTTCCTGTCGGCAAATTGGCGATCGCGACCTGGACGCACTACCAATTTTGGACCTGGCGATCGCCGAAACAGCGCACCGCCCCGATGATCGTCCCCACCAGCTTTTTATGACGGGAGATCAAATTTACGGTGATGATTTATCGCAGCCGTTGCTGTGGGGAATTCAGGTTAATTGCGATCGTCTGTTTGACTGGACTGATGCATTAGACATTGACCCTTTGATCCGTCAAAAAGGAGATAAATTTCCCAAGGATCGCACCCGACTAGCCAGAGATTTAGCTGGCTTTACCGCATCCTTAAAAAACTCGCCGGAGAAGTCCAAAAGTCACCTTTTTCGCTTTCAAGAATATTGCGTTATTTATCTACTCTCTTGGTCCCAATGTTGTTGGGATATTGATTTTCCCACTGCTTCTGAGCGGGGGCTAAAGGGAAAGGAAGCTCGTAAGTGGACGGCAGAGGTAAATAATTTACATCAGTTTAAAGCGTCCCAACCGTATGTGCGTCGGGCTTTAGCTAATATTGCCACCTATATGATTTTTGATGACCATGATGTTAGCAACGATTGGAATTTAAACAAAACCTGGTGCGATCGCGTTTACGGCAAGCTTCTAGGGCGTCAGGTGGTGCGAAATGCTCTCCTTACCTACGCCCTATTTCAGGGATGGGGCAACACGCCAAACCAGTTTTCTAAGGGAACAATAGGAGAAGAATTAATAACTCAAACAGAGCGCTGGAGTCAGTCAGGGGGAGCAAATCACAAAGCCACAAAAAATATTTATGAGCTGTTAGGATTGCCGTTCATTGACTCATCTGAACAGCCTAAGTTTATACGAGATGGCAACTGCTTTTGTTTGTACCATGCTTCTCCTTGTCTTCAGTGGCATTATCGAATAGAGACGACTAACTATGAAGTCATTGCCTTAGATACCCGCACCCAGCGAGGGTATCCTGCGGGGGACAGTAACGCAATTCCACAGTTGTTAAGTCCCTCCGCGTTTGAAGAGCAGCTTGGGGCAATGTTAGATCCCAAAAATAGCGATCGCCCCGACAACTTTTTGACCTTTGTGATTGCACCAACGAATGTTTTTAGCCTTGAGTTATTGAGAACCGCACAGCGTTTTTCCCAGCGCCTCGGGCGTGTGTTTGACGCTGACGTAGGAGACTCGTGGAATTTAGAAGAGGAAACACGGGCTGAATTTCTAGCTAGTTTATTTAGAAATCGCGATCGTATTGTGATTTTGACAGGAGATATTCATTTTAGTGCGGCTTTGCAGTTGACCTACGAAAGCGATCACCAAAAACATCCCAAGAGTTTAATTCAACTAACGGCAAGCGCAATATCTAATTCAGATACTGCTACGGCGTTTTTACATACCATCTTCAAGTCTTTCTTTCCTGAGCGAGAACGCCATTGGCATAGAAATAATGTCCATTATTCCACTCATTGGATTAGCAGAAGTCCTGCCAAATCTCTCTCTTGGGGTGATCGAATTCCTTGGTTGTTAGATAACCTTAAAAATCCCAACGCCAGCCTAATTATTAAGTGGTTCCAAAGAGCCCTGTTGTACTTTTGGACTCGTCGTTGGATTCAAGAGGGAAAAGAGGTGATTGGACTCAATAATCTGGCAGAAGTAAGTGTTGAGAGTAATCACACCCACAACGGATCTAATGGAAGCTTTGTTGATAGCTATTTGAGTGTTTCTCAGCTCGTATATTGGTACACAACTTGGGACTCGGGAAAGATTGTGCGCAGTGAATTTAATGGATTCCGAAACAAGAAAATTGTTGGGCAGCCAGTCCGAAAAGAACCTGCTGCGCAGAAGCTGGGGGGTAAAAGACAACGTCTTGGATAAAGAGAAATTCTGATTTTCTAGTATGTGCTATCCAAATAGTTATTAGAGTAATATCTATCTTTTGAAGGGATTGTCTCAAACTTTAGCGCCATGTTTGCATTGCCGCACTTCCGTATTCTTATGGTGAAATGAGCAGAAGAGGGAACCTATTTATGAATTTAGTTAATTTTATTTCCAACTTATTTAAGTCTATTCGTCGATTAGGAGCAGCCTTAGTGTTGGGGATTTTGCTGTCAGTGATGTCCTGGTGTAACGTGACGGAAAATGTGGCGATCGCAGGCACAAACAGTTCTAGTATCTCTGATAAAGCAGCGGCGGTTGCTGACAATATTGCGGCTGGAACAAGTAAGCGTATTGAGGGGAAAGCCCAGAAGGATATTGGTACCACTCAGCGGGCAATTGGCAACATTAGTAGTGAGATTGAAGGTGGTACAAACCAGGTAATTGGGCGGGCGAAAGAAGATATTGGTCGCACTCAGCGAGCTACCGAAGAAGTGCGCGGTGAAGTGCAAGAAGAGGCTGGTTCTGCCATTGACTCTATCAAGAACTTCTTCGATTAATTTATAGTGAAAGAGTCCGGAAAATACTTTGATTGTGGCTTTTTCAATATATGGTGGTTGGCTGTCCGACCACTTTTTTACTGTGTTGACGTGGCGAATTTTAAGCTAGCCAATGTAGATGACTCCTATAGTTACAGCGCTGCTGTCAAAAACAGGCGGCACCCTAATTGTGTCGAAAAAATCTAGAATACAGAAGAACAAGAAAGAGCTTCGAGCGTGAAATCTGCGGATTATGCAGTTACTGTGGTTTCGGCGGGATTTGCGCCTACTGGACAACGAATGTGTGGCAGCGGCGGCTAACTGTGGTGATCAGGTCGTGCCCTTTTTTGTTGTGGATCCATGGTTTTATCAAAATACTCAGCTAACGCCGGTTCGTATTAATTTCTTATTTCAATCGCTATTGGATTTAGATCGAAATTTACGGGTTCGAGGCAGCCAGCTTTATCTTCTTGAAGGTAATTCCGTTGATATTATTCAGCGATTAGTTGACTACTTTAGCCAGAAAGATAATGAGTTAAGATTGCTGTTCAATCGTGACGTACAAGTTCGCTACGGTATTAATCGCGATCGCCAAATCAAACAGTTTTGCAAAGATCAAAATGTAGATTTATTTATTGGCACTAACCACTATATTCAGCAGCCAAAGATAAATTGGGAAACTTGGCTAAAGGATCATAAGAGTTACTTAAAAGGGGCGATCGCTCCAGCGCCAAAACGCATCAAAACAGCGCAGCTCAGCTGGGAAAGTTCAGATCTGCCAATTGTGGATTTTCCGACACTCTTTAATAAGTACAAGCGATTCTGGAATTTGCGGCGAATTGATTTTCGTGGGGGCGAAACTGCTGCCCATGAAACGTTGCGATCATTTGCCGATCGCCGTTTCTGGGGATACCACTGGCGACTTTCTCAGCCCTGGTTAGCGCAAAAAGGATCCACGTCCCATTTATCTCCCCATCTAACTTTTGGCACAATTTCCACTCGGATTATTTATCAGGAAATGCAGCGACGATTGAGACAGTTGGAGGATGAGGATCATCCTCGGGCAGTGAAGGCTGATTTTTCCATAAAGAGCTATTGCGATCGCCTACGATGGCACGATTCTTTCACTCAGCGTTTATATTACCGCCCTGATATTGGGGAGAAAAATTATTATCGCGAGTACGACGACTGGTATTCGTCGGAGCCGTTGGAGGGGGAAAAGGCAGAATTATTCGAGGCTTGGAAAGAAGGGGAAACGGGATTTCCAATTATTGATGCCAGTATGCGCCAGCTTAAGACGATGGGCTGGATGAACTTTCGGACGCGGGCAATGTGCGTGACGTTTTTAACGATTAACTGTGGCGTTTCTTGGCACCATGGCGCTGAGCATTTTATGGATTGTTTGGTGGATGGAGATATTGCGATTAACCATTGGCAGTGGCAAATGCAGGCGGGAATTACCAACCCTTTTTCCAATAGTTTTCGAATTTACAATCCTAGTAAAAACTTGGTAGATCGCGACCCGAATTTACAGTTTATTCGCCATTGGGTGCCGGAATTGCGGGGCTATAGTTTGCCGGAAATTGAACAGAAGCGATATTTGGACAGAAGTTCTTATCCTGATGAAATAATTGACTGGAAACAGACGCGAAAAGTTAATGGGAAAGTAATTTCAGAATTGCGGGCGATTGTGCGACAGCGATTGAAAGCGGAGCAGGGGGAAGAGTTTGAAGCGGCGCAAAAGGTGAAGGGCGTAATTGAGCGGTATATGAAGTTCAAACAACAGGAATATGAGCGATCGCGACATCAACAATTGGAACTATTTTGACGACTCCAACACTTCAAACGTAAGCCCTGCGTATTGGGTTAGACGGGAGATTAGGATTGTGCCAAAAGCGGTGGCAGGAGTCCAAAAGCCGCCAGTTTTCTCTTCGTTATTTGCCAAACATAAGCCCGCTTGCGCCAGGATTTTGGCGGTGGATCCATAGCCGGGATCGCGATCTCCCGTAACTTTCACAGTAATCGTTTTGCCCGCCGCCGTTTCTCCCCAAAACCGTAGGTCGTAAAAGCCGTTTTCCTGGGATTCTTCGCTGGGACCTTCGCCGGGGGCTGGGATGATTTTTTCCAGTAGGCTGGGGGCGATCACCGCTGCAATGCCGAATATATCGAGGGCAAATTTTAAACCGTAGGCTTGGAGGAAACCGGGCGCGTTGGTTCCCGCCAACATTCCTTCGTCGTACTGGAACGTGTTGCCGTATGCCCAATCCGCTAGGCTATTGGAGCGCAGCACCACCGGAGTATTAACGCCCGCCATTACAAACGGCGTCACCCATTCTTCGAACGCATTATCGATTTGTACCGGGATAAGCGTCGGGGGATGGGCGAATTCTTTCGTCCCGTTTTCGCACAAGATGTGAGGATTTTGTAGGGCTTCTCGCAGGGCAGAATCGGCGGCGGCTTCCTTCACAATATTGACGAGGCTTGCGGCGGTGCCTCCCGAAAATCCTCCGCTGGCATCTTTCAATCGCATTTTTACGCGATCGCAATAGTCGCCGAATTGCGCCTTCGCCTGCTGCTGCAAATAAAAAACGCCCAGGTCCGACGGGATTGAATCGAAGCCGCAACAATGGACAATTCTTGCCCCCGACTGCTGGGCGATCGCCTCATACTTATCCAGCATTCGCCGCACCCACTGCACCTCCCCGGTCAAATCGCAATAATCCGTGCCCGTTTCCGCACACACTTTCACCAGGGTTTCGCCATACAGCGCATAGGGTCCCACCGTCGTAATCACTACCTTGGTTTGCCCACACAGTTCCCGCACCTGTTGCTCGTCCGTCACGTCTACCATAAGGACTGGTGGCGGGTTTTCTCCCAGGCGACTTTGCACACGATTCAGTTTTTCCACAGAACGTCCGGTGATCGCCCAGGAAAAGGTTTCCACTTGGGCATGGTCCAGCAAATAGGCACAAACAATTTGCCCCACAAACCCAGTGGCTCCTACTAAAACAACGTCAAAAGTTGGGGACATAGGGCACACAAAAAGCTCTTCCCTTTCAGCATAAATGCAGTTTTATATGCAGCTTTGAGTATTCTGAGGCTGTTTCAACCAGTTGATTGAGCTAGTGATCATAGTTAAATTAGCAGCGCCATTTCACAATTACCTGGATCCTTTGCCCATTGCACTCAGTACCTATTGCAGGCAAGATAACGGTCGAAATGAAATTATATTGGAAAGAATCCTATGGCAATCACTGCAGTATCAACTCTTCGGCGCAACAGCCTCAAGTTTTTCATGGCAATTGTCCTTCCAGTCGCAGTGTTGACGGGCTGTGGGGAACCCGCCGACGATCCCAAGGCTGGGGCGGGAGACTCAAGTGAGGTAAGTGAAACTAGTGCTCCTGCGGCTGCGGAATCCAAGGATGGAGAGGAACCCGCTGCTGAGGTGGCTGAATCGTCAGAAATCTGTTCCATTCTGGGTTGCAGCGACACCAAAGGATGGATTCCCAAAGTTGTGGCAGATGTGGGGCTGAAAAAGGGAATGAGCTTAGACGAGGCAGAGGGGGTTCTGCCCGGAGCGAAGGCGATCGACCAATTCGGTTTTAGTACGGTGGAGGTGAGCGATATCCCCGGCTTGAAGGGATACAAGCTCTTTTTCCTGGAGTTGGAAGGCAAGCCGCGCACCCTACACACCCTGAAGTTGCTATTTGAGACTGAACTCAAGACCAAATATTCCTTTGAAGAATTGATTGCAGAATTCTCCAAGAAATACGGTGATCATAATGAGGGTTCAGCTACTGACACCAGTGTGATCTGGTCAAACACGGATCTCGGCAAGATTGCCCAGCTTTCGAGCATTGGTAGCGATCTTGAGTTTGAGATTGAGCTGCTTGAGCGATAGGTCGCGCCAGAAGTCTGCCTTCAGCATCGGGCTGGAGCTGTAGATTTTCTGCGAATCCCAAAAACTGAGAAGCCAGGAGGTGTTCCCGAAATGCCTCCTGGCTAAAAGTGTATGGGCATCGTGATGATTCTGACCGTGCTCAGCACCCACTACGCGATCGCCCACAAAATCCACACTGAACTGCGCGCAAAGAAAGACCTAGAGCGCATCGAAAAAGAATTTATCAGCGATACGGATCCTTAACTTCGGGGTTTATTTTGATCCTCCGCTGCCCGTAACACCGCCTCCCAATCCCCCTGAATCAACGCCAACTTTTGCCGCCGCTTCCACCCCTTAATCTCCCGCTCCCGCCGTAGCGCCGCCGACCAATCCCCACAAAACTCCGCAAACACCAACTCCACCGGCAACCGCGATCGCGTATATTTCGCCCCCCGCCCCGCCTGATGCTGCCCTAGCCGCCGCATCACATCCACCGTCGCCCCTGTATACAACGACCCATCACCACACCGCAAAATATACACATACGCCATCGTCACCCCACCCAAAAAACGCAACCTCTCCACCCGTAGCTAAACCAGACCCACATAGGGCAAATGCGCAATTTCTACAGCAGCCGTAATCTGCAACGTTTTCAAGCCCAGCGATCGCGCCCCCGCAATATTTTTCGGCGTATCTTCCAAAAATAAAGTGCGCTCAGGATCAAGCTGTTGCTCATCAATTACCCGCTGGAAGATGCTGGCATTAGGTTTGCGATCGCCCATCTCATGGGAGAAATAAGCTTTTACGAAATAGTCATCCCAACGTGCCCCCGCATCCCCCGTTGTTTCTCGCAAAAGCTCATCACATCGCCCCTTATGAATCGCATTATTATTTGATAGCAAAAACGTAGGCGTCGGCGTTTTTTGAAGCGATTTCAAAAACTCTAGGCGAGCAACAGGAACATCCAAAATTAACGCATTCCAAGCTGTGTCTAAATCGCGATCGCTCAGTTGAGTTTCTGATAGTTTTAGGAGCGATCGCAGCCCCGCCCGAAACTCCACCGCCTCAATCAAACCCGCCTCAAACTTGTTAAATAAATCCGTTTTCGCTTGCTGAGTGTAAAGACTTGCCACATCAAAACCACAGTGGGCACTTAAGTCATTAATGGTGCGTTGATAATCCAGATTAATAATCACGCCCCCCAAATCAAAAATCAGCGCATCAAAACCAGCCAAATTTATCAGCGAATTCACCATTAATACACCCGTAAAAACTATTAGTCATCACCAGCAAGACGCTTCTTCAAATCCCGAATTGCCGCACTAGTGTTTCGACTGTAGGCAATATCTAAACCTTGATCGATAATCTTAGCTACGTTGAAATTCTCAAAATATTGACTATGAGATTGCAGCTTATACTTATCATCAAAAAGCCGATAAATTAGAGTTTCATCACGGCGAAATAGCCAGACTTCTGGAACTTTATAGGGCAAATAATCTTCCACGTTGGAGTAGTTTATAACATCCACTTCCAAGACTAAATCTGGCGGCGGATCATTTGCCCAATCGATATATTTTTTTCCAGAAACTGCTTCCCAATTATTGATATAAAAACAGTAATCTGGCTCAATTCCGCTTTCCTCTGGTAACTGCATTGTCACTGAAGTAAAAGAGTCATACTCGCAATCTTTTGAATCGAGTAGCACCTTAATAATGTCCGCAATCAAACTTGAATCTCTGCCATGTTGAGGAAGCGGGGACATCAGCAAAATTTCTCCAGCACGGTATTTTAGGCGAGGGATGGAATTGTCGCCCCGTTGGTCACATAGGGTTTGATAGTCCTGCCAAGTGGCGGGCGATCGCACTACCGTTCCTGGAGAGAGATAAAGTTTTTCAGGCGAAACAACCGTCAGCATGGTTAACTCCAAAGAGCATGCATATTAATGGCACGCGTATAATGGCACGCTCATTAATTGTGCCCCAGTATTTTGCTTGAGTACTGAAAAATTGAGATTTCAAGGATGGCAGGACGACGGCGACTATTGATTTTGACGGGGGCGATCGCCGTCTGGTTTGCCATTTTTGCCTGGGTCACGGTGGGAGATTTGTCGTTGCCGTTGCTGGCGGGCGATGACACTGACGTATGGGATTACACCGGCTTTTATTTTTCTCAATATCTACGCTGGGACTGGCTAGGCGGAATTTTGCCAGTTCCCCAGTTGGATTTGATTAACAATGCGGTGTTTTATCCTCAGGGCACCACCAGCGTTTTCCAAGCCTGGGGGATGGAGCGAGATCTTCTATGCGGCTGGCTTTGGGAAGGGTTGGGAGCAGGACCGTGGGTGAAGTTGTATTTTCTGGGTTCGGTGGCAGTTGGGTTGACCGGAACAGCAGCGCTGCTCTGGCGAGATTTTGGTCCTGGGCGATCGCTGGGAGCGGCCACCATTGCTACGCTGTTTAATTTTTACGGGCTAATCCGTAAATTCCCGTACCACGTCAATATTTCAGTCTTTCACTGGACTCTGCTCAGCATCGTCACTGACTTTGTCATTGTCGGGCGAGTGGTGCGGGGTGAGCGGGTTAGTGTCGGTTGGATTTTGTGGCGGGTGGCGTTGGTATTGTTGGTGCTAGGGCAGGATTTGGGGTATGTGGCGGGCTATGGATTAATGTCTCTAACGGTATGCCAGGGATATGTTTTTGCCTTATTAATTTGGCGAAGGTTTAAAAGGAGAAATGGGCGAAAAGGACGCAGAGATTTTCGTGATTTAGTGACAGTAACTCGACAGAAAAGCAATATTTTCAGCCATATTTATAGCGATCGCCTAGCTTTATTTTCAATCGGCGCGATCGCCTGGGGACTGTGGCTGTACTTGCCGCTAGTTTTGCAGATTTACACCACAGCAACGGCGTTCGACTTTTCCGAAGTGTATGGGCGCGTTTGGTTCTCCAATCCCCTACGGTTGCTATTACCAATATTGCCCAATCTAAATCCAACAACACTGCCGGAAATTTTCCCCGCCGCCATCGAAGATCCTTGGGACGGCGTCGTAGGGTGGTTTGTGTTGGCGATCGCCGCAACCGGTTTCTGGCAATCTCGCCGTAACTGGCGCGTTTATCTACCATTCGTCATCATGCTGGCGCTAGTGCTCGCCTATCATCCCCAGGATTTTCCTACCCTAAAGCTATTTCCCTGGTCCAGGTTCAACCGAGTGGGCGGTCGGATAACGCTACTGTTGCCAATTTTTGCGTCCCTATTTGTCCTGGGAATTCAATACCAACGCTGGCCAAAACGTAGAATCTTGGCAGCGGCTTTGCTGATTATTGGTGGACTCGAACTGACAACGGCATACGGGCTTAAGCTGGGCGATCGCCTCCCCCTAATCCCCGCCCAAACTCAAAACTATTTCTCCACAATTCGCGACAGGTCAGGGGAAGCAATTTTGGATTGGCCCCTCTGCGCAATCGGCGGCAACGGCATCGGCGGCATCAACGGACTCTGCCCCTACGCCAGCACTGACCCAGCGATTCCCTGGCTTAGCCGCTTTCACGGCAAAAAGGTAATGGGGCAATATTTCGGACGCTTGCACCCCAGCCAAATCGAGCCATATTTGCAAATGGGATTGCACCGCTTGATGCAACCGAACCATCCCGATATTTACCGCGCCACCGGAGAGCGCCGCTGCTTCAAACCAGGAGAGTGGGACTTCTTCGAGCGACTCTATCGCAGCCAAGATTTTGCCGGGATTCAACTCCACCGCGATCGCCTCCCTGACCCGTGCTACCAGGAATTTACCCGGCGTTTCGGCGATCCCATCGCAATCGCCACCCTTCCCAAAATGGGCACCCTCGCTTTTATTCCCAATACCCAAACCCCAGAACTAACCAAAGAGTTGCTAGCGTTCGATCCGCCTTTTGATGACCCAGAATTGGGACATCCCGACGGCGTGGATTTGATGGATGTGGCGATCGCCCGTGGTCTGGATACCCAAGGGCTCAGCCGGGTTCGGGAACGGCAAACAGGGCGATGGCGTTGGGCGATCGGCAACACCACAACACTAACCTTGACCTTGGAGCGATCGCAGCGGATGCGCTTGACCTTTGGCGGCGTTACTGGGATCCCCAATCAAGCCATTATGCTCACGATCCAAAATGGTCAAACACCACAAATAATTAAATATCCCGCCCTTCCCGATCAACCCCTGGAGTACGCCGTAGACTTCACTGCTCCCGCCGGAGAGTCCAAAATCGAATTTAAATTCGCCGAAACTGCGGTCGGACAATCCTCCAGCCCAGCCGCCGGTGATCGCCCCTTAGCGTTTAGATTCACGACGCTACAGCTCAAGCCAATCCAAGTTTTTTGATGCCGTCACCAAAGCAAAGCGCCCCCAGCCAACATAAGCAAGCTGGGGACGCAAGATTAACGGAACCGTTGATGGTTTCTAGAACTAGCCTTAAGGACTAACCTTGAGGATCGGGGGGAGTGGTTGCTACGGGAGGAGCGATCGCCCGAGCTGTTTCCGTTGCCTCAGGAGACTTAAGGGTTGCCTGAAGCATTTCCGTTTTGACCACGGCGTTATTAGCCAGCGTAAACAACGGATTCGCCAAAATCCCCGACAAGGTAGTTGCCACCATCGTCAACACCAAACCCACCTGTAAAGGACGCATTCCCGGCAAAGTCCACTGAATTTTGGGATAGTTTTTGATGGCAACCGACATTTCTTGAGGCTCTTTCACCACCATCATTTTCACCACGCGGATGTAGTAATAGATGGAGATAACGCTGGTGATTAAGCCCACCAATACCAAGGGATACAAGCCTGCTTGCCAGCCGACCCAGAACAGGTAAATTTTGCCGAAGAAGCCAGCCAGTGGCGGAATCCCTCCCAAGGACAGCAGGCAAATACTAAAGGCTAGGGTCAGAAGCGGATCTTTTTGGTATAGCCCCGAATACTCGCTAATTTCGTCGGTGCCGGTACGCAGGGAGAACAGAATGACGCAGGTGAATCCACCCAGGTTCATAAACAGATAAATCAGCAAGTAGAACAGCATACTGGCGTAGCCATCTACGGAGTTGGACAGCAGCCCAATTAGAACAAATCCCGCCTGGCCAATGGAGGAATAAGCCAACATCCGCTTCATGCTGGTTTGCGCCAGCGCCACCACGTTACCCAGCACCATACTCAAGATAGCTAGGGCCGTGAACACAAAGTGCCATTGCTCAGAGACCAGCGGGAAGGCAGCAGCCAAAAGACGCACTGCAAGGGCAAATCCGGCGGCTTTAGACCCTACGGACAGGAAAGCCACCACAGGGGTGGGCGATCCTTCGTATACATCGGGAGTCCACTGGTGGAAGGGAACGGCAGAAATCTTAAAGGCAATACCGGCAACCACAAACACTAGGGCAACGATCAAACCTAGGGGAGGCACGTCGGCATTTTCAGCGAGATTGGCAGCGATCGCCGTCAGTCGCGTTTCACCACCGGACAGTCCGTACAACAAGGACGCCCCATAAAGCCAAATCGCCGAACTGGAGGCACCAATTAGCAAGTATTTCAGCGCCGCCTCGTTGGAGCGTGGATCCCGCTTCATATATCCCGTCAGCAAATAAGACGAAATACTCAAGGTTTCCAGCGCCACGAAGATCATCACCAGCTCGTTCGCGCCCGACAGAAACATGCCACCAACGGTGGCCGTAAGCAAAATGATTAAAAATTCCCCCAATGCCGTCCCTGTCCGTTCCACATAGGTAATAGACATTAGGATGGTGACAATTGAGGACAGGGCAATAATGCCTCGGAAGAGAGTACTCAGGGTGTCGCCACTAAATCCGCCTAGAAATGCGATCGGATCCGCCGGGTCCCACTGTAGCCATAGGGCTCCCAGGGATGCGGTTAATCCTGCGATCGCCACGTAGGGGGTCCAGCGCACCGAGGTGCGTCCCACAATTAAGTCAATTAGCAGCACCGACAGCAGTGTCAGGATGACTACCCCTTCCGGCATAATCACCCAGGCATTGAGCTGAGATGCAACGTTTGAAAATTCCATAAGTCTCTCCGATCGTTGCCGAGGTCTGCAGTCTCCTTCGCACTGCCCTGATCCAGCCTAAACGAGTGAACCTCACTCATAAAAGCGCCACAGAACTATGCCATCAGAGAACACGCCCCAAGGTATTTTAGCGGTACCCGCCGAGAATCGGGCGTCTAAACCCGATCCTATGAGAAAACCTAATGTCAATTCTAGTCCTACCGATAGATTGCTGGGGCTAGAACGGGAGCGGGCATGGGTCACTATCGACCTTAATGCCCTGGCTCATAATGTGCAGGTCCTTCAACGATGGGTGGGGCCGCGGGTGGAAATTATGGCGGTGGTCAAAGCGGATGCCTACGGACATGGGGCGATCGCCGCGGCAAACACCGTATTAAGCGCGGGAGCCACCCGCCTAGCGGTGGCAACCCTGGAGGAGGGCATTGAACTGCGCCAGGCAAATATTGATGCGCCAATTTTGGTGCTGGGGCTCCTGCAAAACCTGGTGCAAATGCAAATTGCCGTGGACCACAACCTGGAGCTAACCCTGTGCACTTTGGAGCAGGTGGAGCGGTTGGCAGGGGCGGCGAGGGCTAGCGATCGCCCCTTAAAAGTGCACATCAATATCGACACCGGGATGTCGCGGCTGGGAGTGTCCTGGCAAGATGCGAGATCGCTGGTGCAACAGGTGTACGCCCATCCCAGCTTGGAACTGGCCAGTATTTATTCCCACTTTGCCACCGCTGATGAACCCGACCCCCTGTGGGCAAATCGGCAGCATCGGCGCTTTGATCAGGCGATCGCCCAAATTGAATCCCTGGGTCGTCCCCTGCCGCCTCTCCATATGGCCAACTCCGCCGCCATCCTTAGCAACCGAAATTTTCACTACGACTGGGTGCGCCCTGGTCTGGCCCTCTATGGACTCTGTCCGGCAGAGTTTCTGGGCGATCGCCTAGACCTAAAACCAGTGCTCAGTGTTCATGCTCGCGTTGCCCAAATTCGAACCATTAACCCTGGCGAAGGGGTTAGCTACGGTCATCGCTTTGTTGCCCAGCGCCCCACCCAGGTAGCTACCGTCAGCATTGGCTATGCCGACGGCGTCCCCCGTCGATTGTCCGGTCAACTGTCGGTCATGTTCAATGATCAGCTAATCCCCCAAATTGGCGCCATCACGATGGACCAGTTGCTGCTAGATGTAACGGAGGCTCCACGCCTGAAGCCAGGAAATATGGTGACCCTACTAGGTACCAGCCAATATTCGAGAAAGTTAGCAATTTCTGCACAGGACTGGGCTGATCAACTGGGCACCATTTCCTGGGAAATACTCAGCGGCTTCAGAAATCGCTTACCTCGCATCACATTTCCTATGACGCCCTAAAGCCCCACGGAAGCAACGCAAAAACTAGAGGCTGTCATCATTTGAACCTCGATGACACGCCTTAAAAGCACAGCACCTTTATCAAGTGGGGATTGGGAAGGTCCTCTGAATTTTGAGCAATCGCCACAAATGTTAGCGCAGGGGGACAGGATCCCCCTCAGCCTTCTCTCAAGAAGAGGGCAGCAAGCCCCTATGCAGTTTCCTGGGCGATCGCTCGCATCTTCTCCAAAGCCCGGCGCTCAATTTGCCGTACCCGCTCCCGGGTCAGCTTCATATCTTCACCGATCGCCACCAACCGGTGATCGCCCTCAATTAGCCCGTAACGGCGGCCAATCACATATTTTTCCCTCGGCGATAGCACCGTCATCAATCGTTCTATATGGTCCCGCTGCTCCAGGTCAGTCCAAAAGACTTGCGCTGAATGCCCCGGGTCGGCAATCAGGTCAATTAAACGGTCTTCGGTACTGGAACCCTGGGGCGATCGCGATACCACGTACGCATCGAGACTGCGAGGAGTACGAGTATGGCGCATTAACGCCCAAACGCCGTCGGCAGTGGTTTCTAGCTCCTCCGCTAGCTCTTCCACTGTAGGGGTGCGCCCTAACTTCGCCGTCAGCCGAGAACTCGCCTGGCGCAACTTCCGCACCCGCTCTACCATTTGCACCGGTAAGCGAATGGTGCGCCCTTGATTTGCCAGTCCCCGCACCACTCCCTGGCGAATCCACCAGGTGGCATAGGTACTGAATTTGTAGCCTAAAGCAGGATTGAACTTGTCAGCAGCACGGTCTAAACCCAAATTGCCCTCCTGAATCAAATCAAGCAGGTCCAATCCCCGGTCAGTGTAGCGCTTCGCAATGGACACCACCAGACGCAAATTTGACGAAATTAATTTAGATTTTGCCCGCCGCCCCTGACGAATTACCTGACACTCAACAGGCGATCGCGCTTCATGAGGATTGGGCAGCGCCAACCACGTTTGAATTTTTCGCCCAAGCTCTCGCTCCTCAAGAGCAGTCAATAAAGGAATTTTGCCAATTTCGTTGAGATAAATCTGCACCGGATCCCTCGAGGCAATTCGTCCCATGACACGTCTCCCGTTTCTGGACTTTTGATTATTGTACATTATTCCAAAAAGAAAAACCCGACAACTTTCATCAGGGTTTCAAGACATTTTTGAGGAAGATTTTATGGCAAATATTTAGGTTTGATGACTTAAATTGGGTCGTTTACCGAAGAAAACAAACCAGTCAAGTGGATTCACCGAGTTTTTGAGGATTTTCAATGAGATTCCAATGGTTAGCCAGACACAATGTCTTGATCCCGTAAGAATTGCACCACAGCAGCGGTGAATTCTGTGGTGGATTCATAGGGCAATACATTGCGACCAGGGAGTTTCTGCGACTTCCCGTTGGGAAAAACCTCAGCATAGATTTTGACCCGATCTTCGGGAGTTTCCCCCTTGCCGTTGTCGCTAATGCTGGAGGCAGCGTCGCCAAAAATGGCCAGTATGGGGATAGGGCACTGTTTCATGGCGTCTCCGTAGCCCTTCTGCCAGTAGCGAGCCAAAAAAGAAAATACGGCGTGGCGAGTCGCCATGTCCCGCGAACCGGCGCAGATCATCTCTAGCCATTCCTGATCCACATCTTCAGGCTTATCGAAAAGCTGTTTGGCGGAGAATTTGCGCAAAAATTTCTCGGTGCGGGCGTAGCGGAAAAATAAGTTGCCAATAAAAGAGTGGAAAAAGCCGTGCCACAGCAGACGCTTTTGCCAGGTGGGGGGAACGGTGGTCATGACTCGCCAGGCGGGGGGACCGGAAAGGACCATGGAGTGGATGGTATTGCCTTTTCCTTTGGCATCGGCGATCGCCCACAGCTCTAGCCCCACCGGCAGTAGCGCCCCCTGCACCACCAGCACCACTGGACGCTTAATTTCCGTTTCAATAAGCTGCCACAATTGTGCCGCCCAGTCTTCGGGACGGGTGAGGCGATCCGGAATATCCCCATCGCCGCAGCCCAGCAGGTCCGGGTTATACACCGTGACCGGGGTGCCCTCCTGTTGCCATGCCCGCAGAAATCGAGTCCAAAAGCCGCGCGACAAACCGACGCCGATGGGGTGAATGAGCAGTAGCGCCGGCTGGTCCGGGGACTCCGAAGGCGATGGGAATTTTTCGTAGGTGCATCGAAATCCCTGCCAAGTGTAGGACTGAATATCAGAAGTATCGGGGGCGATCGCCGTTGCCATAGTTACACCTCGTTACGGTCTCTATCGCGTGTATTTCCCTGACTATATTCAATTCCGTGGGTGCAGTCTTAATCAATGCAGTTCTGTTAGCGCAGTCCCATAAATTTTCAGCCGTAACGGTCCTAGCTGAAAATTGCGCTAAAGAACACACCCACTAGCCAGCCGGCAACAATCAACACGGCGATCGCCCCCGCCAGCAACAACACCAATAGCCCAATTAACAACCCCCACGGCACCTCAGGGTCGGGCTCTAGGGTTTCTCCCGACTCCACCAAAAATTCTTCCAGTAGTTCCACATTGCGGGAATTGGACTGCCACAGCACATCGACAAAATCTCCCGCTACCGGAACGCTGCCCAGACCCAAATCTACCGCCACGTTCGCCGCCATTTTTGTTAACAACGCCGCCGGAGCACCTAGCCGTGCCGCTTCCACCATTAGATACATGGACATTGCCAGCCCAATAAAGTCGCCTCCCACCGGCAGTAGTCCCACCAAAGCATCAAGCCCTAGCCGGATTTTAGTGCCGGGAATGGTGATGGCGCGGTCTAACCAGCGGGCAAGGGATCGCACCCGACCCAGACGGCGTAGGGCATCAGGGGGCAGCGATCGCGGCGGAGTAGATGACATGGCGTTTATCCCTGAATCTTACTTTTGCACCAACGTTTTAACCGCATTAGCCAAATCATCTTGACGCATCAGCGCTTCCCCCACCAGCACCGCACCGGCACCATAGGATTCCACCTGATTTAAATCATCGCGGGTAAATAAGCCCGACTCGCTCACCACCAAGATATCGCGGGATGCCAATTCTTCGCCCCGCTTCTCCATCAGCACCCGAGTGGTTTCCAAGGTCACCTCAAAGGTTTCCAAATTGCGATTATTAATACCCACCAGTTGCACCCCATCCAAGGTCAGCACCCGATCAAGCTCCTCCAGGGTGTGCACCTCCACCAAAGCCGTCATCCCCAAACTGGCGACAATTTTTAGGCAATATTGCAAATCTCGATCCGACAAAATTGCGGCAATGAGCAACACCGCGTCGGCGCCCCGCGATCGCGCCATAAACACCTGGTAAGGATACAAAATAAATTCCTTACACAGTAGGGGCACATCCACCGCCTGGCGAATGTCCGCTAAATATTCAAAGCTGCCCTGGAAAAATGTTGAGTCCGTCAGTACCGATAAGCACGCTGCTCCATTTGCCCCATAGGTTTCGGCGATCGCCACGGGATCAAAATCGTCGCGAATCACCCCTTTGCTAGGGGACGCCTTTTTTACCTCAGCAATTAACGCCGGTTTGGGGGCGGGAGGATTGCGCAGGGCAGCAAGAAAATCCTTCGGTGCCGGGGCAGATAAAACCTGGCGACGCAAATCTAGGAAGCTCACCGACTCCCGCATCCGATCCACCTCTGCTTCCTTCGCCCACACGATTTTTTCAAGGATATTGCGAGGCTCAGCGTCCGGCGTTTTCACCTTATATTGCAGATACTCAACGTTAACGGCGGGGCTAGGGTTAATTCGGCGAATTTTAATAGTCATGGAAACGAGGCGAAAAGCGGTGTGTAATTGCGGCGTGCAACTGCGGTTTGCAACTTAAGGCTTGATTATTATCAGCCCTAACTGGAGAACGTCCAAATATTTAGCGGATCCGATACTGCGGAAAAAATAGGCTCTTGGGAATTCCCTTACTCTGGGGTTTCCGCCCCATAAGAAGGCGCACAAAACAAGACAAATGGCATTTAGATATCACTTTTCCGCCCCCCTAGCGCCAGGAAGGGAAGTTTAGGGAAAGGCAAGGGCTGGCGCTAGGGGTCTTTTAGCTGGCTGGCTGACAACTTGCTCCCTTGGGACCTCACCTAGCGAGATACACTATTGCTCAATGTCATTAGCAATGTCATCGACGGAGCGACCCCGTTGTCCAAGACGTTATTTCAAGCTCCCCTAAAGAGCATTCAACAGGAACTATCTCCCCCCCGCCTTATTCCAGGACTTGCCGCAGGGGCGATCGCCGGCATTATTGGCATTAGCCTGTCCTTGTCCTTTGCAATTTTGATTTTCTCCGGAGCCCTTGGGGAATTCGCCCCGTTGGGAATCGGCTTAGCCCTATTTGGCGGGCTTATGGTCAGTGGCTTGGTGGCAATTTTTAGCTCCGGGCATGCCATCGCCGTGCCTCAGGAGACCCCCGCCGCCGTGTTAGCAATTTTGGAATCGGCTCTGGTGGTGTCATTGGGGCCCGACGCGACGCCGGAAGAATTGTTGGTGCACGTAACGGTGATGATTGCCCTGTCCACGGCCCTGGTGGGAATGTCGTGTTTTTTGCTGGGGTGGTTAAAACTAGGAGCCGTGGTGCGCTTCGTGCCCTACCCGGTTATTGGAGGCTTTTTGGCCGGTACGGGCTGGCTATTGTGTCGTGGGGCGATCGCGGTAACGGCAGATTTTCCCTTGGAGTGGGGCACCATTCCCGACTTATTCCGAATAGATGTGCTGCCCCGCTGGCTTAGTGCCGTCGCCTTTGCCGTCGTCCTCACCTGGCTATCAAAAAAGTACGACCACTGGAGCGTAATCCCCGGCAGCTTGGCGGTGGTGATCGTTCTATTTCACACTTCTCGCCTTATTGGGGGCATCTCCATGGAGGGGGCCTACGAAGCCGGGTGGCTTCTGGATCCCATCCCCAGCGGCAGCCTATGGCGTCCCATTCCCTGGGATCAGTTGCAGTCTCTCCAGTGGGGGGCGGTGTTCGACAACATTGAAGGGATGGGCACCGTTGTGGTCCTTAGCCTCCTGGACCTGCTGCTAACCGTTAGCGGCATCGAGCTGGCGGTGGGCGACGACATCAAAATTGACCGGGAGCTAAAGGCGGTAGGAGCTGCAAATCTGGCGGCCAGCTTTGGCGCTGGCTTCCCCTGCTACACGGATCCATCACTATCTATTTTGCCGTCCAAGCTTAAGGGCAGCGGACGGGTGGCCGGATTAGTAACGGCGCTGTTTTTTGCCTTTGGTCTCCAGTTCGGTTCAATTCTGCTGGCGGCATTCCCAAAGCCGGTACTGGGGGGCATGATTATGTTCTTCGGGCTCACGCTGCTCATTGAGTGGACCTGGGAAACGGCGCGGCAGATGCCCCTTAGCGACTACGGCATTGTGCTGTTGATTTTGACGGTGATTGCCTTTTTGGGGGTGCTGCCGGGCATCGTTTTTGGGGCGATCGCCGCCATCCTATTATTCGCCGTCAAATACAGCCGCATTGGCGTAACCAAGCGAGAGTTTTCCGGGAAACATTTGCGGTCCAACGTAGAGCGATCGCCCGCCCAACTGCGCTGGCTAAACCACAGCGGCGACTCCATTTATATTTTGGAGCTGCACGGCTTTATCTTCTTCGGCACCGCCCACCAGCTTTTAGATCGCCTGCGCGGGCGTATTGACGATCCCCACGCGCCGCCGTTAAAGTTTGCGGTGCTCGATTTCCATCGGGTGCGGGGTTTAGATTCCTCCGCCAGCGTCAGCTTTTTAAAGCTATGCCAGCTGGCGAAAAAATACGATATCGATATCTTGTTTTCCCATTTGGAACGGGGGCACGAAGCCCAGCTGCGGAAAAGTGGCATTTTAAAGGACAGCAATCCCCACCGTATTGCTGTGCCTGACCTGGATCGCGCCCTGGAAATTTGCGAAAATCACCTGCTTAAGGAAGCCCCCGAGGAGGTCACCGAAGACCACACCTCTACCAGCGGCATGTTGGGCACAAGCATTTTCCTCCGCATTCTCGATGGAGAAAACCAAATCGAGCAAATCCTGCCTTACTTCAAAACCATCTCCATCGACAAGAACCAGCATCTCTTTCGCCAGGGCGATCGCCCCGACGGGTTGTATTTCTTGGTATCCGGTCGAGTTAGCGTATGGCTAGAGCCGGACCATGGCAAGGCGAAGCGCCTACGTAAATTTACCCCCGGCACCGTTCTGGGGGAGCTGGGACTCTATCAAAACGCCCCCCGATCCGCATCAATTATTGGCGATCGCCCCAGCCATTTGTTCTATCTGTCAGGTCAAGCCTTTGAACGAATGGAAAAGGAAGCCCCAGAGCTGGCGTCCGCCTTCCATCGATTTATTGTGAAATCCATCGCCGAGCGCCTGGGCTATCGGGAAAAAGAAATTCAGCGCCTTTGGTAACCCCAGGCTGAAATGTTTATGGGCAGGAAATTAATGAGCGATCGCCCCCACAACAGGAAATTTTTGGGTCATTTTTAGCCTTAGAAACCAGCGCAAGAAATCGACTCAAAAATTAACCCTCAAAACTGCTAGGGTTCACCCAAATATTGAACACCCTCTTAGCCCCTACCAGAAACCCGTCTGACCCGGACATGTTAGAATTGACATGATTTTTGCCCCTCGGAAGCTTTTCGGGGTTTTCTAGCCGTTAAATCGGAGAGTCCTACATGAGCAGTAATTACGGTGCTGACCAAATCCAGGTATTGGAGGGTTTGGAGCCCGTCCGGAAGCGCCCGGGGATGTACATCGGTTCTACGGGGCCGAGGGGTCTGCACCACCTAATTTACGAAGTGGTGGACAACTCCATTGACGAAGCCCTGGCCGGATACTGCACTCATATTGAAGTGAACCTTAACGCCGATGGCTCCGTGGGCGTAACGGACAACGGGCGCGGAATTCCTGTGGGCATTCACCCCCGCACGGGCAAGTCCGCCCTGGAAACGGTGATGACAGTGCTCCATGCCGGTGGAAAATTCGGCGGCGGCGGTTATAAAGTGTCCGGCGGTTTGCACGGGGTGGGGGTGTCGGTGGTAAATGCCCTGTCGGAATGGGTAGAAGTGGAAGTGCGCCGCGACAAGAAAGTACACGTGCAGCGCTATGAGCGGGGAGCTCCTATCGGTGGTTTAAACGCTACTCCCACAAAAGGCTCCGAGACCGGGACCCAGGTAAAGTTCCAGCCTGACGCCGATATTTTCACAGAAACCACAGACTTTGACTACAGCACCGTTTCCAGCCGCCTTCGGGAGCTGGCATACCTTAATGCTGGCGTAAAAATCACCTTTAGCGATTTCCGCCTCAACAAAACCAAGAGCGGCGAGCCGCGCATTGAAACCTACTGCTATGAGGGGGGAATTCGCGAGTACGTGGCTTACGTTAACCGCGAGCGGCAGCCCCTTCATGAAGAAATTATTGACGTAAAAGGGGAGAAAGACGGCGTTCAGGTGGAGGTGGCGCTGCAGTGGTGTATTGACGCTTATTCAGACAGCCTATTTGGGTTCGCCAATAATATTCGCACCGTGGACGGGGGCACCCACCTGGAGGGACTCAAAACGGTGTTAACCCGCACCATGAATTCTATTGCCCGTAAGCGCAACAAGCTCAAGGACAGCGATTCCAATTTGGGCGGCGAAAATATTCGTGAAGGGTTGACAGCAATTATTTCTGTCAAGGTGCCGGAGCCGGAATTTGAGGGACAGACGAAGACGAAGCTGGGCAACACCGAGGTGCGGGGGATTGTGGATTCTCTGGTCGGCGAGGTGTTTTCAGAGTATTTAGAGTTTCGCCCTGGGGTGGCTGATTCTATTTTGGAAAAGGCGATTCAGGCGTTTAACGCGGCGGAGGCGGCTCGGCGGGCGCGGGAATTGGTGCGCCGGAAGTCGGTGCTGGAATCGTCTCCATTGCCCGGTAAGCTGGCGGACTGCAGCTCCAAGGACCCCGGTGAGTCGGAGATTTTTCTGGTGGAGGGGGACAGTGCGGGGGGTAGTGCTAAACAGGGGCGCGATCGCCGCTTTCAAGCCATCCTCCCTCTGCGGGGCAAAATTCTAAATATTGAAAAAACTGACGACGCTAAGATTTACAAAAACAACGAGGTGCAGTCCTTAATTTCAGCGTTGGGGCTGGGCATTAAAGGCGAAGAATTTGATTCATCCGGTTTGCGCTACCACCGCATTGTGGTGATGACGGACGCGGATGTGGATGGGGCCCATATTCGCACCTTGCTGCTCACCTTCTTCTATCGCTATCAGCGGGAGCTAATTGAGCAGGGCTTCGTGTATATCGCCTGCCCGCCCCTGTACAAGGTGGAGCGAGGGCGCAGCCATTCCTACTGCTATAACGAGCGGCAGCTACAGGATGTACTCAACGGCTTTCCCTCTAACGCCAACTACAATATTCAGCGCTTTAAGGGGTTGGGTGAAATGATGCCCCAGCAGCTTTGGGATACGACGATGAATCCGGAAAGCCGCACCATGAAGCGGGTGGAAATTGATGATGCGGCGGAGGCGGATCGAATTTTTACAATTTTGATGGGCGATCGCGTTGCACCGCGTCGAGAATTTATCGAAACCTACGGTCCGCAACTAAATCTGACCGAATTGGATATTTAAGAGTGACAGAACCTGAATTGGAGGCGTGAAAGCGCCTTTGATCGGGCGATGAACTGGGTAGAGGACCGCCGATTTACAGTCGGTTACCTGGGGCTGAGGTTGGCGGCGGCAATTCTTAAAATGTAGCCAAGAGACACACATCCAAGAGCCATACGAAATCTGCTATGAACTTTTCTCCCGCCGCCCTCTACGCCTGGTATCGCCGTACTATTCGTCACCCTAAATGGCGGTGGTGGCTGGTGGCGGCAACCTTGCTTTATCTGGCAACGCCAGTCGATTTAATTCCTGAATTCTTACTACCCGTGGGGTTTATTGACGACATTGCTTTAGCGGGTCTTATGATCGTTGAGCTCTCTCAACTGGGCATGGATTATCTCAAGGAGCGTCGAGGTAACGGAGAGGGCGCAACCTCAGAAGAGGCCACAACCACCGTGGATGTGGACGCAAAAGCTTAGGATCTTTAACCCTGTTTTATCCTGCTGTTCGTTTATGGTTTCCTTGAAGCGATCGCCTGAGCCTCAGCTAATTTACCCTCGGCGGCAAGCAGCGTTACAACAGTTGCTCGAAACACTGTGTATCGAAGCGCTACCTAATCCTGATTGGCTATTGCTAGATGAAGCCTTGATTCACAGCAGCAGTTCCGCCTCTAGAAATTATGAGCGGCTGGAATTTTTTGGCGATGCCGTGTTGCGTATGGGGGCATCAGATTACCTGCTGACCCATTACCCAGGGTGGTCTGTGGGGGACATGACCTCTGTGCGCAACGTTTTGGTGAGCGATCGCTATCTCAGCAAGATTGCCCGCCACTATCACCTAGAAGATTATTTAGTCGTGGGCGATGCCGTTAAGGGAGAAGCCTTAAAAAATAAGCGTCTCCTACAGGCCCAACTGGCAGATGCCGTCGAATCCTTGATTGGCGCTATTTATCAAACCACCCAGTCTCTACAGTGGATTCGCCCATGGCTGGAGCCGTTTTGGCAAAACGACGCCATTGCTATCTATAACGATCCCACACGGCAAAATCACAAGGCAGCCCTACAGGAGTGGACCCAGGAGCACTTTAAGGAACTACCCCAATATCAGGTGAGCGATCGCGTCGGGACTGTTAATGCCACCGAACGATTTGAAGCCCAGGTGTGGTTTCGGGAAAAGCTGCTGGGCACTGGCACTGGGCAAACGCGCAAAGGGGCCGAACAAATGGCAGCCCGCCTGGCAATCGCCACCCTCCCCCCCCCTCAAGAACTTGCGCCGCCGTCCCCGGAAAATTCATCAAAACCCCACTGACGTCATGACAGAGCATCACAATTGCGTCATATATTTAGCGTCATAATTTAAAGAAACTCCCCCCAAGCTGCGATGGCGTGGGATTATCGTGGCTTAATGTAGTGGCTCGCGGTCGCCGCCATAGGAGTCCTTTAAGATGAACCTTATGAGCCTAGCGCTATAAACGTGGAATGGTTTGCTGCCTAAATCCCCACTGTCAACGCCCCGTCAATCCCGACGGAAACAAGTTTTGTAGCCACTGCGGTACGCCGATAGTGGAAAAATTGCGCGATCGCTATCGGGTGATCCAGCCCATTGGGCAGGGGGGATTTGGGCGCACTTATTTGGCGGTTGACGATGATCGCTTAAATCAAAAATGCGTTATCAAGCAATTTTCACCTCAGCAAAACAGCACCAAAGCCCAATCCACAGCGGGGCTGGAAAAATGTGTCAGCCTCTTTGAAGAGGAAGCCAACCGTCTCCATGAGCTAGGGGAACACTCCCAAATTCCCACCCTTTACGCCTACTTTTCAGACCAGCAGCAGCTTTATCTGGTGCAAGAGTTTGTGGAGGGACGGAGCCTAGGTCAGGAAATTGATCAGTCAGGGCTGCTGAACGAAGATCAGGTACGCCAGTTGCTACTGGATTTGCTGCCCGTGTTGCAATTTGTCCACGATCGCCAGGTGATCCACCGGGATATTAAGCCGGACAATATTTTGCGCCCGTCCAACGGCAAAAAGCCTTTTTTAATTGACTTCGGTGTCGCAAAGGTCATCACCGGCGAAGTCATCAACCGTGGCGGCACCAAGGTGGGTACCGAAGGCTATGCCCCCCTGGAGCAACTGCGCAGTGGGCAAGCCTATCCCGCCAGCGACTTGTACAGCCTGGGAGCCACCTGCCTGTTTTTACTATCGGGGCAGCCACCGGAGGAACTCTACGATCCCATGGCTGGCGCGTGGATTTGGCGCACTATTTTGGCGCGCGATGGCATTCGGGTCAGCGATAAATTTGGACTGGTACTGGATCGAATGTTGCATGATCGCGTGGCGGATCGTTATCAGTCCGCTGAGCGAGTGCTAACCGATTTAAAATCCGGCGACACTCCCAAGCCCAAGCCCCAAAGCGCCGCTGTTCCCCTAAGCCCCCAAATGGCACTGGAGGGACAAAGCTGGCTCTGTATGCGAACCCTAACGGGACATCGCGATCGCGTGCAATCAGTGCAATTTAGCCAAGATGGGCGCTGGCTTGTGAGCAGCAGCGGCGATAAAACCATCAACGTATGGAACTGGTCCTTGGGGGAGCTGATGACCACCATAACTGGGCATAAAAGCCGCGTTAATGGGCTGGCAGTCACTCCCGATAGCAAAACCATCATTAGCGGCAGCAGCGATCGCCACGTGCGAGCATGGGACTTGGCAACGGGAGACTGTAAATGGGAGCAAAAACGCCACCAAGACTGGGTCACCTGCATTAGCTTGTCTCCCGATGGTAAGTGGGCAGCCAGCGGTGGCGATGACGGGCGAATTATTGTGTGGGAAGTGGCGTCGGGGGAGGCGATCGCTCAGGTGCGCACCCCAAATCACCAAGTTTGTACCCTAGCCTTTAGCCACGACGGTCGCTATCTAGCCAGCGGCGGCCAAGATTCCACTGTACAAGTATGGATGGTGATGCCCGCCCTAGAACTTGCTAGAACCGTTGACCAACACGTGGGGCGTGTCACTAGCGTCGTATTTAGCCCTGACGGTCAGTGGCTAATTAGCGGCGGTGAAGACAGCACGATTAAACTGTGGCCCCTAGATCGCAAGCGCGGGCTGCCTCTAGATAAACCCGTTTGTACCTTCAGTGAACATGAAGATGCAGTTTTTGCCTTAGCTATCAGCGCCAACGGTCGCCTGTTGGTGAGCGGCAGTAAAGATGAAACCGTCAAACTTTGGTACATGCCCACCCGTCACGCGTTGAAGACCCTATCTGGACATGCTTGGTGGGTTAATTCTGTGGCGATCGCCCCCGATGGCACCACAATCTCTAGCGGCAGCGGGGATAAGTCAATTCGAATCTGGCAAATTACTCCATAGCGCCCCAACTCCACGTAGCGCTTGTTTCCCTATTCAAAAAAAAGCGGGAAAGGCTCTTGATATCGGGTAATATCCCAGACTTTAAACCTCTCCCACCTTTTGTCGAATTGTACCAAGCACAATTAAAAACGCTAGCCTTTAGGTCCGTCATCATTTAGAGCCCACAGTCGTAGCCACAGGGGTTTCAGCCCCTAATATGCTCTGATTGGAATGGGCATGGTTGACTCCTAACTATGTCAGGCTCGTGACACTTAATTCTCGTGGCACTTAATTATTGATGACACGCCCTAAGCTTTGCTTTTTTTCTTGCGTTGAGCGGATTTTTTAGGCGCACTCGCACCGCGTCCCTTTAATCCAAACCAGCCAATGGTCAAATACCCGACTGCCAGCACAAAGCTGTTCGCACCAGTGGTGAACATGGATCGGAATAAACGCGTGGAAGAATCTTCCAGCGCCTCTTCCCGTCGCTCCTTAATTTGCTCCCGAATCTCCGCCTCGATTTCCTGGCTTTGAGCCTCTACCGAACCTGGATCTGCCTTCAACCGCTCCAGCCGCTCAGCCTGAGCTGGAGGCACCTGGCCACTGTCAATCACCCGCTGAAGTCCCTCAGGATTCTCCGCCAATGTCCTTAGCTGCTGCTTCAGGCGCTCCACCTGGGCAGGAATTTGCTGAGTAGCTTGCTCAGCCTGACTTTCAATATTTTCTCGCTCAGTTTCACTCAGCAGTCGTACACCGTTCAGGTGCAGCGGCGTCAGCAATAGAAAGAGCGCTCCTAAAGCCAGAGAGAGAACTAGTGCCCAAAAACGGGGGTCCAACAAGGGCGAACTGCTTCCCTTGCTATTGCCAGAGCGCTGGGCAATCCACGTTCCGCCAAACAGCAATCCAATGCCCACCAGTGGCACCACTCCTCGATCCACTAGCCCAGAAATAAACCTCAGTAGCCACTGACGGTTTTGGATATCTAGGGGAACCGCCAAAATAAAGAAGTCGAGGAGGGAGGAGACGATTAGGATAATTCCCACCACCACGAGGATGCGGGACGCTAGAGGAGCAGGCTGCCGTTTTGTTGATGCTCGCATGGTTACTGTGAAAAATATGGTTAGGGGCTTTTAAACCCTGATCTCAGAAAGGATGTCGGTATGGATGGACGGCGAATTAGCTCTAGTGGGCTCGTCACCAGGTTAAACGCCTTTCAAACGCGGTCACATCTGGCTTAACGCTTCGTCTTGATGCTTTTGGGACGCCCTCGGAAGGCCGATGCCCCTAGGGCAATGTACCCAGCGGACAGCATTAAACCACTGATACCCGTTTGAACGCCGGAACGGAACGCCGCCTGTCTGGCTCGCGCGTCCAACTCCTGCCGCCGCTCACGGATTCGTCCAATAATTTCTGCCGGTATGCGATCCGTCTGAGAACTGATAAACGCCTTCAGGCGCTCTGGATCCTGTTGAGCTTGGCGCAAGAAACCCTTTTGCTCTTCCGTTAGCTCGTCGCCCTCCAATAAAGCCTGCACTGCTGCCTCATCCTGCAGCAACTGGTCCACCTGCTGGCTTAGAGCTTGCTGGCGTTGTTCCACACCACTTTGGAAGGCTTCCGATTGAATTTGCTCTTCTACTCGCTCTTCCGCACTACGGGCTTCCGTTGTAATTTGTGCTAGTACTTCGCGGCTTCTGCTCCAAACGTTGACAATATGCAAAGGAGACAGGAGTAGAAAAGCAAGACCTAAAACAAAGGCAAGGCTAAGGGCAGCGATTTTAAATTTCCGGCGCGGCAGGCGTTTTTGCAAGCTACGTTCTTCGATCCAAAATCCCCAAAAAATAAAACCAATACCAATGAAGGGAATAATGCCCAAGTCCACAAGGCGGCTAACAAATACTTGCTGCCAGGACTGCTCAAGGGGCTCAAAGGGAATCAGTAAGCCGATGTAGTTAACAAAGGCAACGATGATGGTGACTACGCCGCATACCAGCATGGCGCGGGCGGTCAGCAAAAGCTGGTCTTTATTAAGACTGGGTTCAGGGTTAGTGGCGGTCATGGGCTAGGGATAGGCGGAGTCTAGTGGCGCGAAGGTGTGCATTTATCGTCTTCTATTAACTTTGGCTTACTGAGCCTACTGCAATGTCTGCTGTAAGCAAAAGTTCATTGAGCCGCATGGATGGTGTCAGTGTGATGGCTGCTTACTTGTGGGATTTTGCAAAGTTTAGTAGGCATTTTGATTTACCACCCTTACTTACAAAATTTGTTCAGCCAAACTTTGTTCGGCGGTCAAATGAATTACCGTTCTGAACGGTAGCTTAGCTATTTATTGAGTTGTGGCAACTAGTGTTCGATTATCCCATGGAGTTTTTGGATCGTTTTTTTGTGGGTCTACGGTACTTTTTGTTCATGTCAGTTTTAACCCGTGTTGCAGCGTTCGTCAGGATTTAGGTTGTAACAGAGGTCGGTAGCGGGCATTAAGGGTTTCTGAGTTTTTGAGGCAACGGAAGCGATCGCCCTTACGTTGAAAAGCAAAAGTTAGGCAGGTGCACACCGTTGGTGCCGTTGAAAATTACGCCACAGTTGCACCACCAATATTCGCCACAAAAACTGGAGAAAAACGTCTGTAAGGACTAAAAGCTTCGCAAGTCTGGAAATTTTAAGCGTGGATATTGCAAGCGCCGGATTAAGTACTGCAACGTAAGGAGCGGAATCTGTGGGTAAGCGAGGGGTTGAGGTAGTGGCAGATAAGGCGGCGATCGCCGAACGAGCCTGCGATTTGGTTGTTGAGCGTATTGAGAAGGTGCTGGAAAGCCAGCCATTTTGTTCCATCGTGTTGTCTGGGGGAAGTACGCCAAAACCCCTTTATCAATCCCTGGCAAAGCGATCGCTCCCATGGAAGCGGCTATTGATCTTCTGGGGAGACGAGCGCTACGTGCCGTCGGATCATCCTGATAGCAATGAGAAAATGGCGCGGGAGGCCTGGCTGGATCAGGTACCGATCCCAGCGGCGCAGATTTTTGCCATGCCCACCGCCAGCGACGATGTGGGCGCTGATGCAGAAGATTACGCCGAAACGGTACGCAATGCCTTTGAAGACTCTGAGTCTCTGTTTGTCTCCGCCAAGGGCGCTGGGTGGACCTGGGACATTGTGTTGCTGGGGATGGGGGATGACGGTCACACGGCGTCGTTATTTCCCGGGACGGCGATTTTAGATGAAACGGAGAAGCTGGTTAGTGTTGGGCAAAAAGGGGATCAGCCTCGCATTTCGTTGACGTTACCGGCGTTGAATCGCTCTGATTGGGTGGTGTTTTTAGTGGCTGGAGAAAATAAGCAAACGCCTTTGGAGCAGGTAATGCCGGTGTCCTTACAGGGGAGATTTGGCGTGGCGCGATCGCCCCTAAGCCAGCAGTATCCTAGCTGTGCCGTTCAACCATCGGGAGACTTGCTGTGGCTATTGGACCAGTCTGCTAGCGCCACTTTGCCACCGGATTTACTGACTTAATTCGTCCGCCTCAAGCCATCGTTGAGAAGTGGAACTCGTCGCCATAGTTTTTACTGCGATAGTTTTCGCCGCAATAGTTACAGTGCAAGGTGCATGGAGTTCAGCCTGATTTTCCTGCTGCTTTGCAATTTTGTGTGGAGATCCCCAATAGGGGAAGTAGCCTTTGATTAAACCGTTGCCAACCGTAACAATGTTTTAGGGTCATGGGTGAGCTGGTAGGTTACCGTAGGCTTAAGGTCTAATGCTGAAATTTTTCTAACCCTTACCGCACCCGCAACGTTATTTGCTGCGAGGGTGGCCACTGTTCCCTGTTGCTTGTTTCAACTATTTGCGTTCTGCGTTTGTAGTGTTTGTAAGTTATGGTCTTTTGCTCCCACTGCTCCTACGAAAACCCCGACGAAGCGGCGCAGTGTGAAGCGTGTTCTGCGCCGTTGCCCACTAAGTTCACTTGTCATAGCTGTGGCGTAACGGTATTGAGCGACGCGAATTTCTGTGGTCAGTGCGGTGTCAAGCTGCGCAACAACGATGGTTCAAGTTTGAATGGGGATCCGCTGGCGTTGTCTCCTGACGTTTTGTCAGACCGTTCAGGAAATACCAAGAATCTTGATAAGGAGTTCGCAGGGACCGTTGAAGCGAGCAGCGATGGATTAGATGCCATGATGCTGGGTTTCGGCAGTGTAAACCCTGGAGATGAAAGTACTTCCCTATTGGACGAGTCCTTTGAAATGACCGTTGTAGATGAGGATTTTGAAGAGGCGATCACCGCCGATAACTTGCCTGAAAATAATATGGCTGTCGATACGGACCCCATAGCGCCCATCACCGAACCCTTAAGTGATGCGGAGGCTCAGTGGCTAGCGGAAGATGACGATGATGACGATCTAGATGATTTAGAGCTGTCCTGGGAAGCGCCGCCAGGACCGCCCCCCGCTGCAGTCAGCGAAACCTTTGAGGATATTGAGGTGACTGAGGATATTGATATTGCTAAAGATCTTGAAATTGAAGACATTGAAACCGTAGAAGAGGCGGAAAAAAGTCCAGAGCTTGGTGTTACTGACGCGGTTACTAATGCTGAGTCCGTTGATGATTTTGAGGAAGCTCCCAGCCCAGTGACGGATTTGGGAGATTTTGATGCGATCGCCGCCGTTGTGGGCACAGGGGCAATTCCTGACAATCGAAAGCTAGAGGGTATGCCTGGAGGAATGCCCCCTGTGGAGCCAGAACCCCCTGCGATTGATACCGACGCCACGGGTGAACTGGGTGATCCCTGGGGCGATGCCTCCACAGCTCAGCCAGGCGAAGCTCCTGAAGTCACTGCGCATGAGATCACTGCGGAAGAGTCATCTGATCAGGAACCGGAGGCAGCAACGGTGCTGCAAAGGCACGAGAAAGGGCAGCTTTTACACTTGCAAACCAGCACAGCCCTGCCTCTACCTCGAGAATTAAAAGTCGTTCATATCGGCAAAACTAATAGCCGTGTGCCCCCTGACATCGATGTCACTGACTTTCCCCACGCAGAAATTGTGTCGCGGGTCCATGCCGATTTGCACTGGGATGGCAGTAGCTACTATTTGGAAGATACGGGCAGCGCCAATGGTACTTATGTCAACAGTTGGCCCCTGCCCTCCCACCGCCGCTATCAGCTTCGAGACGGCGATCGCATCACCCTAGGCAAACACGATTTAATTTCTTTCATCTTCCAAATCGTGTCCTAAAAAATATGTCCTAGAAATGTGTCCCAGAAATGTGTCCCAGAAAATTTACTTGCCCGAGAGAAGCTTTAAAACGCCTAATCTTGCAGATCCTTTGAAAATCCAGAAAGATAACTAGTCTGCCGTATCGCCTGCCATTGCCAGAATAAGCTGCCAATGATCTTCAGAAACCGGCACCGCAGACAGGCGACCGATGCGTAATAGGTCAAACCCGTCAAAGCTATTGTCCTCAGCATTTTTCGCCTTAATGTCCTTTAGGCTCACTGGAGTGGGGAGGAGCCGCACCGCCTTCACATCCACCACCGTGCGCCGCTCCTCATCCAGCGCTGGGTCCGGATAGGGATCACTAATCACCTCAGCGATCCCCACTGCAAGGCGTTCTTTCCCCGTGTGATAAATCAGCGCCAAGTCTCCCGGCTTCATGGTGCGCATATATTTCAGCGCCAGATTATTATTCACCCCGTCCCAAATGGTCTGGCGATCGCGAATTAAATCGTCGTAAGAATAATCATTCGGTTCGCTCTTCAACAACCAATACGCCATGGGAAACAACCGGAACTTTCGCCGGGACTAACACCAATGTGGGAACGGGCAGATTGTATCCTCTCCGGGGGAGATAGCAAAATCTCTCCACTGGTAGTTTGAAATAGGATCAGTTGAGAACTGTCGAGCTTTTCTGAGTTTTCATAAAGTCTTGTTTCGGGGCGGAAAACCCTAAAAGAAAGAAAAAATTTCGTGGCAAAATTTACAGACGGATAAATTGCGGTGGTACCCGCCTCGCGTCGCTGATGTTTGGCGCGATCGCAAAATCACCCAAATATTAAGGGAGCCTAAACGATTAGGTGCGCCGGAAACCTGGAGGGTGTCGGATTTTCACCGTTTTTCCTGCCCTGCTTTCCCAATCATTCACGCGATACCATCGCTGACAAACGAAACACAAACTATCGAACGGAAGAATATGTCATTAAAACTTGGTCAAGCCGCCCCCGATTTCACCCAAGAATCTACCGACGGAACCATCAACTTTTACGAGTGGGCCGGCGACAGCTGGGTTGTTCTCTTCTCCCACCCCGCTGACTACACCCCCGTGTGCACCACTGAGCTAGGTCGCGTTGCCCAGCTACAAGGCGAATTCCAAAAGCGCGGCGTTAAAACCATCGCCCTCAGCGTAGACAGCGTTGAAGATCACAACGGCTGGACCAAAGATATCGAAGAAACCCAAAGCACCAAGATGAATTACCCCATCTTGGCGGATGTGGACAACAAGGTGGCTGAGCTGTATGGCATGATCCATCCTGAAGCTAATGCCAAGGTCACCGTTCGCAGCGTTTTCGTCATCGACCCTGCCAAGAAGGTACGTCTAACCTTGACCTACCCTCCCGCCACCGGTCGTAACTTCGACGAGATCCTGCGGGTCATCGACGGTTTGCAGCTAACTGACAACCACAGCGTTGCTACCCCCGCCGACTGGAAAGATGGTGACGACTGCGTTGTAGTGCCCAGTATTTCCACCGAAGATGCCAAGAAGAAATTCCCCAAAGGCGTCACCGAGGTCAAGCCTTACCTGCGCATGACCCCCCAGCCCAACAAGTAATTTTTGCGAGACTCCCCTGGCAGCAGCGCTTTAAGACGCTCCTAAGCGGGATATCGTAGCGGAAATACTCGCCCTGATTTGGCAGCGTTGCTGAATCAGGGTTGTGTTTTATGGGCTGAATTTATTGGAACTTCGATTTGGGTAATTACAGCTAAGCTTGATTTGCCGGGAGTTTGTTCTAAGATCAAGAGCAATATCAAGTGGGTAATACAGGTAAGCGCTAATGAAAGCTGCGGCTATGGACTCTAAAGTAATGAATCCCGCTTCACCAACGGCCAGCGCAAACACTGCAGGTCTTAAAACTGCTGACAAAACTACTGAGCCGCCAACTGTTGATTTGAAGGCTGCTGAGGCAGAGGGAACGTCGGAAACTAAGCTCAACACTCGGGCGTTCCGACGGGAGTTAAGCAAGTCAGATAATTACCATCGCCGCAGCTTTGGGCGTAAGGAGGAAATTGCCGAGGATTTGGCAGAATCCTACACCAGCGATTTAATTCAGAAAATCCGCAGCAACAATAACGAGCTACAGTGCGGCTCGGTCACAATCCAATTAGCAGAAGCCTTTGGTTTTTGCTGGGGCGTGGAGCGGGCGGTGGCTATGGCTTATGAAACCCGTAAACAGTTCCCAAATCGTCGCATTTGGATTACCAACGAAATTATTCATAATCCGTCCGTTAATAAGAACCTGCGGGATATGGATGTGTATTTTGTTCAGGTTGTGGATGGGCAGAAGGATTTTTCTGGAGTTGGCGACGATGAAGTGGTGATTTTGCCGGCGTTTGGCGCTAGCGTTCAGGAAATGAAGCTGCTGAATGATCGCGGCGCAATTATTGTGGATACCACTTGTCCATGGGTGTCAAAGGTTTGGAATAGCGTCGAGAAGCATAAGAAGGACGGTCATACGTCCATCGTTCACGGTAAGTACAAGCACGAAGAGACGATCGCCACTTTGTCTTTTGCCGACACTTACCTAGTGGTGCTAAATCTCGAAGAAGCCCAATATGTGTGCGACTACATCCTGCACGGTGGTGACAAGCATGAATTCCTAGAAAAGTTTAAGAACGCCCACTCCCCTGGCTTTGATCCCGAGGTGGATTTGGTTCGGGTTGGGGTTGCTAACCAGACCACCATGTTGAAAGGCGAAACTGAGGAGATCGGTAAGCTGGTGGAGCGGACCATGATGCAAAAGCATGGCACCGACAAACTCAATGAACACTTTATGAGCTTCAACACCATTTGCGACGCCACCCAAGAACGTCAGGACGCCATGTACGGACTGGTGAAAGCAGAGAAGCCGGCGAACTTGATGCTGGTTATTGGCGGCTACAATTCGTCGAATACGACCCACTTGCAGGAAATTGGGATCGATAAGGGGTTTGTATCGTTCCATGTGGATTCGGCAGAGTGCTTGATTGATGCGAAGACCATTTCCCACAAGCCTTTAGAAGGGGAGATAACCACCACCACCGATTGGCTGCCGGCTGGTCCCCTTGTGGTGGGCATTACTTCCGGAGCGTCAACCCCCGACAAAATCGTTGAGCAGACGATTCTTCGGCTTCTGGAGCTCAAAGGAGAGTCTCTATAGAGTCACAAAGTCTGCGCCACAGCATCACCATCGCCGCAAAAGTTCTCCTTAGAAAGCAATTAAGGGGTGCCATGTGGGGACGCAACGTATTACTACAGTGGCGGATTGGGTGCTGTAGAGGGCGTATTTGCTTGGGTTAAAAAGCCCCAGTTATTTCTTAAAACAGTATTTGAGGGCTGGGGCGTGTCATTAATCCAGTGCCGGTAAATTTAGGCTGTGGGGGGTACGCGCCCTTTCGAGACCAAAAATATTCGGTGCTGACACCTTTGTAGTCAGGAGCTGCAAGGCTAAAAGGGTGAAAGGGTGAAAGCCGCTAATCAATAGCCAAAGCCAAGGGTAGCTAGGGCATGTCATCAACTAATTGCCAAAAGCCTTACGCAGCGCGGAGTGCATGCCCTTTCGAAACAAAAAATATTAGGGACTAGAAACCTTGCGGTCAATGACTTGGAGATGCCAATGACCACAGCCCCTAAAGCCAATGACGAATTGGATGAGGTTAAATAATGGACGGAACCTTTACTATGTCTCTATGAGTCGTCGCGTATTTTTCTCGGCTTTTTCTGTGGCAATTGGCGCACTGCTCTCGCCGGCTTTCCCCTTTGCGGTGGGTTTTTGCGAAACCAATCCTCTGGCGTTGCTGGACGGGGTGGGGGGGAAAGAGCCGATCGCCGCTCAGTTTGTGCCCAGGACTGCGCCGGTCATGGTATCCCTGCTGGCAAATCCGGACCAGCTGGAAAATCTACGGCAGGTGTTGGTGCCACCGTCGGAGCGAGGGGCGGCGAAGCGGGAATGGCGACAGGTGCGTGATCGCCTGTTGAGCAAAACCAAGTTGGATTACGAACGGGATATTCAGCCGTGGCTAGGGGACGAAGTGACCTTCGCAGTGACGGGGTTGGATGCGGATCGTAATGGGGATAACGGTCGGCAGCCGGCGTATTTATTGGCAGCAAGGGCGGCGGATCGGGAGCGGTCCCAAGGATTTTTAGAATTATTTTGGCAAAAGCAGGCGCTGGCTGGGGTGAACCCAATTTTTGAGCGCTATAAAGGGGCGACGATTACCTATGGCGAGGCGATGGACGTGTTGCCGGACGGGGTATGGCGATCGCGGCGGCGAGGACAGGCAGCCCCCCGCACCAACCTGGCAACGGCGCTGGTGGGAGACGAATTTGTGCTGTTGGCGACGGACCCAAAGGTGCTGCGAGAAGCCATTAATAATGTGCAGGTGCCGGGGCAGAATTTAGCGTCATTGGCGGCGTATCAACGGGGAATCGCCACCGGGGACAATGATCGACGGCTGGGGGTGGTAACGGCAGATTTTGCCACGTTAACCCGCTTATTCCAGTCCCCGAAAGCATCGGCGGCGCTGGGCATTCTCCCCGCTAGCAAGGCATTTAGTCCCTTTGATGGGGCGATCGCCTCGGTAGAATTTGATCGCCAGGGTGTTACCGGTAATTTCCAGTTTTTGAATCGAGACAATCGCCCAGAAGCTGCATCAAGGTTATCTGCGCCAAAACTGGCGGAACCGGTGGCGGCGCTGGGCTATTTGCCTCGAAATGCGGCGATCGCCGTTGGGGGTGAAGATCTGGCAGATCTTTGGCAGGATGTGCGTGGAAAATTTGCCGGGACCCTCTTGGGGGACAGCGTTATTGCCCAAATTAACCAATTGGCGGCGCGGGAAAATTTAACCCTAGAAACGGATGTGTTGCCTTGGTTGACGGGGGATTATGCCATTGGTTTTGTGGACGGTAGCTGGGTGGCGGTGGCTGCCCACTCTGATAACAGTGCGGTGGCGTTTCAACGGTTGGACCAGGTGGCGAGCGATCGCGGCTGGACCGTGGGAGCCGTTAGCTTGGGCGAGGGAGACGGGACAATCGAGGCGCAGGTGTGGAGCCGATTGACCGCCCAGGGTAAAACCGTCACCACAAAAGTGGAAGGGGTGCGCGCCCAAGTGAATAACTACGATATTTTGACCACCTCCGTGGCAGCCTTAAATACGGTATTAGCTGCGGTCCCTAACACAGAAAAACAACCCAATCCCCAGTCATTTTTAGGGCGGTCCGATGTGCAGCGTAATTTAGCACAGTTGCCCCAGCCCAATGACGGTTATCTTCAGCTAGATTGGTCCGCGGCGAAGCCAGTGCTCGGGCGCCTATTTCCACTGCTGACGGTGCTGGATAACTTTGGGCAGCCCATCTTGAACCGTTTGGAAACCATAACGGTGGTTAGCCACGGTGATATGGGTTTTGATGGTAAGGGCAATAAGACGGCGGGAGGCGATCGCCGCCAAATCACCCTAAAAGCTCAGCTAAGGCGCTAGGAATAAAAGGGCGCTAATCGTCAAAAAGCGCACACAGAGAATCACCGAGTTATCACCAATCTGCGGGTTACTGATCTGCGGGTAATTGATCTACCGAAACGAACCTATGAAAACTCCCGCCGCTCCCGGTCCCAACTCCGACGCAGTCGTTTTAACAAAAGGCACCGGTTTAGGCACTTTTGGCGGCGTTTATACCCCGTCAATTTTGACCATTCTCGGGGTCATTATGTACCTGCGCTTCGGCTGGGTAGTGGGTAATGTGGGTTTATTGGGATCGTTGGCCATCGTCACCCTGGCCAACGCCATCACTTTTCTGACATCCCTATCCATCTGCACGATCGCCACGGACCGGGTGGTGCGCACCGGCGGCGCGTACTACATGATCAGCCGTTCCCTAGGCATCGAAGCGGGGGGAGCGGTGGGGGTGCCTCTATATTTTGCCCAAGCCATTTCCGTGGCTCTCTACACCATTGGTTTTGCCGAAAGCGTGGTGGGGGTTTTTCCCAATTTAAATCAGCAATATGTGGCGTTTGTTACCACCGTTGCGGTGGCAATTTTGGCCCTAACCTCCGCTAGCCTCGCCATTCGGGCTCAGTATTTTATTATGGCGGCGATCGCCATTTCCCTGGTGTGCTTCATCTTCGGTCCCACCTTACCCACCGTAGAAGTGGCCCTATGGACCAGTGATCGCGAACCATTTTGGGGCGTCTTTGCCGTGTTCTTCCCGGCGGTGACAGGCATTATGGCCGGCGTCAACCTATCGGGAGACTTGGCGGATCCAGTGCGATCCATTCCCAAAGGCACCTTGGCGGCCACCATCACCGGCTACATCATTTATATGATTTTGCCCCTACTATTTGCCTTCAAAGCCAACCCGGATGCCCTGATTAACGACACCAGCATCATGGAAACCCTATCCCTGTGGAGCCCAGCAATTTTGATGGGGATTTGGGGAGCCACCTTGTCCAGCGCCATCGGCAGTATTTTAGGGGCGCCGCGGGTGTTGCAGGCGTTAGCGCGAGATGGGGTGTTGCCCAACTGGATGCGCTTTGTGGGCAAAGGGCGCGGCGCAGATGACGAGCCCCGTATTGGCACCTGGGTGACGTTGGTAGTGGCACTGGGGGCGGTGGCTTTAAACGATTTGGATTTGATTGCCCCGGTGCTGTCCATGTTTTTCCTCACCACTTATTTGGTGCTGAACGTGGTGGCTCTTATTGAAGGGTTTTTGCAAAGTCCGTCCTTTCGCCCCTCTTTTCGGGTGAATTGGATTTGGTCCCTGTTGGGGGGCGTCGGCTGTTTGGCAGTGATGTTTTTAATTGATAGTGTGGCCACCGTTGTGGCTGCCGTGTTAGTGCTGGGGTTATATTTTTGGCTTCAGCGGCGGGAGCTGGAAACGGCGTGGGGGGACGTGCGGCGCGGGTTATGGATGGCGCTGTTGCGGGCGGGGCTGTATCAAATTGGCAATGATGATCCGAAGAACTGGCGGCCGAATTTGCTGGTGATGTCTGGGGCTCCCAATCGGCGCTGGGCGTTGATTCAATTGGCGAATGATTTAACCCACAATCGCGGCATTGTTACGATTTGCAGTGTTTTGCCTAGGGGGTCGCGGGGAGACGAACAGCGGGCGTCGGTGGAACAGCTGTTACGGGATTATTTGTATAAGCGTAATGTGCAGGCGCTGGTGCGGGTGGTGACGGCGGCGGATCCTTTTGTGGGGGCGCATCAGTTGGTGGAGGCCTATGGGTTGGGGAAGCTGGTGCCGAATACGGTGGTGTTGGGCAGTAGTGAAAATCAGGAGCGGCGATCGCAATATTGTGAGCTGATTCGTAAAATTCACGAGGGGGAGCGCAGTCTGATTGTTTTGCGGGATGGGGCGCGGGACGGATCAGATGATGGGGAGAACGGGGGCGATCGCCCCGACGAAATCCCCACCTTTGGGCGGCGAGAACGCATCGATATTTGGTGGGGGGGCTTGCAAAATAATGGCGGGCTGATGGTGCTGCTGGCTTATTTATTGCGCACGGATTTAAAGTGGCAGCGGGCAAGAATTGTATTGAAGTTGATGGTGCCTAATGATGCGGCGGCAGAAGCGGCCCAGGGGAATTTGGATACCCTGGTGGGGCAGTTGCGGATGGATTTGGAGTCGCAGATTTTAATTGGAGGCGATCGCGCTTTTCCAGAGGTGCTGCACGAATCTTCTGCCGGGGCGGACCTGGTGATGCTGGGGTTGGCGAGCCCTATGGCGGACTATTTCGACACCCCAGAAGCCTATGCGGATTATTACAGCAAGTTTCAGAGAAATACTGCCGATTTACCCACCACCCTCTTTGTGTTGGCGGCTCCTAAGTTTGATTTTTCTAAGGTGCTTGTGGATCAGTAAGCTTGGTGAGGTTAGGCTTACGGGCAATTTTTCAAGGTCAGTGCGCCCTACTTTTCGGCGCTATTTTTCGGCAGGCTGGGTAATTAGGTTGGCGATAACCCAGCTTAGTAGGGCGCTGAAAAGTCCAGTGCTGAAGGTGAGGATGGCGATCGCCCCTTTCTCAGATACAAAGTTGGTGAGCCAGTTTGAGCGCAAGGTGGTAAGGGGGCGATCGCGGGAAATGCCGCTCTTGAGCTGGTTAGTCTCACCGGAGAGGCGCACAGTGAATTCGCTTGTGGTGGGATCAAGCTGAATATCATGCAGCTTTTGGATGCCGGGGGACTCGTATAACAGGTATTGCCCCAGCTTTAGGTCTAGGTTTTGGTCGGCGAGGCGGGCGGTGCCTTGGATGATAGTAGAAGCAGTTTTCGTACTGTTGAGGTCGTTGCCGATGGTAATAATTTCGGTGAGGTTCACGTCTTTTACCTGGAGATCGCCCCAAATCCAGTAGCGGCTTTCCAGGGAGGCCATTTTCGGATCGCTGGGGGGCGTCAGGGTGACGGAAAAGTCCCCTTGGTGGGGCAGGGAAACGGTTAGGGGCGTATTGGGGATGTAGGTCAGCTCGATTGTGTCGGGGATAGAACTGCTGGTTTTTAGGGTGGGGAAGGTGACTTGTTCCAGGATTAGCTGGACGGGGGCAGCGGGATTTTGTAGCTGGAGGGTGGCGGGTTCCGTTTTTCGAGTTTTAACGGAATTGGGTTGGAGGGTGAAATACAGGCGGTGGGTGGGGGCATTGTGGGTCAGGTTAATGATGCGGTTGTTGCCCAGGTGCAGGCTGCGCAAAATAAGAGGATTGTCCTCGGGGGCGATGATGGTCCAGGCGCTTTGGTCGCCTAGGTCAATGGTAAGTTCGGTTTGCTGGGACAGTTCCGGCAGATCGGGGCTTTCAAACTGACCCGTTAGGGCGATTTGGTGGGTGCCGGTCAGGGTAATCTCTTGTAAATTTGGGATTTCGTGGAGGAAAAGTTGCTTTTGTGATGAGGTGAAGCTGAGGGCGCTGACGGTAAGTTCGGCTTCGAAGGGGTGGCGAGAGCTGAGCAGGCTGCTGAGGGAGAGTCCGCCGGAGCAAAATAGGGCAACTAAGATGATTTTGGCGTCGGTGCGTCCTTGCAATTTTTGTTTAATGGGGCGAAGGGCGGCGCGGAGTTTGCTTAGTCGAGCCATTGGGGATTGTGGCTGAAGGTAATAGTGTCGGTTTGGGGGCGGCGTCCTTGACCACGGCGCTCCACGGTGGCTTCGTAGTAAATCTGGTAAGTGCCCGCGGGGGCGGTGGTGCCGTTGCGCTTGCCGTTCCAGGAAAATTTTAGTTCGCCGGTGCGGAATGCTCGCCCGCCTTGGGTGCGGTATTGCACGACGCCGTTGCGACGGATTTGGAAGGTGTCGATGCGGGTGCGGCTGTTGGCGTGGAGGACGATTTCGTATTGGCTATGTTTGCCGCCGATTTGGATGGGAACGTAGTGGTTGTTGTAGTGGGCGACGCCTCGCAATGCGGCGGCGGTGACGTTGGAGCGGGTTAGGACTCGGGTGGGGAAGGAGGCGTTGTGGGTGGTGGCGCGACGAATGAGGGGCATTCCACGGCGTTCGTAGCCTTGGATGGAGCTGAGGGTGACGGTGGGGGTTTGGTTGCCGCGGTGGGGGATGCGGAGGACGAGGTTTTGGCTGAAGCGGGTGATGGGTTTGGTGGCGAGGGAAACGAGGCGGATGGCTCCGCTGTTGACGTTGCTGCGGGGTTTGATGCCTTCGCAGCTGCCGTCTTCCCGTTGGCTATAGTCGGTGAAGCTGCGGGGGTTGGTGGGGCAGTTTTCTTGAGAGAGGGCCGCCGGGACCGTTAGGGAGAGCAGTAGGACGGGCAGATAGAAAAGAGAGGTGGGACGCATTTCTAGGGGGTGGTATCGATAACTTGCCAGCGGCGGAGGGTGTCTTGGATTTGGTTGAGGGAGTAGCCAAAGGCGAAGTTGCCGGTGGAGTCGGGGTTGCGCTTGGCGATTTCGAAAACGATGCCGATGACCTGGTTGTTTTGGTTCAGGATGGGTCCGCCGGAGTTCCCTTTGGCGATGTCGCTGTTGTTGATTTGGAGGGTGGGGGTGCTGGAGCCAATATAGCCTCGCGATAGGCTCCATAGGTTGCCGATGGTGGGGTGTCCGATCATGCGTATGTCGTCATCGGTGTTGGGGCGGTTGAAATTGAGTTTTAGGGGTTGGATGTCTTTGGGGATGTTGTCTACTTCGAGGAGAGCGAGGTCGGGATCTTCGAGCTGTTGCACCAGGCGGGCTTTTTGGCGACAGCGCACTTGGTTGGCGGGCGGCTCGCTGAACCAGTCCACGTTGATTTCCTTGAGGGGAGTTAGGGAGGTGGAGCTGTCTTCGTGTTGACCGGTGATGACGTGGCGGTTGGTTAGGATCCAGGCTTTGTTTCCCTGGCGACGGATAACCCAGCCGGTGCCGTCGGATGTGTTTTCTGCGGCGTTGCCTGTGTCTCGCCCTTCGGCATAGATGAAGACGATGGAGCGGTTGACGGCGGAGTAGGGATCGTCGTTGGGAATCCAGCCTTTGTCTTGGGTGCAGGAATTCGGCGTCACGGTCTTGGAAAGGGCTAGTTGCCGTTCAGCTTCCCGTAAGTTGGTGCTTGCAGTTGTGTAATTGGGGTCAAGGGCAAGGGCCTTTTTATATTGTTCAATCGCTTCTTCAAATCTCCTTTGTTTTTGAAAAGTGAAGCCCAAGCCGTTGTGCACGTAAGTGTGATCTGTCCAGTCTGTCACTGGATCCCGGTTATTTGGAAGGGATAGGGCTTGGCGATAACTGGCGATCGCCGCCGCCAATTTCCCTTGGGCTCTCAGCGCA
>ERZ1740067.290-NODE-290-length-41853-cov-7.018135_pt1 | contig 41853 bp, 31 predicted proteins | sample MGYA00581736_ERZ1740067 | MGnify/ENA primary metagenome ERZ1740067 (study PRJEB43018, sample SAMN04849236) | marine metagenome | isolation source: floating plastic debris | place: Pacific Ocean | collected 2008-08-27 | study: EMG produced TPA metagenomics assembly... | reverse complement strand
TGAAGATCAGTATGGAACGCGGCGCGCTGCTCAAAGCAGTCGCTCAGGCGCAATCAGTTGTTGAGCGCCGGAATACGATCCCGATCCTCGCCAATGTATTGATCGAAGCGGAAGGCGACAGTGTGTCGTTCCGTGCGACAGATCTTGATATCGAGGTGGTCGACAAGACGACTGCGCAGGTCGAGCGCGCGGGTGCAACGACAGTTGGTGCTGTAACCTTGCACGAAATTGTCCGCAAACTGCCGGACGGCGCGTTGGTGCAGCTTAGCGATGATGGCGCATCAGGGCGTCTCACGGTTGAAGCGGGTCGTTCAAACTTCTCGCTGGCGACATTACCGAAGGAAGATTTCCCGGTGATGGCCAACTCGGAATACGAGAGTAATTTCGCAGCGCCCGCCTTGGTACTGCGCCGCCTTTTCGACAAATCGAAATTCGCGATCTCTACCGAAGAAACACGCTATTATCTGAACGGCGTCTACATGCATGTATCCGACAGCGACGGCGGGCAAGTCTTGCGCTGCGTGGCGACAGACGGTCACCGCTTGGCGCGTATCGACGCCGATTTACCAGAGGGCGCGACCGGTATGCCCGGTGTAATCGTCCCGCGTAAAACGGTTGGTGAATTGCGCAAGTTGCTGGACGATGACGAGGTTGAAATCGCCGTGTCTGTCAGCGAAACGAAGATTCGCTTTGCCACGCCTGAAATCACCCTGACCTCCAAGGTCATAGACGGCACTTTCCCCGACTACACCCGCGTCATCCCCGCAGGAAACACCCGCAAGATGGAGGTCGACGCATCGGAGTTCGCGCAAGCCGTGGACCGTGTGGCGACTGTGTCATCTGAGCGGTCGCGCGCTGTTAAGCTGGCTTTGGACGAGGATCGTCTGATCCTGTCGGTCAACGCGCCAGATAGCGGTGCTGCTGAGGAAGAGCTTGCCGTGGCTTACGGTGACGAGCGGCTCGAGATTGGCTTTAACGCCAAATACCTGTTGGAAATCGCCAGTCAGGTGGACCGCGAAAATGCGGTCTTCATGTTCAATTCGGCAGGTGATCCGACACTGATGCGCGAAGGCAATGATCAAAGCGCGATCTACGTCGTCATGCCGATGCGCGTGTAAAGTTGCCTCCGGCGGGAGTTTTTTGGCCAAGATGAAGGGGCAGGCATGACCGCTCTGGCGCTCTCGGAGCTGACCCTTTCGCATTTTCGATCTCACAAAGCAGCCTGCTTGAGCCTTGAGGCTGGGCCGATTGCCATTCACGGCGCGAACGGCGCGGGCAAAACAAACATTCTGGAAGCAGTGTCGCTGATGTCACCAGGCCGCGGGCTGCGTCGGGCGAGTGCCGAGGCGATGGTGCGCCGACCCGAAGCGCTGGGCTGGAAGGTGAGTGCTGTGTTGCGGTCACTGCATCAAATGCACGAGGTTGAGACGTTCAGTGAGGAAGGCACCTCGCGGCAGGTGCGCATCGACGGAAAGGCTGCGACGCAGGTCGCGCTTGGCCGGATTGCGCGGGTGCTATGGTTGATCCCTTCTATGGACCGGCTTTGGATTGAAGGGGCGGATGGGAGGCGCCGATTTCTGGACCGAATGACGTTGAGTTTCGAGCCCACCCACGCCGAGGCGACCCTGACCTACGAAAAAGCAATGCGGGAACGGAACCGACTTTTGAAGGATCAGGTGCGCGATGCCGCTTGGTATGGCGCTTTGGAGGCGCAGATGGCGAAGGCGGGCACTGCGATCCACGCGAACCGGCAGATGTGCGTTGCCCAGTTGATCGAGGCTCAGAAAGAGGCCGAGACAGCATTCCCGACAGCGACCCTCGCTTTGACACAAAGCGAGGGTGAGATGCCTGAGGGGGAGGACGCATTGCTTGCTGCCTTGCAGGAAAGTCGCTCGCGCGACCTTATGGCGGGCCGCACCCTGATCGGGCCGCACCGCGCGGATCTAGAGGCGGTCTATGCGGCCAAGCAAGTCGCCGCAAAGGACTGCTCCACCGGAGAGCAAAAGGCGTTGCTGGTGTCGCTTATCCTCGCAAATGGTCGCGCGCTGGCGACAAGTTTTGGCGCGCCGCCCGTTCTTTTGCTGGATGAGGTTGCGGCCCATCTTGATGCGAACAGGCGTGCAGCGCTTTATGACGAAATCATTGCGCTGGGTGCGCAGGCATGGATGACGGGTACAGAGCCAGAGCTGTTTGATACTCTGCAAGGGCGCGCGATGTTCGTCGAGGTTGGCGAAGACGACGGCATTTCTTACCTGAAAGGAACAACATGACCCAGAACCGGATCAATCTGATTACCCTTGGTGTTACAGACCTTAGCCGGTCTCGCGCCTATTACGAGGCGCTCGGCTGGGTTCCGGAAGAGGCGCTTGAGAATGTCGTTTTCTACGACATGGGCGGTGCGAAATTTGGTCTGTTTCCGCTTGATATGTTGGCGGCAGAGCAAGGCTGCGCGCCTGCTGAGCTTGGCAACGGCGGGATGACCCTTGCGCAAAACTACCCGAATGAAGCAGGCGTCGATGCCGCGTTTCAGGCAGCCTTGGACGCTGGCGCCACGGCGGTGTCCAAGCCCGAGAAAATGGCGTGGGGCGGATATTCCAGCTATGTCGCCGATCCTGACGGCCATATCTGGGAGTTTGCCTTCAACCCCTATTGGCCGCTCGATGCCGAAGGCCGCCTTGCGTGACGATCACCCCTGTTGAGCTGGCTCTTTACGCTGGTGCCATAGCGATCCTGTTCCTGACACCCGGCCCGGTTTGGATGGCTATCACTGCACGCGCATTGTCAGGCGGTTTTCAAGCGGCATGGCTGGTCGCCCTTGGCGTCGTGATTGGTGATGCACTTTGGCCCTTCTTGGCAATCCTTGGCGTCAGTCTTGTCGCTTCGACCTTCGACAGTTTCATGGCGGTGTTTCGCTTTGTGGCGGCTGGCATCTTCATTCTGATGGGTGTTCTAGTGATCCGAAACGCGGACAAGACAATCGTCGCTGACAGCCGTTTGACGCGACCTGGCATGTGGGCGGGTTTCATGGCCGGCGTCGCCGTGATCCTTGGAAACCCGAAGGCAATTCTGTTCTACGTGGGTGTGTTGCCCGGCTTCTTTGACTTGACTCAAGTCACCGCTTTTGACATCGCAGCCATCGTTGCGATTTCGATCGTTATCCCCTTTATCGGAAACCTCTTCTTTGCGCTCTTTGTCGACCGAATGCGCAGATTTCTGACCTCATCCAGCGCGCTTAGAAGCACCAATCTGATAGCGGGTGTTTTGCTTGTTTGTGTCGGGGTGATCATTCCCTTCACCTGACGCAAAATATAGGCGTTGAGCGTGACATTACCCCCAAAACCTCGTAGAAAAGGGGGAAATGATTAAGGACGATCCGAATGGCTGACGCCCAACAGACGCCGGAAGAATATGGCGCAGATTCTATCAAGGTTCTCAAGGGGTTGGAAGCTGTTCGCAAGCGCCCCGGTATGTATATCGGCGACACCGATGACGGCAGTGGTTTGCACCACATGGTTTATGAGGTCGTGGACAACGGAATTGATGAGGCTTTGGCCGGTCACGCCGACCATGTGACAGTCACGATCAATGCGGATTCCAGTGTTTCCGTCAGTGACAATGGCCGCGGAATTCCTGTGTATATCCTTGCTGATGAAGGCGTCTCGGCGGCCGAAGTCATCATGACCCAACTGCACGCGGGCGGTAAGTTCGACAGCAATTCCTACAAGGTTTCGGGCGGCTTGCATGGCGTGGGCGTGTCTGTGGTCAACGCACTTTCTGATTGGCTTGAGCTGCGCATCTGGCGCGATGACAAAGAGCACATAGCCCGGTTTGAGCGCGGCGATACCGTGCGTCATCTTGAGGTCGGTGGCGATGCCGATGGCAAGAAAGGAACCGAAGTGCGGTTCCTTGCGTCGACCACAACTTTTTCCGACCTCGAATACAGTTTCAAAACGCTCGAGAACCGTCTGCGTGAATTGGCCTTCCTGAACTCTGGTGTGCGCATCATTCTGCGGGATGACCGTCCGGCAGAGCCGCTTGAGACAGAGCTTTTCTATGAGGGCGGTGTGAAGGAATTCGTCAAATATCTTGACCGCTCCAAAACGGCGATGATCCCTGAGCCGATCTTCATCACCGGTGAGCGCGACGATATCGGCATCGAAGTCGCGATGTGGTGGAATGACAGCTACCACGAAAGTGTGCTGCCCTTTACCAACAACATCCCGCAACGCGACGGCGGCACTCATATGGCCGGTTTCCGCGGGGAGCTCACGCGGACGATCAACAATTATGCCCAATCCAGCGGCATCGCAAAGAAGGAAAAGATAAGCTTTACTGGGGATGATGCGCGCGAAGGTCTGACCTGCGTTTTGTCGGTCAAAGTGCCTGATCCGAAGTTCTCGAGCCAGACGAAAGATAAGCTGGTAAGTTCGGAAGTACGCCCCGCTGTTGAGAGTTTGATGAACGAAAAACTGGCCGAATGGTTCGAGGAGAATCCGAACGAAGCCAAGATGATCGTTGGCAAGATTGTTGAGGCCGCGATGGCTCGAGAAGCTGCTCGAAAGGCGCGCGAGCTGACGCGTCGGAAGACGGCGATGGATGTGAATTATCTGGCCGGTAAGCTGAAAGACTGCTCAGAAAAAGATCCATCCAAAACCGAAGTCTTTCTTGTTGAGGGGGACTCAGCAGGTGGCTCTGCGCAAACGGGCCGTGATCGGCGTACGCAAGCCGTCCTCCCGCTCCGTGGTAAAATCCTGAACGTCGAACGTGCGCGCTTTGACCGGATGCTGGGCAGCCAAGAGATTGGCAATTTGGTGATGGCGCTGGGCACGGGCATTGGCCGCGACGAATTCGATGTCTCGAAACTGCGCTACCATAAGATCGTGATTATGACGGATGCTGACGTGGATGGCGCGCACATCCGGACACTTTTGCTGACGTTCTTCTTCCGCCAGATGCCCGAACTGATCGAGGGCGGTTACCTATATATCGCGCAGCCACCGCTCTTCAAAGTCGCGCGCGGCAAGTCCGAGGTCTATCTGAAAGACCAGCCTGCGCTTGAGGATTACCTGATCGAGCAAGGGATCGACGGTGCCATGTTGCGCCTTGGCAATGGCGAGGAAATCGTAGGTCAGGACTTGCGCCGCGTTGTCGAAGAGGCTCGTCAGGCCAAGCGCATCCTAGAGGCGTTCCCGACTCACTATCCGCGTCACATTCTTGAGCAAGCCGCTATTGCCGAGGCGTTCCTGACTGGCTCTGTCGACAAGGATTTGCAGGCGGTGGCGGATGCCGTTGCTAAGCGTCTTGATTTGATCGCGCTTGAATATGAACGTGGCTGGCAAGGTCGCCCAACCCAGGACAAAGGCATCCGCCTCAGCCGTATTCTGCGCGGTGTCGAGGAGGTACGCACGCTTGATGGTCCTGTTTTACGCTCTGGTGAGGCGCGCAAGATGGGCTCCATGACGCAAGCTTTGCGCGACATCTATGTGACCCCTGCAACGCTGCACCGCAAAGAGCGGAGCCAGATGATCGTCGGCCCGCTCGATCTGCTCGATGCGATCCTTCAGGAAGGTGAAAAGGGCCTCAGCTTGCAGCGCTACAAAGGCTTGGGAGAGATGAACCCCGATCAGCTTTGGGAGACAACTCTGGACCCAGAGGCGCGCACGCTATTGCAAGTCAAGGTCGATGATGTAGCGGAAGCCGATGATCTGTTCACCAAGCTGATGGGTGATGTGGTTGAACCGCGTCGTGAATTCATCCAGCAAAACGCGCTGAACGTCGAAAACCTCGACTTCTAGAAAGTGGCCCTAACGCTGGGCCGTTTTCCAGTTTGGGTGGATCCAAGGTTCTGCATTGGATCGCGGTAGGGTTGTGCGCCCAAGAACATGGTCTGCGGCCTTTTCGCCAACCATGATAGATGGCCCATTCAGGTTGCCATTTGTGATCCGTGGAAAGATCGAGCTGTCGGCGACACGCAGCGCGTCAACGCCAATCACACGACATTCGGGGTCAACCACCGCCGTCGGATCATTGGCGGCGCCCATCTTTGCCGTTCCGCACGGATGATACGCGCTTTCGGCATGGTCCCGAATGAAGCCGTCCAAAGCATCATCATCTTGCAGCGCCGCGCCGGGTTGAATTTCTTTGCCGGCATAAGACGCAAACGCGTCTTGCGCGAAAATCTCGCGGGTCAGACGTATGGCTTTCCGGAAATCGACCCAGTCATCTGGATCGCTCATGTAGTTGAACGAAATCGAGGGCGGTTCAGCAGGGTCGGCAGACCGCAAGGTCACAGCCCCGCGCGACTTTGACCGCATCGGGCCGACATGCGCCTGAAATCCGTGCCCTTCGGCAGCGACCTTGCCGTCGTAACGCACCGCGAGCGGTAAGAAATGGAACTGAAGATCAGGGTAATCTACACCCGCCTGGCTGCGAATAAAGCCTGTCGATTCAAACTGGTTTGATGCTCCCGGACCTGTACGGCCAAAGAACCACTGCGCCCCGACCCAAGCCTTACCCGGCAGGCTCCAGTAGGAATACAGGCTGACCGGTTGCGTGCAGGCCATCTGTATATAAAGTTCAAGATGGTCTTGCAGGTTCTGACCAACGCCCGGACGATCTGCGACGACGTCGATGCCTTGCTCTGCCAGATGCGCGCGTGGCCCGATGCCGGAAAGCATCAGCAACTTCGGCGAATTGATTGAAGACGCCGCAAGGATCACCTCGTGGTTTGCTGTAATGACCTGTGATTTCCCACCAATCCGAAGCTGAACGCCCACGGCGCGCCTGTCGTTTATTATGACCCTCTCGGCCAAGCCTTTGACCATGGCGCAATTCGGGCGCTTCAACGCGGGCTTCAGATACGCATTTGCCGCCGACCAGCGTTGCCCGCGATAAATCGTATGTTCAAAAGCACCAAAGCCCTCTTGCTGCGCGCCGTTGTAGTCTTCGGTCAGCGGATATCCCGCTTGCTTGCCCGCCTCGACAAAGGCTTTGACCAAAGGGTTGGTGCGCGGGCCACGGGTCACATGCAACGGACCGTTGGTGCCGCGCCATGTCGGGTCGCCGCCATGACCGGCATCATCCCAACACTCCATCCGTTTGTAGTATGGTAGCACGTCGGCCCCCGACCAACCGACGGCACCGCTTTCTTCCCAATGGTCGAAGTCGCGTGCATGCCCGCGGACATAAACCATCCCGTTGATCGACGACGATCCGCCGATGACCTTGCCCCGCGGGCAAGCCAGCCGACGGCCTCCCAGATGAGGTTCCGGCTCGCTTTCGTAGCCCCAGTCATAGCGCTTCATGTTCATCGGATAGGACAAAGCACCCGGCATCTGGATAAGGGGGCTCGCATCTGTGCCGCCAAACTCGATAATAATCACCGAATTCTTGCCGTCTTCCGACAGTCGATACGCCATCGCGCACCCCGCCGAACCGGCCCCGACAATCACATAGTCCGCTTGCATGTCAGTAAGCCGATTCAACCGGCGTCATGCCAACGTAAACCGACTTCACTTCGCTATAGCTCTCAATCGCGGCCTTCGCATTCTCCCGCCCGACGCCCGATGCCTTCACCCCGCCAAAGGGGACTTCAACCGGAGCCAGATTGTAGGTGTTGATCCAGCAGGTTCCGGCCTCCAAATCATCGACGACGCGGTGCGCGCGCGTGATATCGTTGGTGAAGACCCCTGCTGACAAGCCAAACGGCGTGTCATTTGCCCGGGCGATCACCTCTGCCTCATCATCGAAGTCCATCACAGCCATCACCGGGCCGAAGATTTCCTCACGGGCGATTGTCATATCATCTGTCACGTCCGCAAAGACCGTTGGCCTCACATAAAATCCCTTCCGATCAATGCGATCACCGCCGCAAACCAGCCGCGCGCCTTCTAATTTTCCCTTCGCGATATAGTCCAGAACGATGTTCATCTGTGCTTCGCTGACCATAGGACCAAGATGCGTTTCCTCGTCGAGCGGATCACCCAAAACGATGGCGTCGCAACGCTCGGCAAAACGCTTAACAAACGCGTCCTTGATTCCGTTCTGCACAAACACCCGCGTCCCGTTCGAACAAACCTGACCCGTCGAATACATGTTCGCCAGCATCGCGCCGCTCACCGCATTCTCGACATCTGCATCACCGAAAATGATGAGCGGGGACTTCCCGCCAAGTTCCATCGTGGCATGCTTCATTCGCGCCGCCGCCGCCGCATAGACCTTCCTTCCAGTCGGTACGGATCCAGTGAGCGACACCTTGGCTACGCGCGGGTCGTCAATCAACGCCGCACCGACAGTGCCCATGCCCTGAACTACGTTGAACAACCCTGCGGGCAAGCCGGCTTCAATCAAAATCTCTGCGACTTTCAGTGCGCAAAGTGGGGTCGTCTCGGACGGTTTGAAGATCATGGCATTTCCGCAGGCCAATGCCGGCGCACCTTTCCAACAGGAAATCTGCGTGGGGTAATTCCAAGCGCCGATGCCAATGCACACACCAAGCGGAACCCGTTTGGTATAGGCAAAATCGCCGCCCAGATTGATATGCTCGCCTGTCACAGCGCCTGCCAAACCCCCGAAGTACTCAAGCGCATCGGCAGCACTTGTGGCGTCGACATAAAGGGTCTCTTGCAGCGCCTTACCGGTGTCATAAGTCTCAAGAATACTAAGCTCGCGGTTTCGCTCACGCATGATGTCTGCGGCTCGCCGCAACACGCGCCCCCGCTCGGTCCCGCTGCGCTTACCCCAGTCGTTCTGCGCAGCCGCCGCACTTGCCAGAGCTTGTTCAATCATGGCAGGCGTCGCCGCATAAACCTGCGCGATCTTCTCCCCTGTCGCGGGATAGATGACCTCGATTACATCACCAGCCGTATCGTCAACATATCGACCATTGATGAAATGACTTGCGGTCGGTTGTGTCTCGACCATCTTATTCTCCTCTCGGAAAGCGCTGACCTTCCTCGACATCGTTCAAATCCATGTGGTTGCGCATGTAGCGTTCGGATGCTTTCTGAAGTGGTTGGAAATCCCAGGGGTAGTAACCGCCCTGACGCAACGCCTCGTACACGACCCAGCGGCGGGCCTGGCTTTCGCGCACTTGTGCGTCGAACGCATCGAGATCCCAGCGCGCATCTGCTTGAGCACGAAACTGCGAAAGTGTTTCTGCATGCGCAGGATCATCCGCTAGGTTTGCTAGCTCATGCGGATCGTCCACCAGATTGAACAACTGCTCTGGATCAAGCGCGCAGCGGGTGTATTTCCAATCGCCTTGGCGCAAGGAAACAAGCGGTGCATAAGACGCCTCTGCCGCGTACTCCATCGCCACGGCGCCCTTGCGCGCAGATCCGTTTGCGACCGGTAAAAGACTTTGTCCCTCGGTCCAGGGCAGAATCTCGTCCATAGAGATACCGGCCAGATCGCAGAGTGTTGGGGTAACGTCTATGTTCGATACAGGCTCGGTCACCAAACCGGCTGGCACACCGGGTGCCGAGATCATCAAAGGTACACAGGCTGAACCTTCATAAAAGCTCATCTTGAACCACAACCCGCGCTCGCCCAGCATGTCGCCATGGTTCGACACAAACAGGATCACGGCCTCTTGTCGCGTCGTCTCAAGCGCCTCCAAGACCTCGCCGATCTTGTCGTCAAGATAGCTGATATTGGCGAAGTAGGCCCGGCGGGACCGCTTGATGTCTTCGTCAGAGATATCAAAACTGCGCCAGTCATTCGCGTCGAAAATGCGCTGGGCGTGGGGGTCATGATCCTCGTAATCAAGTGCTGCGATCTTCGGCAGAAGATGTTCGCAGTCATCATAGAGGTCCCAATACTTCTGTCGCGCAACATAAGGGTCATGGGGATGCGTAAAGCTGACGGTCAGACACCACGGCCGATGATCGTTGCCACGCGCCAGATCATAAACCTTCCGCGTCGCGTTGTAGGCAACCTCGTCATCGTACTCCATCTGGTTCGAGATTTCGGCGACGCCAGCCCCCGTCACAGAGCCCATATTATGATACCACCAATCAATGCGTTCACCGGGTTTGCGGTAATCCGGTGTCCATCCAAAATCGGCGGGATAGATGTCAGTCGTCAGCCGTTCCTCAAACCCATGCAACTGATCGGGCCCTACGAAATGCATCTTCCCTGAAAGGCAGGTTTGATACCCAGCTCGACGCAAGTGATGCGCATAGGTTGGAATGTCGGAAGCAAACTCTGCGGCGTTGTCGTAAACCCGCGTCCGGCTTGGCAACTGCCCCGACATAAAGCTGGCACGACCCGGTGCGCATAGGGGCGACGCCGTGTAGCCGTTGGCAAACCGCGCTGACGCTGCTGCCAACCTCTTGAGGTTTGGAGCGTGAAGCCACTCTGCCGGACCATCAGGAAAAAATGTGCCATTCAGCTGGTCGACCATAAATATGAGGATATTGGGCGTGCTCATTTTGCGATGTCCTGAGCGATGAGATCGTTTATGAATGCGAGTGTCGCCTCAATCGCTGCGCGTCCATCGGGCGCCCCGCCGCGCAAAGCCTGTCGAATGTAGAAACCGTCGATCAAGGCTGCAATCGTCTCGGCAGCGCGGACAGCATCAGCGCCGACAAGCGGGCGCAACTCATGCCGTAGATTTGATCGAAGTCGGTGATGGTAAACCTTCAGCAACCGGTGCGCATCCTCGGATGTCTGCGCGCTGACGTAAAACGCCAACCACGCGGCGATCACATCGGGCCGGAAGTTCCGCTCGGAAAAGCTGGCTTCAACAATAGCGTGTAACCGCTCGACCGGCGTGTGCTTGCCCGCTTGCGCCTCGCGCAAGTCATCCGCAAGCATTGCCAGGATACAGCGCATCGCTGCGGTCAGGATGTTTTCTTTACTTCCAAAGTAATGATGCGCCAGCGCGCTTGAGACACCCGCCCGTTTCGCGATTTGCGTGACGGTCACGTCCAAAGACCCCCGCAATCCAATTTCTGAAATTGCTGCGTTTACCAGCGCTTTGCGGCGCAGTGGTTCCATTCCTAGTTTCGGCATTTCGCCCCCTCAGACAATGCGAAGACCACTTGAATTATTATTGACTGATGCGTCAATCAAAAAAATTCGGATAACGCGTTGCAATATGAAATTGGATGTTCTTTGATAGTGCGCACTAATAATCAGGGCCCTGCCACTCAATGGGCTCGTTTAACGGGAGAACATCTATGAAGAAGTTTCTGGTCGCTGCCACGCTTGGCCTGGCAGCTCCTGCTGCCGCTTATGCAGATTGCGGCGAAGTCTCGATCACCGAGATGAATTGGGCCTCTGCGGCCGTTGTGACAAATGTATCGAAATTCCTGATGGAGCAGGGCTATGGCTGCGATGTGACGGTTGTTCCGTCGTCGACCGTGCCGTCCCTTGCGTCTGTCTCTGAGACTGGCAAGCCCGACATCGTGACCGAGCTTTGGATCAATGGCGCGCCGTCTTACAACGACCTGCAAGAGGCAGGCACCATCGTGACGCTTGGTGACGTGTTATCGGATGGCGGCGTCGAAGGCTGGTGGATCCCGACCTATCTGGTCGACGCGCATCCCGAACTGGCCACCGTCGAAGGTGTTCTGGCCAATCCTGAACTGCTCGACAGCCGGTTCCACAACTGCCCCGATGGTTGGGGTTGCAAGAACATCAACGCGGCTCTTGCCGAGGCGTTCGACCTTGGAGGCAATGGTTTCGAGGTGTTCCAGCACGGTTCGGGTGAAACAATGGCAACCTCCATCGCCGCGGCGTTCGAGAATGAAGAGCCATGGATCGGCTACTACTGGGCACCGACTTCGGTTCTGGGCAAATACCCCATGACGCTTGTGGACCTTGGTCCGCACGATCCCGAAGTTCACGCCTGTAACGCCGACCCGGAATGCGAAACTGCCGGTAAGTCGTCATACCCCGTGGGCCCGGTAAAAACCGTCGTCACGACCACGTTCCAGGACGAGAACCCAGACATCGCAGCGCTTATGGCCAATGTGTCTTTCACAAACACTCAGATGGGTGAGGTGCTGGCATGGCAGGAAGCCAACAACGCGTCTGCCGAAGAAGCGGCGGTCTACTTTCTGTCAAACAACTCGGACGTCTGGTCTGATTGGATTTCGGAGGATGCCAAGGGCAATCTCGCGGCGTTGATCAAGTAACGCAGCAACACACAAACGGGGCGCCAAGGAGCGCCCCGTTTTCTTTCAAGACAAGAGCCCGAATGGGCAAGACGGGGAAACATGGCGACCTACGACGGAATATTTAACGCGCTCGGATTGAACGATTGGTGCGCCACAGAAAACGCGGGCGGCCCGATGACAATGGCCGAGCTTTTGGCGCAGGCCAATAACGGCGGCGGCGATGCAACAGCCGAAGTCGCAGCGCCGGCTACGCCTCTTCTTGAGACGCCGTTTCCCTCGCTTGATGTACTCCACAAGTCCTGCGGTTCCGTTCCACGGACGCGCGACATGACCAGCGCCGTCGAGGAAGCCTTTCTGAACGTCAAAGACGGCATGAAAGTCGTCCTTGATCCATTGACCCAACCGCTCAGTTGGTTGCTTGACTGGTCTCTCGCCGGCTTTCAGGCAACGCCGTGGTTCATTATGATCCCGCTGCTGATGCTGCTGACCTATTACGCCTCACGCTCGTGGTCGGTGCTGGCTTTGGTCACCGGATCCTTCCTCTTCATGGCGTTCATCGACCACTACAATTACGCCATCCAAACGCTGTCGATCATCTTCGTCTGCACGATTTTCTGCGTGGCGTTGGGCGTCCCGATCGGCATTGCGATGTCGAAAAGCAATACGATGCAAAGGATCACGATTCCGATCCTTGATATGCTGCAAACGCTGCCGACCTTCGTCTATCTGATCCCGCTCATCTTCCTGTTCTCGGTGACAGAGTCCAAACTGTACGGCATCGCCATCATTCTTTACGCTATCGTACCGGTGATCCGTTTGACGGATTTGGGCATCAGGCTGGTGGACAAGGACGTGATCGAAGCGGCCGACGCGTTTGGTATGAACTCGTGGCAAAAGCTGACCGGGGTGCAGATCCCGCTGGCGTTGCCCAACATAATGGCTGGTATCAATCAGACCATTATGATGAGCCTTGCCATGGTTGTGATCGCCTCGCTCGTGTCGGCTCCTGGCCTCGGCGTTCTTGTCCTGCGCGGCATCAATAACCTTGAACTGGGTGTCGGCCTTGTGTCGGGCTTTTGCATTGTCCTTCTGGCGGTCCTTCTGGATCGCTCGACCAAAGCCGCCCTTGGCCGCATCAATACCAGTGAGAAGTGAGTCACCATGAGCGATAAACCCAACATAAAAGTCTCGATCCGCGGCCTCTACAAGATTTTCGGAGCGAAGCCGAAAGAGGCGCTCACCCATGTCAAAGACGGCCTTGGTAAACCCGAATTGCTGGATCAGCATGGTCACGTGCTGGGATTACAGGACATCAATGTCGACATGCAGGAGGGCGAGATTACGGTCATTATGGGTCTCTCTGGCTCAGGCAAATCCACGCTGATCCGTCACCTCAACCGACTGATCGAACCCACCGACGGTGAGATCGTTGTCGATGGCGAAGACGTGCTGGCTTACGGCGAAAAGAAGCTCCATGCCTTGCGTCAAAACACCATGTCGATGGTTTTCCAGAAGTTCGCGCTCTTCCCGCATCGTACCGTTCTGCAAAACGCCGGTATGGCGCGACGGGTCCGTGGTGAAGACGCTGTCTCGGCTGATAAAGAGGGGCAAAAGTGGCTCAAACGCGTCGGGCTTGAAGGGTATGAAGACAAGTATCCGAACCAGCTTTCGGGCGGCATGCAGCAACGGGTCGGCATCGCCCGCGCGCTGGCTTCCGACTCTGAGATCATGCTGATGGACGAGGCCTTTTCAGCCCTCGATCCGCTCATCCGCACCGATATGCAGGACCTTCTGTTGGAGTTGCAACGCGAGTTGCATAAGACCATCGTCTTCATCACGCACGATCTGGACGAGGCTCTCAAACTCGCCGATCACCTCGTGATCCTCAAGGACGGCGCAATTGTGCAACAGGGCGAGCCGCAGGAGATCTTGCTAAACCCGAATGATCCTTACATCATGGATTTCATCAGCGATATCAACCGCGCCCGTGTCCTGCGTGTCCGCTCGGTCATGGACGCAACGACGACCGCCGGTGTCGATATCTCGGGCGACGTAGAAGCTGATGCCAACCTTGAGTCGGTCATCGCAATGTCCGAAGGCGACACCACCAAGCACTACCGCGTGATGAAGGATGGCGAGCAAATCGGTCTGCTTCATATGCAAGATCTTGTGCGTGCCCTGGTCCCTGTGATCGCCCCCGAACACGACGACCGCGCTGCCTAAGCGCCGAGGTGCTTTTCGCCCCGCGCCGTGGACAAGGCGAGCTGCTTTTGCCGCTCGCGAAAGCGGGCCTTGTCCGTTTCGGACGTCTCATTGATGCATTGATGGCACGACACGCCCGCCTCATAGTCCGGGCGTTCTGTATCCTCTGGCAGCAGTGGACGGCGACAGGCATGGCACAGCACATGCGGTCCTTCTTCCAACCCATGCCCCACTGATACGCGTCCATCAAAGACAAAGCAGTCACCTTGCCAAGCGCTCTGATCCGCGGGGATTTCTTCGAGGTATTTCAGAATACCACCCTTGAGATGAAACACCTCTTCCACACCTTGTGACATCAGATAGTTCGTTGATTTCTCGCAACGAATCCCGCCCGTGCAGAACATCGCGACCCGCTGATTGCGAAAGCGCGCTTTATTGGCCTCCCACCACGCTGGAAACTCCCCGAAGGACTTCGTTTCAGGGTCAGTCGCCCCTTCAAATGTGCCGATCGCGACTTCATAATCGTTGCGCGTGTCAATTACCGCAACATCGTCAGACGTGATCAAATCGTTCCAGTCAGCAGGCTCAACATACCGCCCGACAGCGGCCGTCGGATCCACATTCGGCTGGCCCATCGTCACGATTTCTTTCTTCAACCGCACCTTCATGCGTCCGAAAGGCGGCTCGACGGATGTGCTTTCCTTCCACTCCAGATCAGCGCAGCCCGGCAATGCCCGGATTACGTCCAGAAGCGCATCAATTCCGACGCGTGACCCCGCAATCGTTCCGTTGATACCCTCGCGCGCGAGCAAAAGCGTGCCCGTGATCCCGTGAGCGTCGGTCGCCTCCAACAGCCCCTCGCGCAAAGCCGCCGGGTCGTCAAACCGGGTGAAATGATAGAGCGCTGCGATCGTGTACATGTGCGCGGACATACCGCCGGTGAGACCCGCAAAGCAAGGGCAGCCATTGACGCGCCCCGCCGCACTGCCTTACGCATCTAAAGTCACAGGAGAAAAACCATGCGGCCACCCAATGAGGCTCTGATCGTTATCGACGTTCAGAACGATTTCTGCCCCGGAGGCGCGCTAGCTGTTGCCGATGGCGGCGCGATCGTGGCCCCGATCAACGCGATGCTGCCGGACTTCGCCTCGCGCGTCTTCACACAAGACTGGCATCCCGCAGACCACAGCTCGTTCGCGTCGACCCACGACGGAAAAGTGCCCTATGATCTGCTCGACATGCCCTACGGCAAACAGGTCCTTTGGCCGGATCATTGCGTGCAAGGCTCCAGCGGCGCCGCCTTTCACAAGGCACTTCAAACCGACGCCGCCAATCTGATGATCCGCAAGGGCTTCCGCCGTCAGATCGACAGCTATTCCGCCTTTTTCGAGAACGATAAAACCACGCCCACGGGGCTTGAAGGGTACCTGCGCACCAGTGGCCTCGACACGCTCACGCTTGTTGGCCTTGCCACAGATTTCTGTGTCGCCTATTCCGCGCTTGATGCCGCCGGGTTGGGATTTAAGGTCACCGTTGATCTGTCCGCTTGCCGTGGCATCGACCTTGACGGATCACTACAAACGGCCCTCGATCAGATGCGCGCCGCTGGAGTAAAACTCAAACATGGTTGATATCGCCACCCGTGCTTGGAACCGTCAGTGGAAGATCGACCCGATCGTTCGGTCCCTGATCGACACCGATTTCTACAAGCTGCTGATGTGCCAGTCGGTCTTCCGTAACAAGCCTGACACGCATGTCACGTTCAGCCTGATCAATCGCTCCAAGCACATCAAGCTGGCCGAACTGATCGATGAAGGCGAGCTGCGCGAACAGCTTGATCACATCCGCTCGCTTTCTCTCGCGCGCGGCGAAAGCACTTGGCTGCGCGGCAACACCTTCTACGGCAAACGCCAGATGTTCCGCCCTGATTTCATGGAGTGGTTTGAGGGTTTGCGCCTGCCGCCCTACCACCTTGAGAAACGTGACGGGCAGTACGAATTGACCTTCGAAGGTGCATGGCCCGAGGTCATGCTGTGGGAGATACCGGCTCTGTCTGTGCTGATGGAGTTACGAGGCCGCGCCGTCCTCAAGGACATGGGCAAGTTTGAATTGCAGGTTCTCTACGCCCGCGCCATGACGAAGCTGTGGCAAAAGGTCGAAGCGTTGCGCGAAGTGCCCGACCTGCGCATCGCGGATTTCGGCACCCGCCGCCGCCATTCCTTTCTATGGCAGGACTGGTGTGTCCAAGCGATGCAGGAAGGCTTGGGGGAGAAATTCGTTGGCACCTCAAACTGCCTCATCGCAATGCGCCGCGAGATGGAAGCGATTGGCACGAACGCGCACGAACTGCCCATGGTCTATTCCGCGCTGGCCGAGGATAATAAGGCGTTGCGTCACGCCCCTTACAAGGTTCTTGCCGATTGGCACGAAGAACACGACGGCAATCTGCGCGTGATCTTGCCAGACACCTACGGCACCAAAGGCTTTCTTGAAGGTGCCCCCGATTGGCTTGCCCGTTGGACCGGTATTCGTGTCGATAGCGGTGACCCCGCCACCGCGGCAGAGACGGCTATAAATTGGTGGAAATCACGTGGTGAAGACCCAACGCAAAAGCTGGTGATCTTTTCGGACGGCCTTGATGTCACCAAGGTGATCGAGCTGCAAAACCAGTTCGCAGGCCGCGTGAAAGTCTCTTTCGGGTGGGGCACCTTGCTGACGAATGACTTCCGCGGCCTTGTCCCGAATGATGCGTTGTCACCGTTTTCATTGGTCTGCAAAGCGGTCTCTGCGAATGGCAAACCAACGGTGAAACTGTCGGACAACCCCAACAAAGCAATGGGGCCTACGTCCGAGATTGAGCGCTACAAACGCGTATTCGGCGTCGGTGTTCAGGAAGCGTCGGAAGTGGTGGTCTAGCTTTGAAAATCCATCGAGAGCTTCACAGCGCGGTCGGCATAGACGCGGTGAATGGGGTCATCATGGGCCGCACGGCTGATGATCCACCCGCATGAGGCCAGTCCGCGCAACAGTACGAACAGCTTCAAATCACCGGCTTTTACGGTGACCCCACGGCTGTCCTCATAGCCGGATAAAAGCGCGTCCACAAAGCCATCATATCGGGCGTCATAGATATGTTGGATCAAGGCTGTCCCAAGATCATAAAGCCGATTGCCGACACCAGCATCATCAAAGTCGATCAGCCAAAGGCCGCCATCGCCTTGCAGAATATTCTCTTGAAGCAGGTCGGCATGGATAAGTCCGATATCCGGCGCAGCCATTTCTTTAAGAGCATCATCCGCAGCATGACGTGTCTTGATCAGAAGGTCTTTCTGACTGTTACTGAGTGCGGGGTTTTCCCAAAACCGACCCCAGGCCGGACGCTCACCCAGCAACGTTTCACGTGACCAAGCTGGGCGCGAAATCCCGGTCAGTTCAATCTGGTCCGTTTTATTATGCAGCGTGCCGATCAACGCACCAACCGTGTGATACAGTTCAGGGTCTGGCCCTTCTTCGTCATTCAGATCCGCGATAGGCACAGCGTCGATCCAGCGAATGAGAGAGGCAATCGGCGCCCCGTCGCGCTGCACCAGCAGCTCTCCTTCCTGCGTTCGCAATGGGACGGGGCAGGGGAAGCCGGCTGATGCAAGACGCTCTGTCCAGCGCAGTTCGGACAGGATGCTGTCGGCGGTCTGGTAGCCTGCGCGATGCAGTCGGAGTGCTGCGCGTTCGCCCGTTTCGAGGCGCACGTCAAAGACCGCATTCTCGCGGTTCACAACCAGCTTGGGCGGGCTGCCCGGCGCGCCCCATGGTGTGCAAAGTTCTGTGGCCAAAGCGGTCAATTCAGTCATGTGGAACCTCGCGAAGCACATCCTCCAAGGTGTCGATGGCAAGGTCAGCGTGGGCGATGCTGAACGGCATAGGTGGACGCATCTTAAGCGTATTCATCGACCGCCCGATCCGGTTGAGTAGAACCCCGCGCGCCTTCATCGCCTCAACGACCTGTGCGGCAAACGCTGTTGCGGGCGTACCATCTGGTTCGGTGAACTCGATGCCGAAAAACAGCCCAAGGCCGCGCGCTTCCGCCTTCAACTGATGTTCGATCGCTTTCAAGCGCGCCAACGCGTGTGCGCCGACGACGCGCGCATTCTCTTGCAGCTTATCCTGCTCGATCACGTCCAGTGTCGCCATCGCGGCCGCGCAGCTCACCGGGTTGCCCCCGAAGGTGTTGAAGTAACCAAACGCGGTTCGGAACGCCGCCATGATATCAGGCCGTACAATGACACCGGCAGCCGGATGACCATTCGCCATCGGTTTGCCGACTGTCACGACATCAGGCACAAACCCAAGCCAGTCGTGACCCCAGAAGGCGTCGCCGATGCGACCAAATCCCGGCTGCACCTCGTCACACAAAAGCAAGCCGCCCGCCTTGCGGATCACCTTGACTGTCTTGTCCAGAAAACCGGGCGCAAGCGCGGGAAAGCCTTCGTTTGCGAATGTCGGACATAGCATAAACCCGGCAAAGCCATGGCCGTTTTCCTCAAGCTCTCCAATGGCGTGTGCAACATTGGTGGCGAAAGCCTCTGCCTGCCCATCAAGCGTTTTGCCTACAGGCCGGACCGTATCTGGGGCCGGCACCAAGCGGATATGGTCTGGATAACCGCCAATCGGTGGGCGCCGCGTCGACAGCTGCGACGTCGCCAACGTGTTCCCGTGATAGGTGTTATCCGTCGCGATAAACCCGGTTCTGCCTGTCACAGCCTGCGCCATCCGAAGCGCGATATCATTCGCCTCCGACCCGGTGCAGACCATGATCATCTGATCCAGATCGTGATCTAAAGTTGCTGTCAGCCTGTCTGCATAATCCAGAATTCCCTCATGCAGATACCGCGTGTGGGTGTTCAAAACCGACGCCTGACGTGCAATCGCCTCGACCACATGTGGGTGGCAATGGCCGACATGTGGCACGTTGTTATAGCAGTCCAGATACTTGCGTCCGTCCGCATCCCACAACCAAACACCCTCGCCACGAACAATGTGAACAGGGTCATCGTAGAAAACCGGGACATTCGGACCAAGCAAGCGGGCGCGGCGCGCTATCAGGGTTTCGGTCATCATTCCTCGCCCGTCACTTTGCCCCGCAGGGCTTTGACTTCACCGCGTTTCGCCTTGCTGGCCAACCGCCGTTTTTTTGATCCCAACGTCGGTCGTGTGGCGATCCTGCGCTTGGGCGCGACCAATGCCTTACGGATCAACTCGACCAATCGCTGCTTTGCCAATTCGCGGTTGCGGGTTTGCGATCGTGTGTCTTCAACCCGTAACAAAACCGCTCCGTCACTGGTCCAGCGTCGCCCGGCTAGCCGCTTCAGCCGCGTCTTGACCGCAGGGGCCAAATGCGGCGACCGCGCGGCTTCAAACCGCAGTTCGACCGCAGACGATACCTTGTTCACGTTCTGCCCGCCCGGCCCCTGCGAGCGGGTGAACGCCTCGGACAGTTCCCAATCCTCTAGGGCAATATCATCGGTGATCCGCAACATGGTCCTTACCTAACCCAAAGACACACCCACAAGAAAGGGCCGCCCGGAAAACGGACGGCCCTTCGAGACTTACGGAGGTGGGGCCGGTTAGGACCTCATCCAAATCAGGCGGCGCTTCGACCGCTTAGGGCTGCCTAGCGGCGGGCCTCCTGAACTGTTCCGACACCTCTCTCCAATACCTCTCTAGACACTGGATCACCTCCTTTCAGTTGTTGAACTCACCTCAAACACTGGCACGTCTTGTGCATTTGTCAAAAGATTTATGCGGTGCGCGCTAACAATCTGTTTACGCAGTAGCGGAAGGGAACAAGGGCGATGATCGCCAGCGACAGTTTCACCATCCAATCAGCAAAGGCCAAAGACACCCAAAGCGGGGCTTGTGGTCCGACACCTAGCATCGGCAGAACCTCACCGGCCCAGCTGACGTCGTTTGCCGGCTCCAGCCAGATGAACGCCGCTGAAAACGCGATGCTGAAGAACAGCGCAGTGTCTACGGCAGACCCGATAACGGTCGAGGTCAAAGGCGCTTTCCACCAGCCGTTCGCGTTGCGCAGCCGGTCAAAGATCACGACATCCAGCGTTTGTGCCACAAGGAACGCGATGCCCGAGGCGAGCGCGATGCGGAACGTCACCAGCGGGCCGAACTCGCCGTGGATCTGCGCACCGACAAGGGAGCAAAACACACCGACGACAAAGCCGATCAGGATGACCTGCTGCGCGGCTTTGCGGCCATAAACGCGGTTCATAATATCGGTCACGAGGAAGGCGAACGGATACGTGAACGCGCCCCAGGTCAGCCAGTTGCCAAGAAGGAACTGAACAAGGATGTTCGACGTCAGAACGATGAGTGCCATCGCAATGATGCCAGGAAGATGGTGCTTGGACATAACTCTATCCGTTTTTACAAGGTTGCGGAGACTTGGGCGCGACGGTTTATCGCGACAGCGGGCTTCTAGGCTTCGGTTTCGGGTTTGGCAAGACTAATCCGTCAGCCGGTATTCGACGATCTCGGTGCGTTGGAAAAACCGGAAATTATCGTCCGAGATCATTGTTAGCCGTAGGGCACCGTCACTGTCCCGCCAAACACTGATCCCCTCGAGGTTGTCATGTTCAAGTGTGCCAGTCTGAAGAAGCGTCTCTTCATTCGTGCCATCAATCGCAAATCGACGCACGCGGCTTTCAAAGCTCAAACCATTGAAGTGCCGCTCAAGCAGATAGAATCTCCCGTCTGGTCCGATATCCGCACCTACAGGCAAAAATGGTGGCGCGCGGCGCAAGGTAAATGGCTGGGTCCAAGCGCCATCCAGAAATCGGTAAACCCGAAACGGACGATCCAGCGCGCCAGAGCGTTCGGGCAGCGTATAAAGGGCACCATCGGGGCCAAGTGCAAGCGCTTCAAGCGATGAATTATTCTGCATATCCTCAAAATCGGGATGCCGCGGCATCGGCTCTGAAGAGCTATCGGCCGTGGGATATCGCGCGACCCGGTGATTGGCTTCAAACGAAATAAACAGCGTTCCATCCTCAGCGCGCGCCAACCCTTCGCTGTCGTCAAAATAACGTGGCAAGGGTGCGCCGGTCTGATCCTTGAGAAATGTGAATTGGAGGTCCGTCACACCTGTGATCAGGCCATCCTCGCGCGCAAGACCGGCCTGCGCGATCCAGCCGCGATCTGAAATCGCGATCATGCGCGTGCCACCGTCAAACACCTCAATACCGGAAAAGCCGCCGAAATCCTCGGCAGGACTGTTCCAAGTGTAACGTCCGATGAGTTCCGCTTGCGCCGGGGCCTGACCGGCCCAAAGCATCAGCGCGACGATAAGATAGCGCGACATTGTTGCGGCAGATCCGCCATCAAGAGTTCACGGCGTGGCGGGCGGGGTTTTGCATTCGGATCAGGGGGCGGTGGATTTAGAATGTTGTTGGCCCATTGCACCGCATCCGAACACCCGTCACCTGTGGGTGGTGGATCCTGATTGGCGCAGCCACGCGCGCCCTGCGGGCACGCCAGCCGGACATGGAAATGATAGTGATGCCCGTACCAAGGTCTGATTTTGCGCAACCAAGCGCGGTTACCTTTCTCGTCATTGCACATCTGAACCTTGGCCCCTGGAAAGACAAAAATCCGCGCGACGCGTTTGTCTTTCGCCGCCGCTTTAAGAACTTCATGGTGGGCGCGGGTCCAGTTGCTGTTTACATAAGCACCCTTGGCGCGACGCATCGAGATGCTTGAGATATTCTCGCGCTGGTTCCGGCTAAGGCGCAGATTGTCGGCAGGCAGCATCCAGATGTCGACGTCCAGCCCGATCTGATGCGATCGGTGCCCCGTCAGCATCGGCCCCCCGCGCGGCTGCGAGATATCGCCAACATAAAGCCCATTCCATCCGGGTTGCCTAGCTGCCTTCGCGCTCAGGTCCTTGATGAAATCAATCGTCTCAGGATGCCCCCAATTGCGGTTGCGCGAGAGCCGCATCGCTTGCCATGTCGGCCCGGTTTCGGGGAGCTGCGCCCCACCGGCCAGACAGCCTTTCGCGTAGCCACCAAAAGGCGCGGGCCTGTGAGGAGACGACACTTTCTCGCGCCCGAAATACTGTTTGGCTTGCGTCTCTGCTGCCGCGGGCAGGGCAAGACTTAAAGCAATCAGGAGGGCTGCGGTGATGCGAACCATGTCTTGCGGTCTCCTTCCGGTTCAACCCAGCGTAGCAGAAAGAGCCCGATGAGAAAGAGCAGAATGATCGGCGAAACCCCGATGCGCGGAGAGTTGGTCAGGTAGCTGACGATCCCGATCAGAGCCGGTGCCAGAAAGGCGGTTGCCTTGCCAGAAAGTGCAAAGAGCCCGAACGCCTCGGTCGGCCGATCCGGGTTGGCGTGCCGCACCATCATCGACCGGGACGCCGCATAAAGCGCACCACCCGCGCCACCGATGGCTGCGCCGCAGACATAAAAGATGATATCCGGCAGCGAAGACCCTGCTGTCAACGGTACCCCAAAAAGCATCTCGCGGCTCATACCGACGATCACGACACAAACCGCGATCAGGATCAGGATCGTCGTGATGATCACCGGCTTCGGACCAAGCCGCCTGTCAAAGAGTCCGCCCACGTAAGCGCTGATCGCCGCCGTGATCGCGCCGACGATCCCAAAGACACCGATCATAATAATCGACCAATCCAGAACCAGCGTCGCATAAACGCCGCCAAACCCGTAAAGCGCATTCAACGCGTCGCGGTAGAACATCGACGACAGCAGATAGGCTGCCAGACTGCGGCGCTCGAGGATATTGCGCAGCGTCTTTTTTAACTGATCCAACGCATCGCGGATTTTATCGCCTTCCACCCGTGGCTTGGGCGTCTCCCGCACCCACAAAAAGAACGGGATCATAAAGATCAAATACCAGATCGCCACGAAAGGCCCGACAAAGCGGGTTCCCTCGCGCGCATTGGCATCAAAGCCAAACAGGGGGTCCATCCCGATTAAGGTCTTCCCCGTGTCGTTCTCGGCAAAAAGCATCAGCATGATAATCAGGCTCAGTACGCCGCCCCAATACCCGATAGAGGCTCCTTTGCCTGACAGATGTCCCACTTCTGCGTCATCACCAAGCGAGGGCAGGATCGCATTGGTAAAGATCAGCGCAAACTCTGCGCCTACAAAGGCGATCCCGAACGCAATGAGCGCAAACCAAAGGCCGCCGCCATCGGGCGTCAGGCTCCACAGCGCCCACGCGCCACCGACATACATGACCGAAAACGCGATGACCCACGGCATCTTCTTGCCCGCGCTATCGGCAACCGCGCCCAGCAACGGCGCTGAAAACGCGATGAACAGCCCGCTAACGGTTTGCCCCAAGGACCACATGCTTTGCGCCCGCGCATCCGCGACCTGTTCGGTCAGCCCACCATCAATCAAGGCTTGCGTTGCGATTGCTGCGAAATACGGCCCGAAGATAAACGTGAGTAGAAGCGTGTAGAACGGCTGCGTGGCCCAATCAAAGGCGATCCAACCCCAAATGCGCTTTTGCGCGGATACCTGACCCATACACCCCTCCGTTTGCGGGGATTAAGACAGGCCGGTCCGCATCGCGCAATCACTCATTGCATTGGCGGCCAAGGGCGCTTTGCATCCGCCGCGATCCACGCTGCAATCCAATCGGGCACATCCGGACTGGGCGCGGGTTTGCCAAGCGCGGCAAGCGCAGTCTCTGGCGCGACGATGCCGTTGCGGTCCGTAATCGCAGAGCGATAGAGCGCGTGATTGGCGCAGTCGCCATTCGCCTTCCACATCGACTGCTCAAGATAGACAAACTTGTCGTCCCAGCAAACGGCTCGGCTGCGCATCTCGACCTTCTCGAACATCCGAACCCGGCGCCGATACCGGACCGAGACACCGGCCATCGTCAGGCTCCAGTGTTGCTCTTTCAGCAACCCGATCAGCCCAACACGCCGCGCCAAAGGCAGCCGTCCCATGTCATACAGCGTCAGCGTGCGCCCGTTGTTTAGTTCCATCCACAGGTCGATATCCCACGGCCAGCAGATATGATGCGAGACATGGGTATCGGTCAGCCCAATTGCTGCATCCTTGCGGTGCACAAAAAACTGATAGGCCAGGCGAAGAAAGGGATACATGGCACAAACGCTATGCAAGTTGACGTTCACGTCAACCATGACCTCGCGGTATGCTTGCGCTTTGGCGGTGTGCGTCCTACCTAAGGCGCACAGAGATAGGGGTGCCCATGCAATCGCTTTACCAAATCCTCATGCTGATCCTCGATGTCGCGTGGTTCATTATGATCGCGCATATCATCATGAGCTGGCTCATCAGCTTTCAGGTGCTCAACCTCTATCAGCCCATCGTGAACAACATCTGGAACGGCCTCAATCGTTTGCTCGAGCCGATCTACGCCCCGATCCGTCGCATTCTGCCGGAAACGGGCGGGCTTGACCTGGCACCGCTGGTCGCCTTCATCGGCCTCATCGCGATCCGGATCATCCTGCAAAATAACGTCGCCCTATTCCTTTAACTTCGGACTTGTTCACCGAATCTTAGTGTGGGAGTCTCACACCCAAGAGCACTAAAACAACGAACAGGTCCCATGCCTCAAGCCACGCAGCTTCTTGCGGATGTCTTTGGATTCGACGGCTTTCGCCCCGGTCAGGAAGAGATCGTGGAGGCTGTGACAGCCGGGCAAAATACTCTTGCGATTATGCCCACGGGCGGCGGGAAATCCTTGTGCTTTCAACTGCCTGCGTTGTGCCGTAACGGCGTAACGGTCGTCATATCTCCGCTTATCGCGCTGATGCGGGATCAGGTCCGCGGCTTGCGTGAGGCAGGCGTTGAAGCCGGTGCGCTTACCTCAGGCAACACGCCCGAGGAAACCGACGCCGTTTGGGAGGCGTTGGAGCGTGAAGATCTCAAGCTCCTTTATATGGCGCCTGAACGGCTCGCTGCCGCCAGCGCGTTTACCATGCTCAAGCGGATCAACGTCAGCATGATCGCCGTGGATGAGGCCCATTGCGTCAGTCAATGGGGTCACGATTTCCGCCCCGACTATCTACGCATTGGCGAACTCCGCCGCGCTCTCGATGTACCGCTCGCAGCTTTCACCGCCACCGCCGACCCCGAAACGCGCGAAGAAATCGTTACGCGCCTTTTCGATGGCCAGGCCCCGCAAACTTTCCTGCACGGGTTCGATCGCCCAAACATCCACCTTGCTTTCGCCAACAAAGACAGCCCCCGTCGCCAGATCCTTGATTTCGCGGACGCGCGCAAAGGCCAATCCGGCATCGTCTATTGCGGCACCCGCGCAAAAACCGAAAGCCTCGCTGGTGGTTTGCGCGAAGCTGGCCATTCCGCCTGCCACTACCACGGCGGAATGGAGGCCGGGGATCGCCGCATCGTTGAGCGCCGTTTCCAGCAGGAAGACGGCCTGATCGTTGTGGCTACTGTCGCCTTCGGAATGGGCATCGACAAGCCCGATATCCGCTGGGTCGCTCATGCCGATCTGCCCAAATCCATCGAGGCTTATTATCAGGAAATCGGTCGTGCCGGCCGCGATGGCGCGCCTGCCGAGACATTAACCCTTTTCGGCCCCGAAGACATCCGCCTGCGCCGCTCCCAAATTGACGAGGGCCTCGCGCCGCCGGAACGCCGCGCTGCCGATCACGCGCGCCTAAATGCACTGCTGGGTCTGGCCGAAGCCCTTAAATGCCGTCGTCAAACCCTGCTGGGGTACTTTGCCGAAACATCCGAACCTTGCGGCCATTGCGACCTTTGCGACACGCCGCCCGAAACCTTCGACGGCACCGTCGCTGTCCGCAAAGCCCTCTCCGCGATCCTGCGGACCGAGGAATGGTTCGGCGCGGGTCACCTGATCGACATTCTGCTTGGAAATGAGACTGACAAAGTCAAAGCCCGCGGTCATCACAATCTGCCAACCTACGGTGTCGGCACTGAATACGACAAACGCCAGTGGCAAGCCGTCTTCCGTCAGATGATGGGTCATGATCTGGTCCGCCCCGATCCGGATCGCCATGGCGCGCTGCGCATGACAGACGCTGCCCGTCCCATCTTGCGCGATGAAGCGACGATTGAGTTGCGCCGCGACACGATCAAGGCGGCGTCCAAACGTCGCCCTGCTGTGAAAACGCTCGTCTCTGACGAAGATGCGCCGCTGCTGTCTGCCCTCAAAGCCAAACGCCGTGCGCTGGCCGAAACCGCCCGCGTGCCCGCCTACATTATCTTCAATGATCGCACCTTAATCGAGATGGCGGAAAAACGTCCCACCGATCTGGACGCCATGGCGGGGATCGGTGGCGTCGGGGCCAAGAAGCTGGAAAGCTACGGCAAAGCCTTTCTTGAAGTCATCAACGGCGCCGCCCCGGAAACCCATCCCGCCCGTCGCAGGCTTGCAGGACGCAACGAGGGCTCGATCTATGACCGCCTGCTTGAGGTCCAAGCCGACCTTGCCCGTGGACCCGATGGTGTCGACAAACCGATGACCTGTTCGGCGTCGCTTCTGGCCAAGGTTGCCAGCACCAAGCCGCGCGATCCGTCGGCTTTGACCCGCATCTTGGGCGAACGCCGGGCCGAGCGGTTCGGCGACGCGTTCCTCGATATCCTCCGCGAGGCTTGAGGCCGCCGCTTAACCCGCTAAATAAGGCAGAACGCAAAAAAAGGGGTTCCGAATGCTCGTCGTGATTTCACCTGCCAAGAAGCTGGATATGGAGCCCGTCGCCGGGATCGACACCACCAAACCCGCTTTGCAAAAGCGCGCGATTGAATTGGCCGGTGTCGCGCGCAATCTGAGCGTGGGCGAGCTGCAAAAGCTGATGCATATCTCGGAAAACCTCGCCAAGTTGAACGCCGACCGGTTTGCTGATTTCAAGCAACGTCCAAAGTCCGATGCGGTGAAGCAGGCCGTCCTCGCATTCGCGGGCGACACTTATCAAGGGCTCGAGGCGAGCACTCTGAATGAAGATGATTTGACCTATGCGCAGGATCACCTGCGCATCTTATCCGGCCTCTACGGCGCGCTGCGGCCGCTCGATGAAATCCAGCCCTATCGCCTTGAAATGGGAAGTCGCTTGAAGACCGACTACGGCAAAAGTCTTTATGACTACTGGGGCCAAGACATCTCGAAGCTGCTTAACAAGCAGGCCAAGGCCGTCGGCAGTGACACGCTGGTCAACTGCGCCTCGCAAGAGTACTTCGGCGCAGTTGATCTGAACGCACTCAAGCTGCGGGTCATCACGCCCGTCTTTATGGAGGTCAAATCAGGGACACCCAAGATCGTCAGCTTCTTTGCCAAGAAAGCCCGGGGTGCCATGGCCCGCTTTATGATCGAACGGCGCATCACCGACCCAGATGGCCTCAAGGATTTCGACAGTGGCGGTTATGCTTTTAACGCTGATCTGTCCGAAGGTGATCGCTGGGTCTTTCTACGCGACTATCCCGGGTGATCTTCTCCAAAGACAGGTAAGACCCCTTGCGGCATGACCTGAGTGATCAGTTCATGTAGGGGTTTTTTGCGCACTGGCTTGGTCAGATAATGATCCAAGCCCGCTTCACGCAGCGGATCGGCATCCCCGTCCATCGCATGTGCAGTCACCGCGCAAATCGGGATCGGCGGGCCCGTCTCTAGCCCACGAATGTCGCGCGTCGCTTCTTTGCCGTCCTTGTTGGGCATTGAGATGTCCATAAAGATCATATCGGGCGCGAATTCCTGATAGGCAGCAACGGCCTCATTGCCGTCCGTGGCAAAGCGCAGTTCGATATCCAGACCCTTCAGCATCTTCTCCAAAACCAGCCGATTGGTGCGATTATCATCGGCGGCGAGCACGCGCATCTTGCGCAAAGGCACCTCCTTTGCGGGGCAAAGATCGTGGATCACGCTCACCAGATCCTGCCGCATGGCTGTGTTTTGAAGATGAAGCACCGTCTTTTCATTCTTGGCAGCGGCGTTTGGCGTCGATGACATAATAATTGCTGGCATCGCCAAACCTGCGCGGCGCAGATCAAAGACAAGGGTTTCACCGTCGCGGGTTGCGGAGCCCAGATCGACGATCAACAGATCATAATCTGTCTCCTCTGCCAGTGCCAAAGCGCTTTCACTGTCCGCGCATATGTCCGGCGTCACCCCGAGGGAGGCCAGCTGCTTTGAAATAATCGTACGGGTCAGTTGATCGTCTTTCACCAGCAACACATGTTGCAACCCGGCGGGCAAGTTCAGTGGCTCAACATCCTGCCCTTCAAGTGCTGGCATCCGAATGAACATTCCGAAGCATGATCCGACATCGACTTCGCTTTCGACCCAAATTTCGCCGTCCATCAGCTCGACCAGCTGCTTCGAAATAGCCAACCCAAGCCCGGTGCCCTCGAACTTGCGGTTCTTCTTGTCCTCAACCTGATTGAACTGTCCGAAGACATGATCGACCATGTGCTCTGGAATGCCGATGCCGGTGTCCTCAACCGCGATATGCACTTTCATATCCAGCGCAGTGTCCCCATCTGGATGCCCGGTCACGCGGATCAGAACATGCCCTTCGGTGGTGAATTTGACCGCGTTGCCGATGATGTTCGTCATCACCTGCCGGATCCGCCCCGGATCACCCTGATAGTTGGACGGCAGGAACATGTCGTAGTCGATCAGCAGTTCGATTCCTTTGTCCCGCGCAATCGGTTGAAGCAGCATGATAACTTCGTGCAGACACCGCTCCAGATCAAAATCGACGAGGTTCAGCGTCAGCTTTTCCGCCTCGATCTTCGAGTAATCAAGCACATCATTGATGATCACCAACAAAGCCTCGCCTGAACTTTTGATCGTCTCGACATAAAGGCGCTGCTCATCCGTCAACTCGCTGTCTTCCAGCAAGTCGGCCATACCGACAACACCGTTCATTGGTGTCCTGATCTCGTGGCTCATATTGGCAAGGAATGCGGACTTGGCCCGCGTCGCGGCCTCTGCCTCGGCTTTCGCGGCCCGCAACTCTTTTTCATGTCGGATCGTGTCGGTGATATTAAGCGCGAGGCTGACCATATCGCCCTCACCCCCTCGGCGGTCTATCAGCTTGATGTATTGGTCATTCCAAAGCCGCAACGTCACCGGTTCAATCACGTCCGCTTGCCAGCGTTGTGTCATCATCGCGCGCCAGTCGGGGCCACTTAGATCGCCGGTATCAACGATGCCTTCTTCCGTCAGAAGCTGCAAAATACGAACGTAGGATACGCCCACAGTGACCTCTTCAAGACCTTCAAAGACAGCGATGTAGGATTTGTTCGCGGCGATCAGCTGTCCGTCGCTGTCAAAGACCGCAAAGCCGTCATGGATCGTTTCAATCGAATCCCACAACCGCCGTTCGGCAATACCGGCCTTGAGCGTCGCACGTTCAAGGTCTGAGCGGACGCGTGTGTTCTCGTCCCGGATCTCAACGATCTCTTCCGAGAGCTTTTGCGCATGGTTGCCCAACTTCTTGTTGGCCGCAAAAAGTTCTGCCTGCTTTTGCTCAAGCAGCCGCTCCGCGCTCAGCCGGGCGCGGCGTTCTTCCAGCAGTCTGTTCGTGGCCGTCATGCCCGGTCCTGTCTTACGTCCGGGCCACACTAGGAGCAGAGCGTGAATAACCTTTTAACCACGCCCAACAGATCGGGGAATCGTTGCCAAGATCGCGGGGCACATGCCAGCATGATCGCAACCCGAAAGGAACCTTCCATGTTGCGCCGTCTTGCTGTTCTGCTGCTTGTCAGCTTTGCCTTGCCGTCCTTTGCAAGCGATCTGGTGCCGGACCGGCGCGTGGTCGTGAGCGAAAACGTAGATTTCTTCGGGGGTGATGTGGCATCGTTCTTTGACGTCACGCTCGAGCGATGCCAGGCGGCGTGTCTGGCGGAAGGGGCCTGCAACGCGTTTACGTTCAACCGCCGCTCAAACGCCTGTTTTCTGAAATCTGATGTCTCTGAGCAGACGCCTTATGACGGTGCAGTATCGGCGATCGTTCTTGCCACTGACCCCGAGGTGCTGGCTTCCAGCGGCGTGCGTGCAGAAGACCTGACATTCCTGGTTGAAGGCGATCTGACAGCGGCCAAGACCCAAGCTGACCGCCTGCCATTCGAAAACGCCGCGAACGGGGCGACGGCAGGTGATCTGGAAGCCGCAGCCCGCGCGCGTCAAACCGCCGGTGATCTGCGGGGTGCCTTACGGTTGCTTGGAGCCGCGATCACTGTGACCGATACGCCTGATCTTTGGGCCGACTATGCGTCGCTGTATCTGGCCGAGGCAGAGCGAACCTCAAATCAGCGCAACCAACTCCGGCAAAACGCGCAATCTGCCGCGATCAACAGCTATCTACGCGCCCGACAAGATGGCACGCGCGTGCAGGCACTTCTGACGTTGGCGCGTGCGCTCGAAGTCAATGGACGCGGGCGCGACATGATCCCGGCACTGCGTCTCGCACAGACTATCCAGCCACGCAGCGAAACAGCCGCCCAGCTGGATCGCGCGATAAACACCTATGGCTTCCGCATCGTCGAGACGCAAGTGGATAGCAACACGGCTCGCCCACGCATTTGCGCGGTCATGTCCGAAGATCTTGCGGGTGAGACCACCGATTACCGCCCCTTCGTACAACTGCCTTTGGATGATCTGGCCGTCACAGCAGAGGATCGCCAGCTTTGCATCGAAGGGGTGCAGCACGGGCAGCGCTACCGCATCGCCTTGCGTGAAGGTCTGCCCGCCAAGTCAGGCGAGGTTCTCTCAAAATCGACCGAGGTTACGCTTTACGTCGCCGACCGAGACCCCTCTGTCAGCTTTCCTGGCCGGGGCTACGTCCTGCCCAAAACCGATCAGGCCGCGCTGCCCATTGAAACAGTGAACACCGACACTGTTGATCTGACGCTGCGACGTGTGTCCGACCGCAACCTGTTGCGTTCCATTCAAGAGGATTTCTTTGGGCGTCCCTTGCCCGTCTGGCAGCAAAGCCGCTTTGGCGCTGATCTGTCAGAAGAGATTTGGAGCGGTGAAGGAGAGGTGCAGAACACCCTCAACCGCAATATGACGACCCGCCTGCCGATGGACGATATCATCGCGCCGCTTGGCGCGGGGGTTTACGTTCTGCAAGCCGCGATCCCGGGCGCTGACCCTTATGAAAGCCCCGCTGCGATGCAGTGGTTTGTCATCTCTGACCTGGGTCTGACAACCCTCTCTGGAACCGACGGTTTGCACGTCTTTGTCCACGGTCTAAGTGACGCTGCCGCGCGCGAGGGCGTCGCAGTCGCGCTCCTCTCCCGCGCCAATTCGGTGCTGGGGGAAGCGATGACCGATGCAAATGGCTATGCGCGGTTTCCCGAAGGTCTTACCCTTGGAATAGGTGGCACCGCGCCCGCTTTGGTGACGGTCCAATCCGGCGATGACATGGCTTTCCTGTCGCTGACCGACCCGGCCTTTGACTTATCCGACCGTGGTGTTGAAGGCCGCCCACCTGCGCCCCCCATCGACGTCTTTCTGACCACCGACCGGGGGGCCTACCGCCCCGGCGAAACGATCCACCTCACAGCCCTTTCCCGCGACGGCCAGGCGGCCGCGATCAATGCCCTCCCGCTGACTGCGATACTGACGCGCCCCGATGGTGTTGAATACAGCCGCCACCTGTCGGCCAATCCTGTTGCCGGTGGCCACGTGATCTCATTGCCCATCGCCAATGAGGTTCCGCGCGGCACGTGGCGGATCGAGGTAAAGGCCGATCTTGACGGTCCCGCCTTGTCTGAGACCCGTGTTCTGGTCGAAGATTTCCTGCCTGAACGCCTCGATTTCACGCTGGACCTGCCCGAGACCGTTGCACTGGGCGATACGCCCCCGCTTGGCATCGAGGCGCGCTACCTGTTCGGTGCGCCCGCTGCCGATCTGCGCATCGAAGGTGACGTGGTTCTGAAAGCAGCCGATGGGCTTGAGGCATTTCCCGGCTATCAATTTGGCCGCGCCGACCAACCGCTCCAAGCGCGCGCAAAAAGCCTGCCCTTTGATCGTAAGACGGATGCCGAAGGCCGCGCAACCGTCCCTGTTACGCTCCCTGATCTGACCGAAGCCGACCGCCCGCTGACCTTACAAGTCACTACCCGCGTCGCCGAAGGCTCCGGTCGTCCGGTCGAGCGTCAGATCACCCGCACCGTTCTGCCCGATACACCAATGATCGGCATCAAACCGCTTTTTGACAGCACCCTTAGCGAAGGCGCGACGGCGACTTTCGATCTGATCGCGCTTGGGCCCGATCAACAACCGATCCCGATGGACGTCACCTGGACCCTCAACCGGCTTGAGACGACCTACCAGTGGTATTCGCTCAACGGCAATTGGCAGTGGGAACCCACCACAACGCGCAGTCGTGTGACAAGCGGGAGGGCCACGCTTGGCGCGACGGCCATCTCTGTCGACGCGCCCGTCGATTGGGGCCAATACGAGCTGCGTGTCGAACGGTCCGACGGCACATTTGTTGCGGCCTCAACGACCTTCTCTGCCGGGTGGTATGCCGCTGCTGACGCCAGCGCGACGCCTGACACGCTTGAGCTGTCCCTCGACCAACCGCAATACGCAGCTGGCGACACGGCGACCCTCCGCCTTGTTCCGCGTGCTGCCGGAACAGTGCTGATCCAGGTGATGTCCAACCGCCTGATTGCAATGAAAGCGGCCGCGGTTACGGAAGGTGAAAACCTGATCCCCCTCGATGTCACCGACGAATGGGGCACCGGGGCCTATGTCACAGCGACAGTCATGCGTCCGCTCGACGCGCCCGCTGGTCGCAACCCATCCCGCGCGCTGGGCCTAGCGCATGCCGCGATAAATCCGGGGGACAAAGCGTTAAATGTGACCCTAACACTGCCTGAAACGGCCCAACCGCGCGCACCCCTTACCACCCAAATCGAGGTCGATGGTATCGCACCGGGTGAGACGGCTTATGCCACGGTTGCCGCCGTCGATCTTGGCATCCTCAACCTGACCGGGTTTGAGGCGCCCGACCCGCAAGACCACTATTTCGGCCAACGTCGCCTTGGCATGGGCATCCGCGATATCTACGGCAGGCTGATCGACGGCCTCAACGGTACGATGGGGCAGGTGCGCTCTGGTGGCGACGCAACACGCGGTCTTGACCGGCAAGCACCGCCGCCCGAGGATCTCGTCTCCTTCTTCAGCGGCCCGATCACTGTTCAACCCGATGGAACTGCGGAAGTCCCCTTCGACCTGCCCGCCTTCAACGGCACCGTTCGCGTGATGGCCGTTGTGTGGAGCGATATTGCCGTCGGTCAAGCCAGCCAAGACGTCATCGTCCGCGATCCCGTTGTCGTTGCTGCCACAACGCCCCGGTTCCTCGCCCCCGGCGACAGCACGCAGATGCTTCTTGAAATCACCCATGCCGAAGGCCCCTTCGGAGAGATGCCGCTGGCCCTGTCTGCCACCAATCTGACCCTTGGCACAGCGCCAACATCCGTGACACTCACCGAGAATGAGACCCAGCGTATCACCGTCCCGATCAGTGCCAGCGAGGTCGGCGATGCCTCAATCGAGATTGCGCTTACGACCCCTGATGGCAGCACTCTGACCCAAACGGCACGCGTCCCGGTTCGCCAGAACGATCCGCAGACCCTGCGCGCCAGTCGCTTCACGCTGGATCCCGGTGATAGCTTCACCTTCGACGCCAATGCGTTTGCGGGTCTGCGCGCAGGCACGGCCTCTGCGACCCTCTCTGCAGGTCCGCTTGCGCGTCTCAACGTGCCGGGTCTTTTACAAACGCTTGACCGCTATCCTTATGGCTGCACCGAACAGGTCACCTCGCGCGCCTTGCCGCTGCTTTACCTGAACCAGGTCGCCCAAGCGATGGGGCAAGCCGATGACGCAGCCCTCGATGCCCGGATCAACGAATCCATCAGCCAGATCCTTGCGCGTCAGGCTGGAAATGGTGCCTTCGGTTTGTGGTCTGTTGGCGCCGGTGATCTGTGGCTCGACGCTTATGTCACTGACTTCCTCTCGCGCGCCAGGGCGCAGGGTTATGTCGTCCCCGACCTCGCCTTGCGCCGCGCGCTCGACAACTTGATGAACGCGGTGAACTACGCCCCTGATTTCGAGACAGGCGGCGAAGGGCTGGCCTACGCGCTCATGGTGCTTGCGCGTGAAGGTGAAGCCAAGATGGGCGATCTGCGTTACTACGCGGATGTCAAAGCCGATGCATTCGCCACACCTCTGGCCCGCGCCCAACTTGGCGCAGCACTTGCGCTTTATGGTGATCCTGCGCGCGCTGATGCGATGTTCGCCAAAGCCACGCAAAGCTCTCGCGACACTGGCTGGCGCGGTGATTATGGCACGGCTTTGCGCGACACCGCAGGCGTGCTGACCCTCGCTGTTGAGGCTGGCTCAAACGTGATTGACCCTGATCCTCTGATCACGGCCCTTGCCGCCGCGCCTGACCGTTTCTCAACGCAAGAAGCCGCGTGGACTTTGCTTGCGGCCAATGCCTTGATCGACAGTAACCCGCTTGAAAGCCTCAGCATCGACGGCACGCCTGCCACCGGCCCGATCCTGCGCCTGATGGAAGATAACGCCACAACGGCAACGACCATCACCAACACAGGAACCGATCCTCAACCCGTGACGCTTTCGACCTTCGGCGTTCCCGAGGTCCCCGAACCTGCAGGAGGCACCGCGTTCCGCGTCACACGCAGCTATTTTGCGTTGGATGGCAGTCCGATCGACCCCAACCAAATCACCGTCGGTCAACGCATTGTCACCGTGCTTAACGTCGCCCCCCTTGGACCGGTTGAGGCGCGCCTGATGGTCGATGATCCGCTCCCCGCGGGGCTTGAAATCGACAACCCGAACCTCATACGTGGTGGCGATACGCAAGGGCTTGAGTGGCTGCAAACGCCCCCAACTCAGAACGTCGAGTTCCGCGAAGACCGCTTCCTTGCGGCGGTCGATTGGCGCTCTGACAAGCCGTTCGATCTGGCCTACATCGTCCGCGCGATCTCTCCGGGCGCGTTCCACCATCCCGCCGCGAGTGTTGAGGATATGTATCGTCCAACCGACCGCGGCTGGGGCGACACCGGCACGCTGACCGTTCTGCCGTGAAGGCGCTTCTGCTTCTTCTGACGCTGGTGCTGTATCTAGCGGCCTATACGCGCGACCGGGTTGATATGTGGATCGACCAGACGGTCCTGCCGCCCCTTGCGCTTGATATGTCGACCGAGATGGTGGACCGCAACGGGACCCTGCTGCGTGCCTACACGGTCCAGGACGGCCTTTGGCGTTTGAACACACGCCTCGACGCGGTCGATCCCGCTTATGTCGAGATGCTCATCGCGTACGAGGATAAGCGCTTCCGCTCCCATGCCGGTGTCGATCCCCTCGCCATGATACGCGCCGCTGCACAATCCATCTGGCACGGTGAAATCGTGTCGGGCGCGTCCACGCTGACCATGCAAACCGCGCGGCTTCTTGAGCAAAGTGGGACGGGCGCGTGGTCCGGCAAATTGCGCCAAATCCGCGTTGCACTGGCGTTGGAGCGGCGTCTGAGCAAAGACGATATCCTGACGCTCTACCTGAACCGCGCGCCCTTTGGCGGGAACATCGAGGGCCTGCGCAGCGCGTCTTTGGCGTATTTCGCGAAAGAGCCGAAGCGGCTGACAGATGCCGAAGCCGCTCTTCTTGTGGCGCTTCCTCAGGCCCCCGAAGCGCGCCGTCCGGATCGCTTTCCCCAAGCCGCCTACGTCGCGCGGACCCGTGTCCTAAGCCGGGCATCCATCGCCGAAGATGCTCGCAAAGCTGCTTTGTCAGAGCCGGTCCCCAAGACACGCCACGCCATTCCGCAGATCGCGCCGCATCTGACAGACCGCCTTTACGCAGAGGCTCCGTTGAAGGCCCGGCACGACCTGACTTTGGACGCAGCGCTTCAACAGCGCCTGACGCTTCTCGCCCGCCAAGCCTTGCACGGCCATGACCCACGGATGTCTATCGCGATCCTTGTCGCTGATCACCGCAGCGGAGAGGTCCTCGCCTCTGTCGGTTCGGCCAGTTATACGGCCGACACCCGTGCGGGCTTTGTCGATATGACCCAAGCGATCCGGTCGCCCGGATCAACCTTGAAACCGTTGGTCTACGGCATGGCATTCGACGCAGGTCTCGCCCATCCCGAGACGCTCATAACCGACCGCCCCACCGCATTCGGCACCTACGAACCGCAAAACTTCGATGGCCTGTATCGGGGCGAGCTGCGGGTGCGCGATGCCCTGCAACTCTCGCTCAATATTCCCGTTGTCTCTCTGACCGAACGTCTTGGTCCCAACCGCATCTATGCCAAAATGCACCTTGCCGGGATGGACCCGACGCTGCCTGGAAACGCACCCGGCCTTGCTTTAACTCTGGGCGGGGTCGGCGTCTCGCTACAGGACCTTGTCCAGCTATATGCTAGCTTTGCTCAAGGTGGCCAGAGCTCAACGCTTCATAGCAAAATAGACACTAATTCAGCCCAAAAGCCGCGCATTATAGGGTCTGAAGCTGCCTGGCACATCAGTCATATCCTGTCTGGTCTTCAACCGCTGACTGGTCAGAAAGAAGGCCAGATTGCTTTCAAAACCGGAACGTCCTACGGCCACCGTGATGCCTGGGCCATCGGCTATGATGGCGCGCATGTCATCGGTGTCTGGATGGGGCGCCCTGATGGGACGCCTGTGCCCGGTGCGTTCGGGGGCGATCTCGCGGCTCCGGTGCTTTTCCAGGCCTTCGACCGCATCGTCACAAAGCGCACCGCTTTGCCGCCCCCGCCCTCATCTGCGCTGATCGTCAGTGGTGGGCAGCTGCCATTGCCGCTTCAGCGTTTTGACCGAAAATCAGCCCGCGCGAACGCCCCCGTTGTCGCTTTTCCACCGGATGGCGCCATTCTTGAGAACGCGGACACCGTGACGCTGAAAATACGTGATGGCTATGCGCCCTTCACGATTTTGCTCAACGGCAAACCGATCCAGTCAGGTGCCCATGATCGTGCGATCCAACTGGCGGGCTTGGGTGTTGGTGCAGCGACCCTTTCGGTGATCGATGCGCGCGGACAGTCTGCCCGCACGCAAATTTGGCTGGATTAGGGTCTAAATCCGTTCAATTGCCAGCGCGATACCCTGACCGCCACCGATGCACATAGTGATCAGCGCTTTTGACCCTTGGGTCCGCTCCAGCTCATACATCGCCTTCACGGTGATGATTGCCCCGGTTGCACCCACAGGATGCCCCAACGCAATTGCGCCACCGTTGGGGTTCACCTTCGCTGGGTCCAGCCCCAAACCTTTGGTCACTGCCAGGGCCTGCGCCGCAAACGCCTCGTTCGATTCGATGACGTCAAAATCCCCGACCGACAGGCCGGTGCGCGACAGCAGGTTCTCGACCGCTGGCACAGGGCCGATCCCCATCACCTCGGGTCGGACGCCCGCATGGGCATAGCCCAACACGCGGAATTTCGGCGTCAGGCCTGCCTTTTCAGCCGCATCCGCCGTAGCCATTACAATCGCGCCTGCGCCGTCATTGATGCCGGACGCGTTGCCTGCCGTGACGGTGCCGTCTTTCTGGAAGACCGTGCGCAAGCCGCCAAGCGCCTCAATCGAGGTCGCTTTGGGATGCTCGTCCACCTCGAACGGCACCATGTCGCGCTTTACTCGTACCTCAACCGGCGCGATTTGCGACGCAAAATGCCCCGCCTCAATCGCGGCTGCTGCGCGGGTCTGGCTTTCCAGCGCGAAGGCGTCCTGCTTGTCGCGCGTCACGCTATGCTCTGCCGCGACGTTCTCGGCTGTGACGCCCATATGTCCGGTGCCAAACGGGCAGTTCAGCGCGCCCAGCATCATGTCGACAGCGCCCACATCTCCCATCTTCTGACCGAACCGGGCAGAGGGCAAAATGTAGGGCGCGCGGCTCATGCTTTCGGCACCACCCGCAAGCCCAAACGCCGCATCGCCCAGTGTTAGAGACTGAATCACCGACACAATCGCCTGCACACCCGACCCGCAAAGCCGGTTCACGTTCATCGCCGGGACGGTATCGGGAACACCTGCCTGCATCGCTGCAACACGGGAAAGATACATATCCCTTGGTTCAGTATTTATGACATGACCGAACGCTACGTGACCAACCTGGCCGCCCTCGACGCCCGCGCGCTCCAATGCGGCCTTGGCGGCGACAGTGCCCAGATCAATCGGTGCGGTTCCCGCCAGCGCGCCACCAAAGGTGCCAATGGCCGTCCGTGCGCCGCCCAGAATTACGATATCGGTCATCTCTATCCTCCACGTTTTGTCGCAGAGTATCGCCTGCGATGTCGCAAGTATCTATGACGTCCCGTCAAACCCGGTCATGATCAGGATCAAGGAGAGTGCGATGAGCAACCAGATGAAAGCCCTGATCAAGAACGCCCCCACCGAGGGGCTGACGCTGATCCGCGCCCCGGTGCCGAAAATCGGTGCTGATGATGTTTTGATCCGGGTGAAGAAAACTGGGATCTGCGGCACTGATATCCATATCTGGAACTGGGATGACTGGGCCGCAGGAACTGTTCCTCTGCCTTTGATCACGGGCCACGAGTTCGCCGGTGAGATCGTTGAGCTTGGCCGAAACGTTACCGATCTTGAGATCGGCCAGCGCGTCTCGGGCGAAGGGCACCTGATTGGACGTTCGTCGCGCGCAAGCCGTGCAGGGCGCTTTCATCTTGATCCCGAAACGCGCGGGATCGGGGTGAATGAACAGGGCGCTTTCGCCGAATATCTCAAGCTGCCCGCCTTCAATGTGGTCCCGCTGCCTGGTGATGTGCCCGATGATATCGGTGCTATTCTTGATCCGCTTGGCAATGCCGTGCACACCGCGCTGAGCTTTGATTTGGTCGGCGAGGACGTGCTGATCACCGGCGCTGGACCTATTGGCATCATGGCCGCCGCTGTCGCGCGTCATGTCGGGGCGCGGCATGTGGTGATCACAGACGTTAATGCAGACCGCTTGAAGCTGGCCTCGGACGTCGCGGATGTTGTCCCTGTGAACGTGGCAACCGAAGACCTCAACGACATTTGCACCCGTCTGAAAATGACCGAAGGCTTTGATGTCGGTTTGGAAATGTCAGGCAACCAGCGCGCCTTGGATCAAATGGTCGAGGCGCTTGTGATGGGTGGCCGCATCGCGCTGCTCGGTATTCCACCCGGCAAAAGTCCCGTTGATTGGTCCCGCATCGTCTTCAAAGCGATCACGATCAAGGGTGTCTATGGCCGCGAGATTTTTGAGACCTGGTACAAGATGATCGCGATGCTGCAAAATGGCCTGGACGTGAGCCGTGTGATCACCCATCGTTTTGCTGCTGATGACTACACCGAAGGCTTCGCCGCAATGAAATCTGGCAGTAGCGGTAAGGTTGTTCTGGACTGGACTTAGGGGACCAGCGGAACGCGGCCCGCATCGGTCAAAACCCAGCAATCGCGCCCCTCAAAGACGGCGGCCGTCAAAGGCCGACCATAGGCCGCGCCGCCATCCAGATTGACGCGATTTCCGTAATGCTGCGGCGCCTCAAGAACCGTGTGCCCATGCACGACCAGCCGCCCATGATCGCGCGTGTCGCCCAGAAAGGGTTGCCTGATCCAGATCAGATCATCCTCGACCTGATCCTCCAATGCGGTACCGGGTCGGATGCCAGCGTGAACACAAATCAGATCGTCCGTGACATGCATCAGCGGGCGGGCATTGATGAAATCGACATGCGTCTGCGGAATAGCTTTCAAAGCATCCGCACCAATCGCCGCATTGTCCCGATCTTCGGAAGCATCAATGCCGTAAGAGGCCAGCGTCTTCCGCCCGCCAATCCGCGCATCCAGCCAGCCAAGACGATCCCGCGTGTTGGGATCGCGAAAATACGGATCATCCAGAAACTTGACCAGATAGCGATCGTGGTTGCCCTTCAGAACCGTCCAGCTGCGCCCGGCTTCGACCCCGTCGATCAGGGTCTGCAAAACGGCTCGGCTGTCGGGCCCACGATCCAGATAATCGCCCAGAAAGACAACCCGCGCATCGGGACCGCCGTCTGTCGTGATCCGCTCCAATGCCGCATCCAGCATGGCTTTCTGGCCATGGATATCGCCGATGCAATAGATCATGTGCGTGTCCCAAAATGAAAAGGGCGACCCGAAGGCCGCCCCTTTGTCATGGCGCTAAGCCACATCGAATTGCAAGGGTTTGACCTGCGTGAATTTGCCGGTATCGCCCAACTGCGCAAGCACCGTGTCGGGAAGGGGCGCATCGACATAAAGCAGCGCGATTGCTTCGCCTCCGGCCTCGTTCCGGCCAAGGGTAAAGTTTGCGATGTTGACGTCGTTCTGCCCCATGGTTTGACCCAAAAGGCCAATGATCCCCGGGGTATCCTGATTTGTCGTGTAAAGCATATGCTGCCCGATCTCGGCGTCGATATTGATGCCTTTGATCTGAATGAACCGCGGTTTGCCGTCGCTGAACACCGTCCCCGCGACAGAGCGTTCGCGCTTGTCGGTGACAACCGTGACCTTGATGTAGCCCTCAAACGCGCCCGATTTGTCCTGGTTCGTGGTCGAAATCTGGATGCCGCGTTCCTTGGCGATGACCGGCGCGGACACCATGTTCACGTCAGGATTGGCCTTCTTCATAATGCCAGCCACAACCGAACAATTCAGCGCCTCAAGGTTCATCTGTGCGACCGAGCCGTCATAAAGGATGTTGATCGCCTTGATCGGTTCGTCCGTCATCTGACCGATAAACGATCCAAGATGATCAGAGAGCTTGATCCACGGACCCATCACCTTGGCCTCTTCGGCCGTCACCGACGGCATGTTCAGCGCGTTGGTCACGGCGCCGGTGAGCAGGTAATCTGACATTTGTTCAGCGACTTGCAGGGCGACGTTCTCTTGCGCCTCAGTCGTCGCAGCCCCAAGGTGGGGCGTGACCACGACATTCGGCAAGTTGAAAAGCGGGCTTTCGGTAGCGGGTTCCACGGCGAACACGTCGAAGGCGGCACCAGCGACGTGGCCGGATTTTAACGCCTCTGCAAGCGCGTCTTCGTCGACCAGACCACCGCGGGCACAGTTCACAATCCGCACGCCGGGTTTCATCGTCGCGATACGCTCAGCGGTCAGCATATTCGCCGTCTGCTCAGTCTTGGGAACGTGCAAAGTGATGAAGTCGGCGCGAGGCAGAAGTTCTTCCAACTCGACTTTCTCAACACCCATTTTCTCAGCCTTTTCAGCGCTTAGGAACGGATCATAGGCAATCACCTTCATACGCAAGCCACGGGCGCGATCACAGACGATCCCACCGATGTTACCCGCGCCGATCACACCAAGCGTTTTGTTGGTCAGCTCGACGCCCATAAAGCGGGATTTCTCCCATTTACCAGCGTGGGTTGAGGCGTTTGCTTCAGGGATCTGGCGGGCGACGGCCATCATCATGGCGATGGCATGTTCAGCTGTGGTGATCATGTTGC
>ERZ1740067.289-NODE-289-length-41879-cov-6.241440_pt1 | contig 41879 bp, 40 predicted proteins | sample MGYA00581736_ERZ1740067 | MGnify/ENA primary metagenome ERZ1740067 (study PRJEB43018, sample SAMN04849236) | marine metagenome | isolation source: floating plastic debris | place: Pacific Ocean | collected 2008-08-27 | study: EMG produced TPA metagenomics assembly... | reverse complement strand
AATGCACTTTTGACCTTACCTTTGTTTGTTGGCAAAAGTGGAGGCCTGTTCCCGCGAGCCAGCGGCTTTGATGAAAACCTCGCGATTGCCTACTCACAAGCGACGGGCCTCCGCGTGGTCGAGGCTCATGTGTCCATACTGCCATCTTGAAATCGCTTCGGACACGCAGAGAGCGCACCCAACCACTTACCTACTGCATTTCGCGATCTGAGCCTGACCACTTGTGTCTGCGGATGCCGAGCAAAGGCTGCTTCAAGTTCCGGTTTGCTGTCGCGCGGGAAGTTCCAGAGCCAGATGAAGAATTCCCCATCGAACTGCTCTGGACAGCCCGGCGCCATGTCGCTTCGCACCTGGCCTGACTGCTTGAGCACGCGCGTGAACGCGCCCCACAGGCTTTTCCAGCGGTTGAAATCGAGGAAGACGGCGACGTCGGCCACCTCCAGTCTTTGATCCAGAGCGCTGGCGTAGTTGCCGTCCATGACCCAACTGTCGCGCGCCGTCAGCTCAGCAATCACAGCAGGCCATTTTTCCGGGTCCATCGGCACCCAGTCGGGCTGCCAATAATGCTGGTCCAAATGGATAAGCGGCAGATCGAGCTTTGCGGCCAGCTTTCTGGCGAGGGTCGACTTGCCGGCGCCACCGGGGCCGAGGATCAGAATGCGTTTCATCCCAGAGCCCATTCCTCGTGTTCACTATTCCGCCGTTAACACTCCTCACGCGCCCTCACGTGATTGCGAGGACGCTACCCGTTTCGTGTGCAGGCGTTAATTGCGGGCCAGCGCATACCGGACCACCCTTTTACACAAGGCCGCCCACCACACCTCAGGTTTCGGCGTGGTCTTCAAATGTTCAATCAAAGGAAAATACCCATGTCGAAATCCCGTCGTTTATCTCGCACGTCTGTCGTTCTCGGTTCTGCCGCCATGATGGCCGCAGCCGTTGCCGTCGCTCAGCCTGCTTCAGCTGTCTGCCGGTCCTATGGCGGTGGCGCCACCAAGGCATCCGCCTGCAGCCCCTGTGCCGCAAAGTGTGCTGCCGCAAAGGCAAATCCGTGCAGCCCGTGCGCGGCGGCCAAGTGCAGCCCATGTGCCGCCAAGGCAAACCCGTGCAGCCCCTGCGCCGCCAAGGCCAATCCTTGCAGCCCGTGCGGCCCCTCGTACTAGCCGCCTGAGTGTCCCGGGCCGCCCTCACCGGTGGCCCGGACATTTTCATCCGATCGAGTTACGCTCATGACCATGTCCGCCCCTATTTCCATCACCCCTGACGAAACACACGCAGATGCTTTGGCGGACGCCGCCTTTGGCCTGGTGGATGCCGGGGCGCAGATGGCCGAAAAAGGCCTCAACCCGGTCACGCTCACCATCGGGACGTTTGACGCAGACAGCCCGTTTGAGAGCTGGACGCACTACCCTCCCGGTGATGCGCGCGACAGCCGCAGTGGCGTCCAGATCTACTACCATTCCCACCGCGCAGGACAGGAGCATGGTCATTTTCATATCTTTCTGCGGGCCGGGGATACAGCATCGGATTTAATTCCGATTTCGGCTGCAGACGAAGCGCCGGGTTCCCTTGAGGCCGATGACCTTTTTCATGTGGTCGCCGTTACCATGGATGCGACGGGACTGCCCATTGACCTGTTCACCACCAACCGCTGGGTGACCGATGAAAAAATGGTGGCGGCCACGAGCATCCTTCCCCTGCTCGACCGTCTGTACTGCACCGACGCATTTGAGGCCCCCCTGGCCAACCAGTGGTTCAGCGATCTTTTCAGTTTGTTCCGGGATGACATTGCGCAGCTGCTGGTCGAGCGCGACCAGGCTCTTGAGACAATCAATCACGCGCTGAACGATGAGGCGCATGAGGTTTTGAGCACAAAGCCCATTTCCATCCTCGACCGTATGGATGAGCTGGGCCTGTTTGAGGACTAGTTCCGCGGCCCTTGGACGGCCTTAGTACGAATACTCAGCAAACAGATTGTCGAGATTGCCCTGCCATTTGCCGTGATAGTGCGCGAGCATCTCTTCTGCCGGCGTGCGGCCTTCTTCCAGCGTTGATTCAACGGCGGCCAGGAAGCCACGTTCGTCTCCGTCAAACCCGTCCGTCCGGGCGCGGGCCTTGAGGCCTTCCTTGGCGATGGCGCAGGCGTCGCGGGCGATATCCAGGACGGTGTGATCCCGGAATTTTGTTTTAAGCGCCTGCGCCGGCACATCCTGGTGCAGTTGCTCGCGCTCTTCCGTGGTCCAGTCCTTCACCAGATCCCAGGCGGCGGCCTGCGCCGCTTCGTCATAGAAGAGACCGACCCAGAAGGCGGGGAGCGCGCATAGACGCCGCCACGGACCGCCATCAGCGCCGCGCATTTCGATGAAGCGCTTGAGGCGGGCTTCAGGGAAGATGGTTGTCAGGTGGTTTTCCCAGTCATCAAGGGACGGTCGGTCGCCCTCCAGACCCTTGAGCTTGCCCTGCATGAAGTCGCGGAACGACTGCCCGGACACATCCACATAGGTGCCATCGCGATGGACGAAATACATCGGTACGTCGAGGGCGTAGTCCACATATTGCTCAAAACCGAAGCCGTCCTCGAAAACGAAGGGCAGCATGCCGGTGCGATCCGCATCCGTATCGAGCCAGACATGGGCGCGATTGGACAAGACCCCGTTGGGCTTACCTTCATAGAAGGGCGAGTTGGCAAAGATGGCAGTGACGATGGGCTGCAGCGCCAGGGCGATGCGGTACTTTTGAACCATGTCGGCTTCGGACGAGAAGTCGAGATTCACCTGCACCGTCGCCGTGCGAAACATCATGTCGAGCCCGCGGCTGCCGACCTTGGGCATGTAGTTGCGCATGATGCCGTAGCGGCCCTTGGGCATGACCGGCGTGTCCGCGAGAGAGCGGCGCGGCGCAAAACCAAGGCCGATGAAGCCCGCATCGATTTCGCCTGCAACGGTCGCCACCTGATCAAGATGGGTATGCACTTCGTCACAGGTGTCATGCAGGGTTTCCAGCGGCGCGCCAGACAGCTCGAACTGCCCGCCGGGTTCCAGGGTGATGGAGCCGCCGCCGGTTTTCTCGTTTCCCAAAAGCGCAATGACATTGTCGCCTTCATAGGCCGGTTCCCAGCCGAAGCGCTGCATGCCTTCCAGCATGGCCTTCACGGTCGCGCCCGTTTCGCCGGGAGCGTTGTCATAGGGCATGGGAGAGAAGTCGCCGATGCGGTAGCCGAATTTTTCGTGTTCGGTGCCGATGCGCCAGTCGGTCTTGGGTTTCGAGCCGGATGCCAGATACGCCACGAGGGCGTCGCGTGTTTCCACAATGGGGGCGGTTTCACGCGTGGTGGGTGGTGCCGACATACAGAGCGTTCCTTCAGGGCCTCTTTCGGGCCGTCACAGCAATGGCCGTTATCCGGCCTTTTGATCCCGCCCGTCCAATGCATGGCGCAAAATGGGCTTTGGGTCATGTAAGGGCTCGGGCTAATCCACACAAGTCACAAGGTTTGACCCACCCTCGCAGGACGATTGGCAGAATACGGGCTGTTCGCGCTGAGCCCAAGGCGTCAGGATGGGGCGCAAATGCAACAAGGAGGCTCCCATGGCCGGCGAACTCATTCTTCCCGATGCACTCAAACCAACCTATGACAACTTCAAGTTTGCGCCCGGCGTCAAGGCGGGCGGGCTGCTACATATGTCCGGCATTCTGGGCACCGGTGCGGACGGCAAGGTGCCCACGGACCCGGCAGAGGAGTTCGACGCCGCGTTTCAGCAGGCACAGATGGTGCTGGCCGAAGCCGGGCTCGATTTCACGGACATCGTGGAAATGACCACATTCCACATCGGCCTACAGGAGCACATCGGCACCTTCATGGGCGTGAAAGACAAGTACATCAACGAGCCTTATCCGGCATGGACGGCGGTCGGCACCACCGAGCTCGCCTTTCCCAGTGCCCGCATGGAACTCAAGATCACCGCACTTGCCCGGTAACTTTGGCCCGCTAGCGCCAGTCCCCAAGCACTGACTGCCACAGCGCCATGGCGGCGACGGCTGCTGTGTCGGCGCGCATGATGCGGGGGCCAAGGGCGACGGCATGGGCGTTCTCCATGGCCTGAAGCATCTTGCGCTCTGCGGGGTCAAAGCCTCCTTCGGGGCCAATCAGGATCGCCCATGGCGCCTGCTTCACGCCGTCTGGTAGCCCCCGCAGAAAGTCTGCGGGCGGCGGCACATCTGCACCGGGCAGCGCTTCGTCACAGAACAATATCTGCCGCTCGCGGGACCAGCGGGTGAGAACCGTTTCGAGCTTTGCGGGCTCTTCGACCTGCGGCACAAACAGCAGATTGCACTGCTCGGCGGCCTCCACCGCATTGGCCAGCAACCGGGATGTCTTGACCCGCTCGGCCTGAGTGCGCCGGGTCACCACGGGCTGCAGCAGGGCGGCCCCCATTTCGGTTGCCTTCTGCGCCAGATAATCGATGCGGGCGCGCTTCAGGGGGGCAAACAGCAGGTGCAGGTCGGGGCCTGACGTCTGTTTGCGGGTCCGCTCCACCGGTGTGGCGGATGCGCGCTTCTTGCCGATTTCATCCAGCCGGACCCGCCATTCGCCGTCGGTGCCATTGAAGGCCAGCGCCTCGTCGCCGGCCTTTTTGCGCATGACATTGGCGAGGTAATGGGCCTGCTCGGCGGGCAGATCAATCTGCGCATCGGCCTCCAACGGGGCTGAGACAAAGAGACGAATCAGATTTGCGCGGTTGCTCGACATGGTGTCCCCAAGTATCACGGGTCGCATGACAGGTCCTCAAGATAACAAGCCGGAAGACAGCGGCAGCGTCGCCGATGCCGCGCCGGACAACTGGGTTGACCGCTGGGCGCCCGCCTTCACTCGCCCCTATCTGCGATTGATGCGGGCCGACCGTCCCATCGGCACCTGGCTGCTGTTCTGGCCCGGCGCCTGGGCCATTGCGCTCGCCGCCCCCCTAACCGACCGCTATGTGCTGTATCCGGAAATCCTCTATCTGCTCGCCCTGTTTCTGGTCGGCGCCTTTGTGATGCGCGGGGCCGGGTGTGTGTGGAATGACTACACGGACCGGGACATCGACGCTCAGGTAGCGCGCACGGCCAGCCGACCCATCCCGTCCGGCCAGATCAGCGGGAGTGCCGCGCTGGTCTTTCTTGGTGTGCTGCTGCTTATCGGCTTTTTGATTCTCATCCAGTTGAGCTGGGCCGCCATCGGCCTCGGCGTGGCGTCACTGGCCCTCATCACCATCTATCCTTTTGCCAAGCGGTTTACCTGGTGGCCGCAGGTCTTTTTGGGGCTTGCCATCAACTGGGGCGCGCTCATGGGTTGGGCGGCGGTGACCGGGTCGCTCACCCTGGCGCCGGTCTTCCTCTACCTCGCAGGCATCTGCTGGACGCTGGGCTATGACACGATCTATGCGCATCAGGACAAGGAGGACGACGCGCTGATCGGCGTCAAATCCACGGCCCTGCGTCTGGGGGCCAACACCAAGACATGGCTGTGGGGCTTCTATGGCCTGACGCTTGTGTTCCTGAGCCTTGCGGGCATCTTTGCCGGCATTGGCTATCTCTATTTTGCAGGTCTTTTGTTCGGGGCTTTTCATCTGATGCGGCAGGTGCGTGATACGGACCTCGACCGGCCCGAAGAATGCCTTGCTGCCTTCAAGTCCAACCGGGACTTTGGCGTGATTGTTTTCGCATCACTGTTGGCTGGAACACTGGGGACCTCGCTTTAAGCAGTTTCAAAGCTGTCACAGATGATCCGGCTGGGCCGTCCTGTCGTATATCCTTTCAAACCGGGGCACATTGTTGGCCCGGGCGACAGATGGAGGTTTTCCTCATGTCACGCAAAACGATCAGCACCTCTCTTTCGCGCATTGGTGATTTCATCGCGCAGATGTTTGCTTTTGAAGGCATGTATGAGCGCAAGGCCGTCTATGTGCGGCACCGTCTTCCCCACTAGGCTGGCGCACTGAACTTCAGCAGCTGCGCCCATGGCCATGCGTCCCGCGCATGGCTGAGGGGCAGACGCAGCATTCCCGGTAAACGCCCTCGCATTTCCGCCGGTTTTTGGATCAGCCATGCGGCCCGCGCAGGCCTGCTGGCCAAGCCCGCGCATTGTTCTTTCAGGCCCCCTCATCGATGTTCCTGACACCAAGGAATTGTCCTTGGTCGACCTGAAATCGGGAGGCTGAAGATGACTGACTTTCTGAAGATTTGGCTCAACGCCGTTGCTGCCTCCATAAGCGCCTTTGCGGGCCTGCCTTATGAGCCTGTGCTGCGCACGGACACCCGCGTCGTGTCGACCAAAGACCACTCGCGACAAATGTCCCTCCCGCTCGAAGACGACGAGGACGGATTTACCGTCGGGTATCCAGGACACGCCCACGCGCTCTGACCCCCACTGCGACAAAGCGTGACGCATGAGCATTGAGCAGCGCCTTGCGGGAAACCGCAGGGCGCTGTTTTCGTTTGCCGGCCCATTGTCCGGGGATACGGAATCAGAAAAAGTTCCTGCACAAAGCGCTCCGTAGACAGAATGTCTCGGAGGTTGTCCATGATTTACTTACCCTCGAAGTGAGGGAGAACGGGAGCACTGCCGTGGCAGCGTGGCCGTTGCGATCAAATAGTGTCGAGTGCCGCTCATGAGCAGCGCTCCCGTTACGGATGGTCTTCGGCTCAGGCACTAGCGATGGCACGAGGCGTTATCTCGTGAATTTCCACCGCAGCCCTGCTACCGGTCACGCTCGCGTTCAGGCGCGGGATCAGTCCGCACGTCCTGCCACGCAGGCGTCCACCGGGGCGATCTTATTCCATGCGCCGGGCCGAGCCTTCGCCGCCTGCCGGAGGTCACGTCCGTTACCCGTGATCCACCCGTCAGGCCATCCGCCCCCGCGCCCAGGCCCGGTCGGTCCGGGACGCCCTCAAGCGCGAGGCCTAACCAGTATGAGGCCGCTTGAAAGACCGGGGATAGATTTCTGAAACTTTTTCCGTAGCCCCGGACTTGATCCGGGGCCTACTCGCAAACCCGCTTGCTGCAGCGCCGGAAAACCCCACTCAGGCTTTGCCCAGCCCCTTAGGCGAGTGGACCCCGGGTCAAGCCCGGGGATACGGGTGATAGGACATTGCTATCCACCCCACTAAACAATCGCCATTGTCCGGTTTAACCGGACAATCCAGCGACAGCCGCGCCGCCGGCGAAATTCCAGGACGTGCCATGACTGCATGGATCCCCCGGGTCAGGCCGGACGATGGCCATTCGGGGCACCCGGACCACCGGCATCCTTGACTCCAAACCCTGAACCGTGGTTCATTTCATAAAGACCTGAACGGAGTTTCATTTCTTGGCGTATCGCAAGACCGGTAAAGTGGTGGCCCAGCTTGAGGCCAATCGGACGCGCATCCTGGATGCTGCGCGGGCGCTGGTGTTTGCCGGCGGGTTTCAGGCTGCCAGCATGGCTGCTGTTGCCGCCAGGGCCGGCGTCGCCACTGGCACGCTCTACCGCTATTTCGCCTCCCGCGAAGCGCTGTTGCTGGATGTGTTCCGGGCGATCTCGGACGTCGAAATGTCCCGTCTGGAAGACATCGCTGCTGGTCCCGGCCTCCCTGCTGCCCGGCTGCGGGACGTGGTGCATGGCTTTGCGAGCCGCGCGGTCCGCGGTGCCCGGCAGACCTATTCGCTTCTGGCGGAACCGCTCGACGGTGCGCTTGCCGAAGAGCGCCTTGCCTACCGCCGCCGACACGCTGCCATTTTCGAGCGCCTGATCCGCGAGGCCCAGGCTGCCGGAGAAGTGGCCTCACTGGATGCCCATGTGACGGCGGCTGCCATTGCCGGTGCTATTCCCTCCGCCCTGACGCTGCACGGCCCCGACAATGTACCTGATGCCGACGCGCTGAGCGCCGCCGTCCTGCGCATGTGCGGCCTTGATCCGTATACAGACATAATATCTCCATCTGAGGAACTGTCCCATGATCAATCCGCTTGATCTTCTGACCCAACAACAACTGGATGAGGTCAAACAGCGATCCGACCTCAAAGGTATCTGGGTTGTCGCCTTCAGCTGGCTGCTGATCTTCAGCGCCATGGCGATGTTCGCCATCTGGCCGAACCCGCTGACCTTCATTGCCGCCGTCATCATTGTCGGCACGCGGCAGCTTGGCCTGGCCATCGGCATGCATGACGGCGCGCACGGTGTTCTGACAAAGAGCCCTGCCCTCAACATGTTTTTGTCGCAGTGGCTGTGTGCCTATCCGATGCTGGCGGAAACCATGTCCTATCGCCGCTATCACCTGACACACCACAGGAACACGCAGCAGGAGAATGATCCCGACCTGATTCTCTCCAAGCCGTTCCCGATCACGCGCAAGAGTTTCCGCCGCAAGTTCATCCGCGATACTACCGGACAGACCGGCTACCAGCAGCGCAAGGCGCAGATCCTCAACGCACTTGGGGATGCGTCTCTGCCATGGGACAAGCGCATTGACCGGTTTGCGGAAAAGCTCGGGCCTGCGGTGTTCACCAACCTCGTGCTGTTCACCATCCTGGCGCTCGCCGGCCAGTGGTATCTCTACTTCCTGTTGTGGGTAGTGCCGATGCTCACCTGGCATCAGGCGGTCACGCGCATCCGCAATATCGCCGAGCACGCCATGGTGCCCGACGACAGCGACCCCTTCCGCAATGCCCGCACCACCAAGGCCAACTGGTTCATGCGGCTGGTGCTGGCACCGGGCTTTGTGAACTATCACGTGGAGCATCACCTCTTCATGTGGGTGCCCTGCTACAATCTGCCGAAGCTGCACAAATATCTCATTGCCAACGGCCATGGCGACAGGATGGAAATCAAGGACAGCTATTTCGACGTGATCAGCATGGCCACGTCGCGGCCCGATGATGAAGACCGGCCCGGCGAGATGGTGCACAACGCCCGTACGCGGCGGGTTGCGGGCATCGTATCGGAAGGCTTTAGCGACGCGGACACTTCCGCCACACCACCAGCGACACCAAATGCCGCCTGAGGCGTCGGCGAACCGCAGCGCGGAAGCTGACCCGCAGACCTATGTGTCCGGCAACTCAGTCCTGCAAACCGCCCCACTGGTGCCGGAGATACACCTGCATCTGGCGGATGAGCGCGCGCCGCTTTGGACGAAAACACAGCGGGACCTGTGGGACGACGGCATCGTGCTGCCCTACTGGGCCTTTGCGTGGGCGGGCGGGCAGGCCCTGGCGCGTCTGCTGTTGGATGAGCCCGAGCGAGTCAAAGGAAAACGCGTGCTCGATTTTGCGTCGGGCAGCGCCATCAGCGGCATCGCTGCCATGATGGCTGGCGCGTCGCATGTGCTGGCAGCCGACATTGACCCGCTTGCCGCCGTTGCCGCGCAGATGAATGCACAGGCCAATGGCGTTGCGCTTGAGACCTCGACGGATGATCTTGTCGGGCAAAGCCTTGCCGACTTTGACGTCATCATCGCAGGTGACATCTGTTACGAGCAGTCCGTCGCCGAGCGGGTAAGGGACTGGCTGGGAGCGGAAGCACGACAAGGCCGCGAGGTTCTGATCGGAGACCCGGGCCGCACCTTCCTGCCACGCCAGGATCTGGAGCCGGTCATCGGCTATGGCGTCAAGTCGTCCCGTGATCTGGACGACACGGATGTGCGCAATGCGCGGGTCTGGCGGTTTGCCGCTGGCTGACTAAACTGCCGCCACCAAATCAAAAACAAACTCTCGGGGGACATCATGGGTGGAACGCAGGCAGAAGCTGTTGGGCTCTATATCGGCCTCAATCTCATTTTGACGCTGGTCCTGGCCATTCTGGTGGTGCGCCAGCGCGCCAAGCACGAAATCAGCCTTGGCACCGGCGGCAATGAAGACCTGGAGCGCGCCATGCGGGCCCATGGCAACAACGTCGAATATGTTGCCATTGCCCTGCCCGGCCTGATTGCCCTGGCCATGCTCGGTGCCTCCACCACCCTCATTCACGTGGCAGGTCTTCTGGTGACGGTCGGTCGCGTCGGCTATGCCATCGGCATCTCGAACGGCGTCTCAATCTTCCGCCAGATCAGCACGCTTTCTACATGGATTGGCGTCCTAGCCCTTGGTGGCAGCTGTCTGTGGATTGTTCTGATCTAGCGCCGCTTAGGGCCGCGCCGGCTTACCGGTGGAGCCCCAGGTTTCATAGTCGGTGCGCCAGATGGCGGCGGTGACGATCTCCGGCTCCTGCCCGTGGTCGAGATACCAGCTGTCCACCGCCCATTGCACGCCTGTTTCCTGGTCGATGATGGTCGGCGCCATGTGGGGCAGATAGTCGATGATATCGCCCTTGTGGAGACGTCCGCCCATGCGGTGCTTTTTGATCAGCCCATCGGACATCAAAAGCTTGAGGTAAGTGGTCGTGTTGACGGTCTCGTCCGCACAATCGAGCTGGTTCTGCAGCCAGAAATTCGAGTAGGTGCCGGCCAGGTCGGCGTCCGTGCCGGTCTGGGCACCGGCCAGCTTCTCAAGGCGGGCAACAGCCTTGCCGATCAGCTTGCGCTCCTCTTCCGCATCGACTGGTGCGGTGGCGAAAATCGCCTGCACGCCCTTCCATTGCCCCTCAGACAGGTGCACATCGTGACGTTCGTAGCATCCATGGCCCGAACAGATGACGAAATGCTCCGGCGACGGTTGGCCGCCCGGGTGCAATTCATAAATCCGCTTGGCAATCGGCTGATCCCGGCCTCCGGCACAGGCCGCCAGAAGCGTCGCCAACGCCCCTGCAACCAGCGTCACACGCAAAAAGCGTCCGTTCAGCTGTCCAAAACCCATTCCAGCCCCCAAAAAAACTTCGGCGATTGTGCCCCCATGGGGCGCATGGCGGCCCCAATCACGCTATATGAGGACTTATAGCCTATTCGCGCGCTATATCAGCCTCACAGCCGCGTGAGCCCTCACCGGTTTCACCCCTTCCTTTGTCATTGTTCAGGCCGCCCGCACCCTATGACCATTCCTTCCAAGACCGATCTTGAGCTTGCCGCCACCGCCGTCAAAAAACTCATGGCCGCCGGTGCCGATGCAGCGGATGCCATCGCCGCCGCAGGCACCTCGCTTGGCGTGTCGTTCCGCATGGGTAAGCTGGAAGATGTCGAGCGGTCAGAAGGCACCGATCTGGGCATCCGCGCTATGGTCAGGGGCGACGGCGGTGCCATGCGCCAGGCCGTGGTGTCGCTGACCGACACCAGCGGCCCGGCGCTTGATGAAGCGGTTGAGCGCGTTATCGCCATGGCCCGCATCGCACCAGATGATCCTTATTGCGGCCTTGCCGACACGTCCCGGCTGGCGAAAGACATTGCCAATCTTGATCTTGATGATGGTCAGGAGCCGGACGCCGACACCCTGGCCGCCCAGGCCGAGGCGGCTGAAAAAGCCGCCCTTGATGTGGCGGGCGTCACCAACTCCATGGGGGCCGGGGCTGGCTGGAGCCGCTCTCAGGTAGCGCTTGTTACCAGCGACGGGTTTGAAGGCACATATTCGGGCAGCTCGCACTCCGTCTCCTGCTCCGTCCTGGCCGGCGAAGGCACGGGCATGGAGCGTGACTATGACTACACGTCGTCGCGGCATCTGTCGGAGCTGGATGCGCCTGAGACAATCGGCAAGAGCGCAGCGGACAAGGCCGTCAAACGGCTCAACCCGCGCAAGATGAAAAGCCAGGCGGTCCCCGTCGTTTACGACCCGCGCGTTTCCGGCGGCCTTGTCGGCCATCTGGCGGGCGCTGTCTCCGGTGCGTCCGTTGCGCGCGGCACCAGCTTCCTCAAGGACCGAATGGGCGAACAGGTGATGGCGTCGGGTCTCGTTGTTGTCGATGACCCGCACATCGTCCGCGGCCGCTCCTCAAAACCCTTTGACGGGGAAGGTGTGACGGCTGAAAAACTCGCGCTGGTGGATGACGGGGTGCTCAAGACCTGGATCATGGATTCATCGTCCGCCCGCCAGCTTGGGCTTGAAACCACCGGGCGCGCGGCACGCGGCACCGGAGGCCCCCCCGGCCCCGCCACCACCAATCTCTACATGGAGGCGGGTACCCAGTCGGTGGAAGAGCTGATCGCCGACATAAAAGAGGGCTTCTATGTCACCGAGTTGATCGGCATGGGCGTCAACGGCATCACCGGTGACTATTCGCGCGGGGCGGCCGGCTACTGGATCGAAGACGGCGAACTGACCTTCCCGGTCACGGAGATTACCGTCGCGGGCAATCTCAAGGACATGTTCATGGCCATGACGCCTGCCAGTGACCTGGCGTTCCGCTATGGCACCAACGCGCCCACCATGCGCGTTGACGGCATGACCATCGCAGGTGCGTGACATGACACACGGGCTTGATGTGGTGTCCGACCACGCCATCCTGCTGGACGCCGTGCGGGAGGGCGGCGCGCTGGCGCTCGCGCATTTCAAGGCCGGGGTCACCTCGCAGAACAAGGACGACGGCACGCCCGTCACCGAGGCCGACTTTGCGGTTGATGCCCTCTTGAAGCAGCGTCTGCGCGCAGCGCAGCCGGACTATGGCTGGCTGTCGGAGGAAACCGAAGACGACGATGCGCGCCTTGCCACCACCCGCCAGTGGATGGTGGACCCGATTGACGGCACCCGCGCCTTCATCAAGGGCCGCCCGCACTTCGCAGTCGTTGCCGCGCTTATCGACGAGGGGCGTCCGGTCTCCGGCGTGATTTTCAACCCGGCGACGGATGAGCTGTTTGAAGCACAGGCTGGCAAGGGCGCGCTGCTGAACGGCAAGCCGATTTCCGTTACCGATGTGCCGGAGGTCGAAGGCTGCCGCATGCTCGGTGCCGAAGACATGTTCCGTCACCCCGCCTGGCCTCAGAAGTGGCCGCCGATGGAGATTGCCCAGCGCAATTCCATTGCCTATCGCGGGGCGCTGGTTGCCTCCGGTGATTTTGACGCCATGCTGGTGATGAACTGGAAGAACGACTGGGATCTGGCAGCGGCTGACCTGATCGTCCATGAGGCGGGCGGTCACATGACCAGCCATACCGGGGACCGATTCACCTATAATGCGAAGGACCCGCGCCACCGCACGGTGGTCGCGGCGGGGCCTGCGTTGCACAAGGCCCTTCATGACCGTATTGGTGCCATTGTGCTGCCGGGCTAGGTCCGGCGTGTTGCGGGGAGACAGGACAGCATGAGCGACGACAATACAGAGCAACTGCTGCATATGGTGATGGGCGGACGCCTCACGGATCTCGCAGGCACCGAGTTTGAGGACCTCTCCCAGGTCGACATCGTGGGTGTCTATCCCAACTACGCCAAGGCGCACGAAGCCTGGAAGGCCGCCGCCCAGCGCACGGTAGATGACGCCCAGATGCGCTACTTCATCGTGCATCTGCACAAGCTGCTTGATCCCGACACCGACGCAAGCGACGCGAGCTAGAGGCGGACCCGTCCCCTGTTCAAGAAGATTGCCAGATCGGCCCTTGTTGCAGGCCTCATCGCCACGCTGGCGTCGTGGTACATCCGCTTCATGCTGTGGACCAGCCGCATCGAGGTGGAGAACGGCCATATCCCTGAACAGTTCTGGGCGGCGGACAAGCCGTTCATCGTCGCCTTCTGGCACGGGCAGATGCTCATCATCATCGACTGCTGGCGGTGCGCAAAACCCATCAGCATGCTGATCTCCCAGAACATCGACGGCGAGATGATCGCCCGTACCCTTGCGAAGCTCGACATCGGTGCGGTGCGCGGCTCGTCCGACAAGGCGGGCAAGGACAAGGGTGGACGTGCCGCGCTTCGTGGGATGCTGAAGATGCTCAAGGACGGCGACAGCATCGGCATCACGCCCGACGGCCCGCGCGGGCCCGGCATGCAATCCAAAGAAGGGCTGATCGTTCTCGCCCGCCTCTCCGGTGTGCCGATCCTGCCCGTCGCAGGCGCCACCGACCGCGCCCGGATCATGAACAGCTGGGACCGTTTTTCCCTGCACCTGCCGTTCTCGCGCGGTGTCATCAAATGGGGTGAGCCCCTTTATGTCGCCCGCGAGGCGGACGCGGAGGCCATGGAAACCACCCGCGCCGAGCTCGACACGGTTCTGCAAGCCCTGAGCGCCGAGACCCGGCATCAGATGGGCCATCCGCCGCTGGAGCCAAAGACGTGAGCGGCGCACAGGCACAGTTGACCGTGGGCCTCAGGGTCTATCGCGGATTGACGCATGCCTTGAGCCCGCTGGTCCCGGCCTATCTTCGGCGGCGCATGAAACGCGGCAAGGAAGACCCCGAGCGTATCGGCGAGCGGCTGGGGACACCCGGCCTGGCCCGTCCCGACAGGCCGCTGGTCTGGCTGCACGCCGCCAGCGTCGGCGAGAGCCTCTCAATCCTGACACTCATCGATCGCATTCTGGCGGCCCAGCCCGACCTCACCCTGCTGGTCACGTCCGGCACGGTGACATCTGCACGGCTCCTGGGGGAGCGTCTGCCTGACCGCGCCGTGCACCAGTTCGTGCCGGTGGACACGCCCGCTGCCATCACCGGCTTTCTCTCCCACTGGCAACCAGACGCTGCGGTACTCGTGGAAAGCGAGCTCTGGCCCAACCTCATCACCCTGACCCGGTCGCAAAACATCCCGTTGGCGCTCGTCAATGCGCGCATGTCGGCTTCATCCGTGCGCGGCTGGCGCTGGTGGACGGGGGCCGCCCGCGCCATCACCGGCAGCTTTGATCTTGTGCTGGCGCAGGATGAGACCGCCGCCACCCGCCTCAAGCTGCTGGGTGCGACAGGTGCTACGACCGTCGGCAATCTGAAGGTGGACGCCGCGCCCCCGCCCGCTTCTGATGAGCTGCTGGCCGAGATCACGGGCCTGGTTGCCGGGCGGCCGGCGTGGATTGCAGCGAGCACCCATCCCGGCGAGGAGCGGATCATTGCCGAAGCGCACCAATTGCTCAAACGGGCCATCCCGGATATCCTGACGGTCATCGTGCCCCGCCACCCCGAGCGCGGCGGCGAGGTGGCTCGCCTGCTGGCAGACATGCAACTGGCGACTGCACAGCGCAGCCGCAAGGACAGTGTCACCGCTGCTACCGAGGTCTATCTGGCAGATACGCTCGGAGAACTGGGCGGCTTCTTCCGTGTCCTGACGATTGTGTTCATGGGCGGCTCGCTGGTGCGCGTCGGCGGCCACAACCCGATTGAACCGGCATTGCTGGGGGCAGCGATCCTCACCGGACCGCATGTGCACAACTTTGAAGGCATTTACCGCGCCTTTGATGCCGCTGACGCCAGCGAGACCGTGACAGACCCAGCGTCCCTCGCCGCGGCCATCGGGCGGCTGATGGGGGACGGGACCCTTGCCGGGGCCCGCCTGACGGCAGCAGCCAACACCGCTGGAAGCCTCACGGGCGCGCTGGAGGCGACCCTCGACAATCTGCTGCCGTTCATTGAGGCTGCCACCTCGTCACATACCGATACGGATGAGGTCGCGAATGCGCGCCCCTAGGCACTGGCAGGATGCAGACAACTGGCTGGCGAAGGCGCTGACGCCGGTTGCATCGCTCTACGCGTCCATCAGTCATGTTCGGGCCGGCATGGTGGTGCCGCAGCGTGCCAGCATTCCTGTTGTGTGTGTCGGCAACATCACCGCAGGCGGCAGCGGCAAGACGCCGGTTGCCATTGCCATTGCCAAACGCCTGGCGGCACTGGGACACCACCCAGCCTTTCTGACCCGCGGCTATGGCGGGCGTCTGCCCGGCCCGCTGCTGGTGAATGCAGACCGGGCCCGCGCAATAGACGTGGGAGACGAGCCTTTGTTGCTGGCCCGCAGCTTCCCCACCATTGTTTCCGCGAACCGGCCAAAGGGCGCCGACACTGCCGGGGTCGAGGGCGCCAGTGTTGTGGTGATGGATGACGGCTTCCAGAATCCCTCCCTGCACAAGGATGCAAGCCTGGTGGTGGTGGATGCCGACAGTGGCCTTGGCAACGGATTGCTGATCCCCGCCGGCCCCTTACGCGAAACCGCTGACCAGGCGTTATCGCGTGCCGATGGTCTGGTAATCATGGGACGCGCGGACAAGGCCGACAACACCATTGCCCTGGCGCGGTCACGAGACATTCCGGTGTTTGGCGGCACGCTTGCGCCAACCGGAGATCTGGACCAATGGCGCGGCAAACGTGTCATCGCCTTTGCGGGTATCGGCAGGCCGGAGAAATTCTTTGAGACACTTGCCAGCCTCGGCGCTGATATCCGTGAAGCGCAAGTCTTTGGCGACCATCATGCCTTCACCGACGATGAAGCACAGGCGTTGCTGAGCCGTGCCCGCGCCGGGGCGCTGACGCTGGTCACCACAGAGAAGGACATGGCGCGCCTGACCGGATCAGGGCACGCCGGGGCACTGGCAGAACTGCGCTCCCATGCCCGCACGCTGCCGGTAGAGGTCACGTTTGATGATCCGCATACGCTTGACCAGTTGCTGAAGGCCCGCATCAATGCCGCCTCGCAGGCAGGCGACTACAAGGCGTTTAACCGATGAGCGGGTGGCAGCACAGGCTGGAGTCAGCAGGTTTTTCGCTCCTCATGGGCGCGTTCAAGGCCCTGGGCCGCGAGCGCGCATCTGCTGTTGGCGGCTGGCTGTTTCGCGCCATCGGGCCGAAAATCTCACGCCACAAAAAGGCCGACGCCAGCATGGCCCGGGTGCTTCCGGAGCTCACGGCTGACCAGCGTGCCAAGTATCTCTTACAGATGTGGGACAATCTGGGCCGCGTCGCGGGCGAATACCCACATCTGGGCAGTTTTACGACCGGTGGCCCGGAGGCTGACATCGAAGTTCTGGGTGCCGATGTCCTCAACAGCTTTGCCGAAGACGGCAAGTCTGCCATTTTCGTTTCCGGGCATTTTGCCAACTGGGAACTGATGCCACTCACGGTGGCGCGGGCCGGGGTGGAGGGTGCGGAAATTTACCGCGCGCCGAACAATCCTGCCGTGGATGCGTGGATAACTTCTGCCCGCCAGCAGCACATCATGGCGCATCAGGTGCCCAAAGGGACGTCCGGCGCACGTGAACTCGTGAAATGCCTCAAATCTGGCATCAGCCTGTGCATGCTGTCAGACCAGAAAATGAATGACGGCATCGAGAGTGTTTTCTTCGGGCGTCCGGCCATGACGCCCGCCGCCCCCGCCACCATGTCACTGCGCTATAACGTGCCGATCGTGCCGGTGACATTTGAGCGGGTACACGGAACAAAATTCCGCGTCCGTTTCTGGCCACCGCTGGACTATGACAAGACCGACGACATGCAGGCCGACATCGCGGCGATCACGCTGAAGGTGAACGGGTTTCTGGAAGACTGGATCAGACAGCGGCCGGGCATGTGGCTATGGCTGCATAATCGCTGGCCGAAAGAGTAAATACCTACTCGTGCCTTACTGGGGCATCGGCCCCACAACGAGTGCCGGGTCCAGCCGCTCGCTGCCCCAGTTCATGCGCCAGTCCAGATGCGGCCCGGTCGCCCGGCCCGTCGCACCGACAGTACCAATCTGCTCGCCCTGCGCCACGACCTGCCCGACTTCCACATCCACAGAGTGCAGGTGGAAGAGCGTCGAGTTGACCGAGTGCCCGTGGTCGATGATCACGATGCCGCCGGTGAAGAAATGATCACTCTCCGCCAGGCGCACTGTGCCGGTAGCAGGCGACAGAACCGGCGTGCCGGTGGGGGCGGCAATATCAATGCCGAAATGCGGGCGGCGCGGCTCGCCGTTCAGCACGCGCTGGGAACCGTAGACGCCCGAGATGCGCCCCTTGGTGGGCCAGATGAAGCCGTTGAGAAAGTTCTCGTCACGGCTGGTGTTGCGGCGGGCAGCAGCGACCTGTGCATTGTCGGCGCGGATGCGCTTCAGGGTTGCTTCGGAAAAGCCACCCACCTTGCCCGGCGGCAGCCCGTCGATGCGCTGAATGTCGTAGTCGCGCTTGGCAATCTCCAGCGGCCAGACGTCCTGCTCGTCACTGCCATTCTTCATGACCGCCAGCAGAGCGGACGGTCCGTGGTCACGGCCAAAGCCGATGACGAATTTTCCGTCGCCGGTCACGGCCAGCACCTCGCCATCCAGTGTCACTTCGCTGCCAGGTTCAACCGTGCCAATGACCATGCCGCCCTGGGTAAGGTCGCCGTCCAGTTCCAGCGCGAAGGCCGGTGTGCTGCTGATCATCAGCGCTGCGGCAAGCGTAACAAGACTTCGCAAGCTGGACTCAGGCAACGCCGAGGTCCCTCTTCACCATGGCCTCGGGGCCCGCATAGGGCTCCTGCCGGTCGACGCTCCAGTAGCGCAATTCGTCGAGCGCAATGCGCTGGCCGGTCACCGCGCAGGTCACATAGGACCCCGGCGCCAGAACATCATAGTCCGCATCAAGATAGCGAAGGCGGGCTTCGCCGCCCATCTGGCTGTCAAACCGGTTCACGTTGGGTCCTCGCTAAACTGCGCCAAAACTGAAAACTACCGAAGGTCAAAGACCTGTATCCTTTCCGCAGAACGATCAAGTTGGACGTGATACTCACTCTCGTCAATCTGGTTGAATACCACGCCGGTATGTCTCTCGCGCAAATCGTCAATGTAAAGGCAATCGGCCGAAAGGTAGATGACCCCCGCGTTTATCGGGATGTAGTCCAGCTTGTCTGAACCGGAGGAGTAGTCGCTCCTGAGTTGCTCATAGACCGCATCGACGCCTGGTTTCATAGCATACTTGTAAACGCTCGGGACGGCTGGACTGACGGAAGCAAAACACCAACTGGGCCCTAGGTCGGTTTCTACGGGTCTGCACGCCGTCAGGAAGATCAGACAAATACCAATGTATTTCAGCCGGGGGATAGCTGCCAGAAGGCTCGGCCCTTGGGTAGGGAAGATCAAAAGAGTTCACCCTGGCCTTTGCGCGTTGATGCAGCTTTCTTCGCTGCTGGCCGCTTTGCAGGCAGCCCGTCGAGCGTCTGCACGGCAACACGATCCGCATCCGCGAATTCGAGATTAAACCGTCCGGCGGCGTGGGCGTCATCGCCGGAGCGGATGAGTTTGCCGTCGCCATCCAGCGCCAGCGCGAAACCGCGTTCCAGAACGCTTTTGTGGGAGAGCGTTTCCAGAAGGCGTCCGGCCTGATTGAGACGCTTGCGGTTCTTATCCACCTGCGCGGCGAAAACACGCGGCAGGCGGTCGGCGACGGGCTCAAGGCTCCGCCGGGCTGTCTGGGTTGCACCGTCACGGCGGCGCAGCAGCCGCTCGCCTAAGGCATCAAGGTCCTTGCGGGATTGGGCCAGCTGCGCCTGCGGGCGGCGGGCTTCCAGACGTCCGGCCCAGGTGGCGAGCGTTGACCGTCGCGTTTCAAAGATCCGCCCGCGACAACCGACGAGCCGCTCGCCAGCCACATCCAGCCGCTGGCGCTGGATTTCCAGCAGCCGCTCGGGCCGCGGCAGGGCTCGGGCAAGGCTGCGCACATCATTGCGGGCCTGTTCCAGCCGCCGGGTCAGCGCCCGATGCTGGCGGGCGCCCTGATCCATCACCTGCGCCACAAGGTCCGCGCGCACGGGCACGGCGTGTTCCGCAGCCGCCGTCGGCGTCGGGGCGCGCAGGTCTGACGCGAAATCGATGAGGGTTGTATCCGTCTCGTGGCCCACGGCGGAGATCAGCGGGATATCGCTTTCAAACGCCGCGCGGACCACGACTTCTTCATTGAAGGGCCACAGATCTTCAACGCTGCCGCCGCCGCGCGCGACGATAATCAGGTCCGGCCGGGGAATGTCGCCGCCGGGCTCAAGCGCATTAAAGCCCTTGATGCCCGCCGCCACTTCGCCCGCCGCGGTTTCCCCCTGCACCCGGGTTGGCCAGATCAGCACGTGGCGGGGAAAACGGTCGCGCAGACGATGCAGGATGTCGCGGATGACGGCGCCCGAGGGCGATGTCACCACGCCGATGACGTCGGGCAGAAACGGCAGCGGCTTTTTATGGTCTGCATCGAACAGGCCTTCGGCGGCCAGCTTCTTGCGCCGGTCTTCCAGGAGCTTCATCAGCGCGCCGACGCCGGCAGGCTCGATCGACTCGATGACGATCTGGTACTTCGACTGGCCGGGGAAGGTGGTGAGGCGGCCGGTGGCAATCACCTCAAGCCCCTGCTCGGGCTGGGTGGCCAGCCGGGAGGCATTGCCCTTCCAGATGACGCCGGACAATACGGCGCGGTCATCCTTCAGGTCGAGATAGACATGACCGGACGCCGGGCGCGACACCCGGCCGATCTCCCCGCGCACCCGCACATGGCCGAACTGGTCCTCCACCATGCGTTTGACAGCGCCGGATATCTCCGAAACAGAGTATTCGGGTGCGTTGCCCAAAGTGGGTTCGGCGAGGGAATCAGTAGCCATAAGTGAGCGAATCCGCTTCAACGTGGGGTGGCTTCTAAGCGCGCGAGGCTTCGTGCTAGAACCCGGTCAGCATAACGCCTGGATGACGCATTAGCCATGCACCATCCCCCGGCGGCATCCCCTTTTCACCTCCTTTTGGCGGGCAAATCACACATGAGAGTACGGGTGGCATGAAAGTACTGGTGGTAGGTTCAGGCGGACGCGAGCATGCCCTGTGCTGGAAACTGGCCCAGAGCCCCCGGCTCACGAAGCTGTACGCGGCGCCCGGCAATGCGGGCATGGAGGCGGTTGCCGACTGCGTGCCCATCAACGCGGAAGACATCGACGCGCTGGTGACATTCGCCCGCGACACAGCCATTGACCTTGTGGTTGTGGGCCCGGAAGGCCCGCTGGTGCTCGGCCTGACCGACAAGCTGGAAGCGGCCGGCATCCGCACCTTCGGCCCGAGCGCGAAAGCCGCGCAGCTGGAAGGCTCAAAGAGCTTCACCAAGGATCTGTGCCTGCGCGCCGGCATTCCCACCGCCGCCTATGGCCATTTCACAAATGCGGACGAAGCGCTGGCCTATGTGCGCGAGCAGGGTGCCCCCATCGTGGTGAAAGCAGATGGGCTCGCCGCGGGCAAGGGCGTGACGGTCGCCATGGAACTGGCCGACGCGGAAGCCGCCATCACAGACGCCTTTGACGGGCGCTTTGGCGAGGCGGGGGCCGAAGTCGTCATTGAAGCGTTTCTGGAAGGCGAGGAAGCCAGCTTCTTCGTCATCTGCGACGGCGAGCGCGCCCTGCCGCTGGTGACCGCGCAAGATCACAAACGTGTCGGTGATGGCGATACCGGCCCCAACACAGGCGGCATGGGGGCCTATTCCCCCGCCCCGGTGATGACGCCTGACCTTGTCGACTTCGTCATGGAGAAAATGATCCAGCCGACGCTCACCACACTCAGGGCCGACAGCATGCCTTACAAGGGCGTCATCTTTGCCGGGCTGATGATTACGGACACAGGTCCCGAACTCATCGAATACAATGCGCGCTTTGGCGACCCGGAGTGTCAGGTGCTGATGATGCGTATGCAAAGTGATCTGCTGCCGTTGCTGGACGCCGCCGCGCAGGGCGATCTTTCGGGCGCCACCGTGGCATGGCATGACGTCCCGGCGCTCAGCGTTGTCATGGCAGCCAACGGCTATCCCGGCTCTTACGACAAGGGCACGGTCATCAACAAGCTGGACGAGGCAGCCGCCCCTGCCGGCGTTGAGATTTTTCATGCAGGAACCGCGCGCAAGGACGGGCATGTCGTGGCCACAGGTGGCCGCGTGCTCAACGTCACAGCGATGGGCCCGTCGGTGGCGAAAGCGCAGGCGCTGGCCTATGCTGCGGTGGATACAATTGACTGGCCCGAAGGCTTTAGCCGCCGCGATATCGGCTGGCGCGCGATCAAACGCGAAAATGCCTAAGGGCCCCTACGATACTTGAGAAATACGAAACCAAGAAACGACAACAGGGAGTATCCCGATGAGTGATGCAGCAGCATCAGATGACCGCCAGGAGATGTTCTCCGGCACCAAGGGTGTGGCGGACAATCACAAATTTGATGAAGCCAAGCTGTTTGAATTTCTGAACGACACGGTGAAGGGCTTTGACGGCCCGCTGGAAGTTCGTGAGTTCAAGGGTGGCCAGTCCAACCCGACCTATCAGCTGGTGACGCCAAAGAAAAAATACGTGCTGCGCCGCAAGCCGCCGGGCAAGCTGCTGCCGTCTGCCCATGCTGTCGACCGTGAGTTCAAGGTCATCTCGGCCCTTGGCGACACCAATGTGCCGGTGCCTGAGGCCTATGCCCTGTGCGAAGACGACGATGTTATCGGCACAATGTTCTACGTCATGGAGATGGTGGAAGGCCGTATCCTGTGGGAAGCGCTGCTGCCGAACGAGAGCAAGGAAAGCCGCGGGCAGATCTATGACGCGATGAACGACACCATCGCCAAGCTCCATATGGTGGATTACGAAAAGGTTGGTCTGGGCGACTTCGGCAAGCCGGGCAACTACTTCTCCCGGCAGATTTCCCGCTGGTCCAAGCAGTATGTGGCCAGTGAGACAGAAACCATCGAGTCCATGAACAAGCTCATGGAGTGGCTGCCGAACAACATTCCCGACGAAGATTCAAACTCCGTCGTTCATGGCGATTATCGCCTCGACAACATGGTGCTGCACCCCACCGAGCCGCGCGTGCTCGCCGTGCAGGACTGGGAGCTGAGCACGCTGGGTACTCCGCTGGGTGGCTTCACCAACCCCACCCTGCAGTGGAAAATGCCCGGCCAGGGCACCGGCGGCGGGACGGGCTCGCTCAAGGATCATGACCTGGCGGCGCTGGGCATTCCGAGCTTTGAGGATTACGTCAAAGCCTATTGCGACCGCACAGGCCGCAACGGCATCGACAATCTTGATTTCTATTACGCGTACAACTTCATGCGGCTTGCAGGCATTCTGCAGGGCATTGCAGGGCGCGTGCGCGACGGAACAGCGGCCAGCGACCATGCCAAGACCATGGCCGCCAATGTGCGTCCGCTTGCGGATGAAGGCTGGTTTTACGCTCAGAAGGCAGGCGCTGTTTAGTCCGATCTTTTCTGCATCACTTCGGCCTCCGCATCACTTCGGCCATGGTCTCCTTGAGACCATCGGCTGACGTGATGTGCAGGTCGCGCTGCGGGAATGGGAACTCGATCTCGTTGTCGTGGAACAGGTCCCAGATGTGCAGGCGAATGTCGCTAGCAACATTGACGACGCCCGCCTCTGGATCATTCACCCAGATGCGCAATTCCAGATCGACTGAGTTGTCTCCAAAACCCACAAGCCGGGTCGCCGGTGGCGGCGAGGTCAGCACGCGCTTGTGCTCTTCCGCCGTCTGCATCATCAATTCCAGCGCCTTGCGTACGTCAGACTGATAGCTGACACCAACACCAATCTTGAGGCGCACGGCGCGGTTGGAGAACGACCAGTTCACCACCTGTTGGGTGATCAGGTCCTCGTTGGGAATGAGATATTCCTTGCCGTCACGGGTGACGACGGCGGCATAGCGCGCGCCGAGTTTTGAAATCCACCCATAGGCCTCCCCAATCTCGATCACGTCGCCCGGTTTGATGGAGCGGTCGAGCAGCAGGATGATGCCGCTGATAAGGTTGGAGACGACTTTCTGCAAACCAAACCCAATGCCGACGCCGATGGCGCCGGAGAAGACGGCCACCGCCGTGAAGTCGATCCCCAGCGAGGTGAGCCCGACGAGAACGGCAACGGTCAGAAAGGCAATGCGCAGGACTTTGCCGACCAACACACCGGCAGCGGGGGTCACGCCGTCAATTCGGCCCAGCTGGCTCTCCAGCAGGGACGACGCGAAGATCGCGACCCACACGAGAGCACCGACAAGGATGATGCCGTTGATGATGGTCAGCAGGGAGATGCGGACCTCGCCCGCATTGAACGCAGCCGCATCCAGCGCGGCAACAAATGGATCAAGCCACCCAAGGATCGCGAGCGCGGCGACAAACCAGATGACGGCACCGATGAGTTTGGTGAGACCGGTCTGCCGCGTCAGCACAGTAATCAGCCGGATGACCATCCACGCCAGCAACAGATTGGTGGCGCTCGCCAAAAGCTCCGCCGGTTGACCGGCTGCCCGCATGGCGGCCGCGGCAATCCAGGTAAGAACATTGGCCGTGAATGGCGCGACAAGGCCAACAAGCCGGTCCAGCCGCTGATGCAGCCAGGCCCGCCCATCCGTCTTCGCGGCCAGAGCGGCAAACCACGGCGTCAGACGCCGCCCCAGGCCGAAGGAAACAAGGGCAATTGCCAACAGAATGCCAAGCTGTATGGCGACCGGCACCGTCGCCACATCGCTCAGCACCCATTGCCAGGCGCTCTGGGCAAAGGTCTGTGCGTCCGCGGCGGCCTCTGTGATGTTGGGCAACTCAGGCGATTCTGGTGTCTGATACATCGCCTGATTCCAGCATCCCCGCCGCATACTGTCGAGAGGCCTATCGCGCGTCGCGATGCTGCCGTGCTAGGACACCGGCGAAACATTCCTTGCAGACAGTTGGAAGCCTGATGTCAGAGACCAATCCTGAAACAATCGACGTGCTCGACCGCCACCGCTTTGACCGGAATGCCCTTGAAACCTGGTGTCGCGAAAACGTGGATGGCTATGAAGGTCCGCTCGACATCCGGCAGTTCCAGGGTGGCCAGTCCAACCCCACATTCCAGCTCGTGACGCCCAGCCGAAAATATGTGATGCGGAAAAAACCTCCCGGCCAGTTGCTGGCAAGCGCGCATGCTGTTGACCGTGAATACACCGTCATGAAGGCGCTGGCTGATACGCCCGTGCCGGTGCCGCACATGTATGCCCTGTGCGAAGACGACGCTGTCGTCGGCACGTCGTTCTACATCATGGAATATCTGGAAGGCCGGGTATTCCGTGACCCGACGCTGCCGGATATGGACCCGGACGACCGCGCCGCGATCTATGACGACATGAACCGCGTCCTGGCGGAACTGCACAAGGTCGATTTTGAGGCGGTTGGCCTTGGTGCGTTCGGGCGACCGGGCAATTATTTTGACCGTCAGATATCCCGATGGATCAAACAGTATCGGGCGGCGGAGACCGAGACCATCAACGAGATGGAAGACCTGATAAAATGGATGCCGAACAATGTGCCCGCCGAAGCATCCGTCTCCATCGCTCACGGCGATTATCGGCTTGAGAACACCATGTTCCACGCAACCGAACCGAAAATGATTGCGGTGCTGGACTGGGAGCTTTCGACCATTGGCCATCCACTGGCGGACCTTGGCTACAACTCAATGCTGTATCATATCGACAGCCCCACAATGGGCACGCTTACGCGGGTTGATTTTGCGGCCTCGGGCATTCCCACCGAAGAAGACTATGTCGCCGGCTATTGTCAGCGGACAGGGCGCAACACCATCGAAAACTGGCCCTTTTATGTGGGCTTCTCAATCTTCCGTCTCGCCTCGATTGCCCAGGGTGTTTACAAGCGCGGCCTTGATGGCAATGCCAGCTCCGAGAGGGCCACGCTTTACGGCAATGCCGCCAAAATGCTCGCAGAAGCAGCCTGGAAGATCGTTCAGACCCGCAACTAAAACGCGCGTTAAGGACGTAGAACTGCTGTTTTTGGCGAGCGACAGCGATTCCGTCAAATCCAAAAACCCATGAAATACAGGATGTTAACCTATCCGGGTGCAGACTTTCCGCAGTAAGAACAACAACTGCGAAGTCGAGGGATGTCTCAGGGAAACGAGACAGGTGGGGAACTGAGTCCAAACGCGCTGCGGTACAATGCTGCAGACGCGCCGGATTCGTTTTTCCGGGCCGTTGTTGAAAACGCCGCTGACATGATTTCCGTGATCGATACCGACGGCATTTTCATCTATGCGTGCCCGAAGGCAGCTGACGTATTTGGGTTTGAACACGGCAGCATTGACACGCTCACGCCTGACCATTTCCATCCGGACGACTATGACACGGTGATGTCGGAGTTTTCCGAGCTGGTGGTTCATGGTGGACGTCGTCAGCTTACGGATCATCGTATGTCCAACGGGCGTGGCGGCTGGGTCTGGATTCAGACTCACGCTATCAATCTGTCGGGTGATCCGCGGGTCAACGGCATTGTCATGGTGTCGCGCGATATCACCGCGCACAAAAAACGCGAAGAAGAAATGCTCCATGCGGAACGTGCCGTCGGTTTCGGGCACTGGCGTTGGGACGATGGGGCACCGGGGCCCTATTGGTCGGACGGCCTGTTCTCAATCCTTGGCCTCAATCGGGAAGACCACGACCCCGACATGCAATGGACAACCGATCGGGTTTTAGAAGCTGACCGAGAAGCCATTGCACAACAAACAGTTGAAGCACTCGTCAGCGGCACATCGTTCAGCCGCATCATCTCCATGCAGCATGCCGATGGGACATGGCGCCGGATAATGGTCCACGGCCACGTCGAGCGCAACGACGCTGGCGCCCCCACTTCAATTGTGGGGGTCAGTCAGGATGTCACCGAAATGGAGAAAGCCAACAGGGCGATTCGCCAATCGGAACAGGAATTTCGTCTGCTGGCAGAGCACTCGACGGACATCATCTCGCGCTACGACGTGGATGGGCAGCTGATCTACATCTCGCCATCCGTTGAGCGGCTGCTTGGGTACCACCCAAGCGAGAGCATGGAGCAGTCGTGGAATGATTATACTCATCCTGACGACACAGCGCGGGTCACCAACGAGATTGTCGGCATGTTCGGCGATCAGCAAACACGCCGCATTCCGTACCGGATGCTGGCAAAGAACGGCGACTACCTTTGGCTTGAATCAGCCATTTCCCCTCTCCATGGCGCCGATGGAGAGTATCAGGGCATGGTCACCTGCACCCGCGACATCACGGAACAGAAAACACGCGAGCAGCAGCTGATGGATGCGCGGGAACGCGCCGAGCAGGCCAGCCTTACCAAATCGCGTTTCCTGGCCAATATGAGCCATGAGCTTCGCACACCGCTCAACGCCATTCTGGGCTTCTCCGAAATGATGACCGAACAGGTGTTCGGCGCGCTGGGGAGTCCACGGTATGAGGAATATGTGAGCCTCATCCATGAAAGCGGTAGTCATCTGCTGTCACTGATCAGCGACATTCTCGACATGTCGAAGATCGAAGCCGGCAAATATGATCTGTCACTGGAACCTGTCGTGATTGGCCCCGCGCTGGAAAAGGCAGCCCGCATGGTGCAAACGCGCGTCAGCGAAGGCGAACTTGAGCTCCTCCTGGACATCGAAGCCACCGCAGACAGTCAGGTTTTTGCAGACGAGCGCGCGCTGACGCAGATTTTGCTGAACGTGCTGTCAAATGCCGTGAAGTTTACGCCTGCAGGTGGGCGCATCACACTGTCCACCCGCCACTACGCAGACAATCAGATTGAGATTTCGATCACGGACACCGGTGTGGGCATCGAACAACACGACCTCGACCGGGTGCTGAACCCGTTTGAACAGGTGGTGCGCCATGCCGAGCTGGCAAGCCAGGGCACCGGTCTCGGCTTGCCGCTGGTCCGTGCACTGGTAGACCTGCAGGACGGCGCCTTTGATATCAAAAGCACACCGGGCAAAGGCACCACGGTGAGCATTCTGCTGCCTGATGCAATTGGCCTGCAGGACTCGCTGACCGCCTAAGCTGACAGAGCCAGCCTACCGCATGCCTTTCAGCGCGCCATCCATTTCCTCATAGACACGATTGACGGCGGGCTCATCAAAGATGCCCTTCCAATACGACGTGGTTTTCTCGTGCGCATCGAGCAGGCAAATCGATTTGCCGAACATCTCCGGGATGCGGCGCACGAAAAACAGGATTGGGACAAGGGCGCAATCAGCAAGCGACAGTTTTCCACCGACCGCATGGCCCGAGCCGTCCAGATAATGGTCAAGCCAGCCCAGTGACGTCTTGAGGTCTGTGAACGCCGCAACGACCTTGTCATGGTCGCGCACACTCGGGTCAACATTGCCGAACAACGTCGTCAGTGGCGCAAGCATGTAAAGGTCGCCGATGCGTCCAAGCAATCGCACCATGGCGCGCTCCTTGGGGTCCGTCGGCAGAAGCGACGGCTCAGGGTGCAACTCTTCGAGATACTCACAGATCGTTTCGGATTCCGGTAGAATCCAGCCATCGTCGGTTTCCAGAGTCGGAACCTTGCCCAGCGGCGTCAACACCTTGAACACGTCCGGCTCAAGGTCCGTAAACGGATCCACCATCTCCATCTCCAGGCCCTTGGCGTAGAGCATGAGGCGAACCCGGGCGGAAAAGGGTGACAGATTGTTGTCGTAGAGTTTCATTGGCTTCATCCTCCGGCGCATTTCGATCACGAAATGGGCGCTTTTGGGCCCGGCGCTTATGCTGCGAATTCTCCGGGACACTGCTGATTTTTATGCCTCGGGCGGCCAAGTCGCCAAGCGAAGCTTCGAGTCGTGATGTGTGGTCGTGATATAGAATTGAGACTGCCATTAAACGGCGGCCCGGTAACCATATGGTGCCGGGCCGCCCTTTTAGCAAGCTGTAGATCGGACGATCACGGAACTGCTACTCAGCAGCCGCGCGCAGCTCTGCCATGTGCTTCTTGTATTCAAGCCGGGCGATTGTGCGGTTGTGCACTTCATCCGGACCGTCAGCAAGGCGAAGAGTACGAATGCCGGAATACGCCTTGGCGAGACCGAAATCAGAGGTCACGCCGCCGCCGCCATGGGCCTGGATCGCATCGTCGATGACCTGCAGCGCGATACGCGGACCGGCAACCTTGATCATGGCGATCTCGGAGCGGGCGACCTTGTTGCCCACCTTGTCCATCATATCCGCCGCCTTGAGTGTCAGAAGACGGGTCATTTCGATGTTGGTGCGGGCTTCAGCCACGCGCTGTTCCCATACGGAGTGTTCGGCAATCGTCTTGCCGAAGGCTTCGCGGGTCAGCAGGCGCTTGACCATCTTTTCAAGGCAGCGTTCCGCCACACCGATGGTGCGCATGCAGTGGTGAATACGTCCCGGCCCGAGGCGACCTTGCGCAATTTCAAAGCCGCGGCCTTCGCCGAGGATCAGGTTGCCAGCCGGCACACGCACATCCTTGAGGATGACTTCGGCGTGGCCGTGCGGTGCGTCGTCAAAGCCGAAGACAGGCAGCATACGGACGATCTCGATGCCCGGTGCATCCATCGGCACGATGATCTGCGACTGCTGACGGTAGCTGTCGGCCCCCGGGTCGGTCTTGCCCATGACGATGGCAACGACACAGCGCGGATCGCCAAGCCCTGAAGACCACCACTTGCGGCCGTTGATGACGTATTCGTCACCATCGCGCACGATGCTGGTTTCAATGTTGGTGGCGTCAGATGACGCAACCGCAGGCTCGGTCATCAGGAAGGCAGACCGGATTTCACCGGCGAGAAGCGGCTTGAGGTATTTTTCCTTCAGCTCTTCGGACGCATAGCGCTCGAAGACTTCCATGTTGCCGGTGTCGGGCGCGGAGCAGTTGAAGACTTCAGACGCCCAGCCGACACGGCCCATGATTTCGCAAAGCGGTGCGTATTCAAGGTTGTTGGTGCCGCCGCCAAGATCGGAATGCGGCAGGAACAGGTTCCACAGGCCGGCTTCGCGGGCCTTGGGCTTCAGATCTTCGAGGATCTGCGGCACCTGCCAGGGGTTGCCCGCGTCGCGGAAGGCCTGCATCTGGGCATTGTAGGTGTCTTCGTTTGGATAGATGTGCTCATCCATAAAGGCCTCAAGGCGCGCAATCAGCTCCTTGACCTTGTCTGTATGTTCGAAATTCATGCGAGTTCCCTCGTTTTTTCTCGTGTTTATGACGAAATAGGTAGTTTCGCGGGCGACTCTAACGGCTTGCGTGCGCGCCGTCACCCTCCGCAGCGCGGTTGTGGCGCGGTCTTGCGATAGGTTAAGGCGACGCGACGTTTTTGGAGTTGGTGACCTAGCCGCGGCGGGCGGCAAAAAAGTTCCGCAACAAGGCACCGGCCGGTTCCGCATCGATGCCGCCATAGACCTCCGGTGCATGGTGGCAGGTGGCTCGTGAAAACACCCGCGCGCCGTGCTCGACGCCGCCGCCCTTGGGGTCATCAGCGCCGTAGTAGAGCCGCCGGATACGCGCAAACGAGATGGCCCCGGCGCACATGGGGCATGGTTCCAGCGTCACATAGAGATCGCAGTCGACCAGCCGCTCGGAGCCGAGAGCCGCACACGCCGCCCGGATGGCCAGCATCTCCGCATGCGCTGTCGGGTCCCTGTCCTCCAATGTCCGGTTGCCGGCGCGGGCCAGCACATTGCCTGTGTGTGAGACAACAACAGCGCCGACGGGCACCTCGCCGCGCGCGGCGGCGGCGTGTGCTTCTTCCAGAGCTATCTGCATGGGGCTCGGGTGATCTGTAGACATGGCGGGACCGTGCCTTTTACGGACCTCAAAGGTCAAGCGGCTCGCAGGTTGGGGGTGCATCTGCTACAGACCGTCCCCATGACTGACAGTACGTCCAAAAATCATCTCGAGTTCCCACCCGGTGGGGAGCGCATTGCCAAATATCTGGCGCGCGCAGGCATCTGTTCGCGCCGCGACGCTGAAAAGCTGATCGAAGACGGCCGCGTGCAGGTGGACGGCAAGAAGCTCACAACGCCCGCCTTCAAGGTTACCAGCGGCAATGTCATCCGGGTGGATGGCAAGGAAGTGCAAAAGCCGGAAGAGACACGGGTCTGGCGCTATCACAAGCCGCAGGGTCTTGTGACCACTGCGAAGGACCCGGAAGGCCGCCCGACAGTGTTCGAGAAACTGCCGTCAGACCTGCCGCGCGTCATCTCCGTGGGCCGGCTCGATATTGCGTCTGAAGGCCTGTTGCTGCTCACCAATGATGGCGAACTGGCGCGGCAGCTGGAATTGCCGGCCACCGGCTGGCTAAGGCGTTATCGGGTGCGGGTGCGCGGCAAGGTGCATGACGGCATCATTGCCCGGCTCAAATCCGGCATTGAAGTCGACGGCATCAAATATGGCGAGATCAACGTCACCCGGGATGAGCAATCTGCCGGGGGCGCCAACCAATGGCTAACCATCGGTCTGCGCGAAGGCAAGAACCGTGAAATCCGCCGGGTGCTTGCGGCCGTGGATGTGGAAGTGAGCCGGTTGATCCGTCTCTCCTATGGTCCTTTTGAACTGGCGGACCTGCCCGCAGGTGTTGTTCAGGAAGTTCCCGAACGCGTCCTCAAGGATCAGATGGGCCGCGGGCCCAAGGCAGAACTGGCGGAAGACGGCAGCATCAAGCGAGCTCCGCGTCCCCCCAAACCCAGTGGATGGGCCAAGGCAAAACCGAAGGACAAGCCCAGGAACAAGTCGAAAGACAAGTCACAAGACAGTGCCAGACAAAAGCGCCGTGGCAAGCCGGGCAGCCCAGCCAAAGGTGACGCACGCACCTCAGGCGCAAGACCCTCCGGCCAGAGGCCCTCAAGACCCGGCACCTCAGGAAAGCCAAATGCGAATCGTCGGCGGAACCCATAAGGGGCGGCCGCTCAAGGCGCCGAAGGATGCCCGTGTGCGGCCGACATCAGACCGCACCCGCGAAGCCATTTTCAATGTGCTGGCGCATGGGGACTTTGGCGACTGGACCCTTGAGGGGGCACGGGTGCTGGACCTGTTCGCAGGCACCGGCGCGCTCGGCCTTGAGGCACTATCCAGAGGCGCGTCCTTCGCATTGTTTGTGGACGACCACCCACAAAGCCGCGGCCTGATCCGCGAGAACGCCGAGACCCTGGGCGAGACCGGCCGGATCAAGCTCTATCGCCGTGACGCGACAAAGCTCAGCGGCAGGGAAGGCTCAGCCGGTCCACCCTTCACGCTTGTTTTCTGCGACCCCCCCTATGGCAAGGGTTTGGGCGGCGCGGCACTGGACTCCGCCCATGCGGGTGGCTGGCTCGACGACACTACGCTGTGCGTCCTCGAAGAATCCGCGTCAGCTGATGTGCCGTGTCCGGATGGTTTTGAGGAACTCGACCGGCGGGCTTATGGCGATACGCAGGTGATTTTTCTTGCGCCGTCAAGCTGACTTTTACCGCCGCCCGAACAGCTTCTCAATGTCAGGCAGGCTGAGCGTCACATATGTCGGGCGCCCATGGTTGCCATGGCCGGAATGCGGCGTCACTTCCATTTCTCGCAGGAGCGCATTCATTTCGGTGGCCGTCAGCCGGCGTCCGGCACGCACGGAGCCGTGACAGGCCATGGTGCCGGAGACTTCGTCGAGCTTTTCTTTCAGCGATAGAGCCTGTCCCAGATCCGCCACTTCGTCGGCCAGGTCTTTGACGAGGCCCTGAATGTCCGTGTCGCCCAGCATCGCGGGTGTCTCACGCACAATGATAGTGCCGTCACCAAACGGTTCTATCACCAGACCGAGTTCAGCGAGCTCATCTGACCGGTCCGCCAATGCAGCGGCCTCGTCGCCGCCCAGTTCCACCACTTCCGGCACCAGCAGTGCCTGACGTTTGATCCCCGTCTCCGCCAGCGCCTTTTTCATGCGCTCATGGACGAGGCGTTCGTGCGCGGCGTGCTGATCCACCAGCACAAGACCATCATGGGTCTCAGCCACGATGTAGGTGAGGTGCAACTGACCGCGCGCGGCGCCCAAAGGCCGGTCCATCAGGTCGTCGGACGATGTGTCTTCCACGCGCGCTGCTGGCTGATCGAAGCCCGCCAGGTCCTGCGGCTTAAGGGGGGATGTCTCTTCCATGCCTGGCGCAGCAGGCTGCACAGAGGCACCGTCTGTTGGCGCGAAGCTACGGGCGGCGAGTTCCATCAGGTGACGTTGGGGTGGCGGTTGCTGGCCCGCATGCGCGCCGGGCTGGAACGACGACAGCGCCGCGCCTGCAACCGTCGTGGACGCGCGATGACCCGCAGCATCCAACGCCATGCGCAGGCTCTTGACGATCAGCGCGCGGATCAGGCCGGGATCGCGGAACCGCACTTCGGCCTTGGCCGGGTGGACATTCACATCCACTTCGGCGGGGTCAATCTCGACAAAAAGCGCCAGCACCGGATGCCGGGCACGGGCGAGAAAATCCGCATAGGCCCCGCGCACAGCACCGATCAGCAACTTGTCGCGCACGGGCCGTCCATTGACGAACAGATATTGCGCCTGCGCGTTGCCGCGGTTGAAGGTCGGCAACCCGGCAAAGCCCGCAATGCGGACGCCCTCACGCTCGATTTCGACGGGCATGACATTGTCCTGAAAGTCGCGGCCCAGAATCCGGGACAGTCTTGCGAGTTGGGCGTCATCGTCCACCGCCTGCGTCTCGGCATCGATACGCAAAGACGTGCGGCCTTCATGGGTCAGCGAAAATCCGACGCGTGGATTGGCCATGGCGATGCGGCGCATGACATCGCCCACCGCCTGCGCTTCCGCGCGGTCTGACTTCAGGAATTTGAGGCGGGCGGGTGTGGCATAGAAGAGATCACGCACCTCTATGCGCGTGCCCGGCGCGGCAGGGGAGGGCTTGGGACCGGAAACCGTGCCGCCCTCCACCTTCAGTGCATGGCCTTCATCGCCGGGCGGGCGGCTGATGATGCCCAGCCGTGCCACAGCCCCGATAGAGGGCAGCGCCTCGCCGCGAAAGCCGAGGCTCTGGATATGCACCAGGTCTTCTGTGCCCGCATCATTGACGGCGAGCTTCGATGTGGCGTGGCGCTCGACCGCCAGCGACAGATCACCCGCCGTCATGCCGCAGCCATTGTCCTCGACGCTGATCAGCGTCTTGCCACCCGCAGAAATCACCACATCGATGCGGGTGGCCCCGGCATCAATGGCGTTTTCCACCAGTTCCTTCACGGCGCTCGCCGGCCGCTCGACCACTTCGCCTGCGGCGATGCGGTTGACCGTACCCTCACTCAGCCTGCGAATGTGAGGCCGGGAAGGCGCAGCGCTGTGGGCGGCGTCAGACACGTGACCTACATCTCTCCCAGATATTGCCGGGCGAGAATCTTGCCCTCTTCCACCGCGGGCTGGTCGAACGGATCAACCCCCATGAGGTGGGCGGCGATGATTGTCTCCAGCATGAAATGCATCAAGAGCGCGCCCATGGCGGTTTCGTCCAGCACCGGAATGTCGATGGTGCGCACCGGACGGTTGTTGGCCTTCAGGGTTTCAACGGTGGCGCGGTATTCCGCGTCCAGCAGGTCCCCCATGGTCTTGCCGTTGAGGTAGTCAAGCGCCGCGTCTGTTGTTGTCACGCGAGGGCCTGCGCCCGCTGACCCCACAGACATGACGGTATACGCCTTGTCCGCAGGTCCGGCGAGATAGAGCTGCAGCTGGCTGTGCTGATCAACCGGGCCGATGCCGGTGGCGGGGATCGTACCCTGCCCGTCCTTGCCCAGGCTCTCCGCCCATAGCTGGCGGTACCAAAGCCCGAAACGTTCAAGCCTGTCTGAATAGGCCAGGATGACACTGGCCGCAGCACCCGCATGGTTCGCGAGCGCGACCTGCATCGCAGCACCCGCCGCCGGGGCGACGTCGCGTGCATCCGCGCCGCTCAGCACCGGTGCCAGAACACGGGCGGCTCCCTCACGGATCGCCACAACATCCAGGCCCAGCAGCATGGCGGGCAACAGGCCGACATTGGACAGGACGGAGAACCGCCCGCCGACACCGGGGTCGTGCTCGATGACGGGTCCGCCAAGACCTTCCACAAAGCGGCGCACCGCATTGTCCGTCGGTTCGGTGATGGCGGCAAAGTGGTGTGCCAGATCACTTCCACCACCCGCCGCCTCAAGAGCTGCCTTTGCAGCGTGGGCCTGCATCAGCGGTTCCGCCGTGCCGCCGGACTTGGAGACCAGCAGAAACCGCGTGGTGCGCAGGTCAAGCGCTGTCAGGGCCCGTTCAAATGTATGCGGGTCGAGATTCTCAAAGAAGTGCACGCGCGGTTCTGCGTGGCTTTGCGCCGGGGTCGCATCAAAAGCAAGTTGGGCCAGCGCCTTGGCGCCCAGGCTTGAGCCGCCGATGCCAAGTACCACGATGTCTGTGGCATCTTTGGACAGATGCACGGCCAGGCGTTCCATGTCCGCCATGTCGTCACGCCGCTCGGGCAGGTGCAGAAGCGGCAGTGCGCCATCTGTATACTGCTTGCGCACTGCTTCAAGCGCCGGTTCGGCGGCTGTGAGGCCGTCGGCAAACTGGTCGCTGGTGATCCCGCCATCGCCGATGATGCCGATGACGTCATGGAGATAGGGCAGGTGTGAAGAGACGGCAGAACTCATGGCGTCTGGCTACTCCGGTGCAAGAGACTCACTTTCGTGGGCGGCTCCCGCACCGTAGCAAAGGGGCATGACCTGCCAAAACCCTGTTTGTTACGGGGCCACTGTCGTAACGCTCTCCCCTTGCGGGAGGGTAAGCCAGCTATCCCGTGTCTCCGGACCTGATCCGGAGCCTACTCGCTTTTCCAAACCGGCACAGCCCGGATGACCTTTTTTGTGGTCGACACACTTCCAGCTTCTTCCGATATCGAAAGAGGCAACGAGAGTGGACCCCGGATCAAGTCCGGGGAAACGGGTTGGGTTGCTGTCACCCTCACCCGGCGCCTACGCGCCGACCTCTCCCGTCAAGGGAGAGGTGACTTTTGGCATGTCCCTGCACACGGCACGCTGCCGACGAGCCTATCGACTCGATCTCAACGCCTCTGATACGCGCAGCCACCTGCATCCGGTCCCCTCTCCCCATCGCGGGAGAGGGATAGGGTGAGGGGGTGGGCATCACAGTAACTCACACACACGCAGTGCTGTTACCCTCACCCGGCGCTCACGCGCCGACCTCTCCACCCAAGGGAGAGGTGACGTTCAGTTCGCCGGAATTTCAGCCGTTGCCTTGATCCCCTCAGGGGCACCGACGGCCACGATGCGCATAGCTTCCGGCTTCAAAAGCCGCTCGGCGACGCGTGAAATGTCCTCGACCGTCACGGCATCCACAAGGCTGTTGCGGTTGTCGATATAGTCGAGGCCGAGATCTTCGAACTGGATGGCGGCGAGCTGACCGGCGATGGCGCGGCTTGAATCAAAGCGCAGGGCGTAGGAGCCGGTGAGGAATGTCTTGGCAGCGTCCAGCTCTTCCGCCGTCAGGCCGTTTTCCGCCACATCTGCGATCTGCGCCCGCGCCACGTCCAGGGCCTCGGCAGCTGTGGCGTTGCTTGACGCGAGATAGCCGATGGTGAGCCCGCCATAAGCGAGCGGGTAGAGCGACGTATAGACCGAATAGACAAGCCCGCGCTCCTCTCGTACTTCCTTGAACATGCGGCTGACAAAGCTGCCGCCGCCCAGCATATAGTTCATGACGAAGGCCGGAATGAAGTCTTCGTCGTCCCGCTTCATACCGTCCATGCCGAACACGACGACCGTCTGCGGGTTGTCACGTTCCACAAGGGTGATGCCGGGTGTCAGCGGCGCGATTGGTCCAGCGTCCAGCCGGTCGGTTGTGTCTGGCAGAGGGCTGAAGGTGCTGTCGATCAGCGGCGCCAGGTCTGCTGCTGTGATATCGCCGACAACGGCCAGCGAAATGTTGTCACGGGCAAAGGCGGTAGCAGCGTAGCCGCGCAGGTCTTCAACCGTAATGGCTTCGATGCCCTGCGGTGTGCCGGAGGGGGGCGTGGCGTAGGGGTGGTCGCCGAACACATCCGCAAAGAAAGTGCGGTAGGCGACCGAGTCCGGGTCTTCTTCATCCTGTGCGAGACTTGCCAGCGACTGGGCGCGCACGCGCGCCACATCACCTTCGTCAAAACGCGGCTCCGTCAGGGCCAGGCGCACCATGTCAAAAGCCTCAGCCGCATTTTCGGACAGGGTCCGCATACGGATCTGGATGGTGTCGCGGCCGGCGGAAACCGACAGAGAAACGATGAGGTCACGCAGCCGGGCGGCAAAGGCCTGACTGTCGAGATCGCCCGCCCCTTCGGTCATCAGGTTAGCTGTCATGTCGGCCAGACCGGGCTTGTCGGCGGGATCAAGATGGGAGCCCGCGTGAAACAGGACTTCAAGGGCAATCACCGGAACGGCATCTTCGGACACGAGCCAGGCTTCAATGCCGCTGTCGCCGGTGACGGGTTCAATCTCGAAGGCCTGTGACGGCAGGGTAAGAAGGACTGACGCGATGAAGAAGGACGCTGCTGTTGCGATTCTACGGATCATGACTTGTCTCCCTCTTCGGCAACCTGCTCGCCCGAAACCGGCTCATCTGAAACCGCCTCATCTGAAACCTGTGCGGCAACCGGGGGCCGGGTAAGAATGCCGGTCACGGACCGCTCCTTGCGCAGATATTTCCGTGCGGCTTGCGTCACCTGTTCAGGCGTAACTGCAAGAATGCGGTCAGGCCAGGTTGCTGCCTGCTCAACCGTCAGGCCTGTGACGAGGGCGACACCGTAGGAGCGCGCCATGCTCTGCTGGCTGTCCTGCGCAAAGATCGCGTCCGCGACCAGCGTGCGCTGGGCGCGACCCACTTCTTCAGCGGTCACCCCCTCGGCCAGAAGCTTGTCGATTTCCGCATCAATTCCGGCTTCCGCCTCGTCCATGGAGACGCCCGGGGCAGGCACCGCGAAGAAGCCGATGGTACCGTCGTCAAGGGATGAGCCGATGTACCAGCCGCTGGCGCCAAGGGCGATTTTCTGATCCACCACGAGTGACTTGTAGATGCGGGCCGTCGCACCGCCGCCGATGATTTCACTCAGCACGTCCAGCGCTTCGGCTTCGCCCGGTTCGCCATTGGCGTAGGACGGGGCAAGGTAGGCGCGGCGCATATAGGGTTGCTCGACGCGCGCATCCTCAAGGACGACCCGGCGGGCTGCGCGCTGGGGCGGATCCTGTGGGCGCACCCGCTTGGGAAATGCATTCTTGCTGGGCACAACGCCGTAAAACTGCTCCGCTAACGGACGAAGTTCGGCAGCATCCACATCGCCTGCGACAATCAGGATGGCGTTCGCCGGGTCATACCAATCGGCATAGAAATCCAGCGCATCCTGATAGGTCAGGCCGCGCATCTCATGCTCCCAGCCGATGATCGGTGTGCCATAGGGATGCGCGAGATAGAGAATGGCGTTCATCTGTTCGGACAACATTGAGCCGGGGTCGTTCTCGATGCGCGCCGAGCGCTCTTCCAGAATGACGTCGCGCTCGGGCAGGGTGATCTCTTCCGTCAGCACCAGGCCCGTCATCCGGTCGGCTTCAAGCTCCATGACCAGCGGCAGGCGGTCCCGTGCCACGCGCTGGAAATAGCCCGTGTAGTCGTAGGAGGTGAAGGCATTCTCGCGGCCGCCATTTCGAGCGACAGTTGCTGAGAACTCGCCATTGGGAAAGTTCTCCGTGCCCTTGAACATCAGATGTTCGAGATAGTGCGCGATGCCGGACTTGCCGCGCGGCTCATCGGCAGACCCCACCCGGTACCAGACCATGTGGGTCACCACAGGGGCGCGGCGGTCCTCGATCACCACCACCTGCATGCCGTTGGCGAGCATGAAGCTTTCAGGGATCGGCTGGCCGGTGGCCTCGACAAGGCCCGGTTCGGATGTTTCGACCGGTGCCGGCGCAGCAGTTTCAGCAACGACCGGTTGAGACGCTGCTTGCTGCATTGCTTCCTCAGCAGCGGCAGCGGGTTCGGGCGGTTCGGTTACCGCCTCTTCTTCGCTGCAGGCAGCCAGAACAGGAAGGGTCAGCAGGAGGGCAGTCGCGATCAGGGGGCGTGAGCCGATGCGCATGGGTGATAATCCAGTTGGGAAAACGGGTCAGCAGGCGAGCGAGGAGATCGCACCACGCAAATATGACAGAAACGAGCCCGATTGGGGCTCGTTTCATACTCTTTTCGTCATCAAGTCACGGTGAACGCAGATTGTGAACACAGGCTGTGAAGACCAACTGGGCAGCTCTAGAAGATGCCTTCCAGCAAGCCCTGGTCTTCCTTGGGTTCGATCCGTGGGGTTTCCCCCTCGGTCACCGGCTGGCCCAGCGCGTCGTTCTGGCGAAGACGCTGGGCCTCGGCCTGCGCGTCCACCGGGATCGGCTGGGGTCCACGGTCCTGCCAGAAGATGATGCGGTCCGCGAAGGTGCGGTCTGCATCGATGCGGGAGCGGTATTCATTTTCGATCAGGCGGCGCACTTCCGGGCTGGCGTTTTCTGCGCCTGCGCTGGCGATGAGGGCATTTTCACCCGCTGTGCCGCCGGACAGGGTCGGCGCGGAGCCAACGGTCGGCCGACCGGAATAAAGTGCTGCTGCTGCAATTTCCTGCGCAGACCGAGCCTGACGGTTGGGCGCGCCGGGCACCGGCGGGCGCAGGGAATAGTCCGGCGGAATGGCGAGCGGCGCCTTGGTCACAATTGCAAATTCGTCCGGCGGGTTCTTGCCGAGGCCCAGGGCATCATCGAGGCCACCGCCGCAGCCGGCCAGAAAGGCTGCCGCCACAAGAGCAGTTGTCATGCCGAGAAGGCGGGATTTGGGACGCTCAAACATGTTGATCACTTGTCCGGTCTACCTAGAGATTGTGCCAACGAGCGGGCTGGACCGCTCACTTGCTTTTTTGCTTTTTGGCTCGTTCCTGCTGGGCGGTTGGTCCAAAGACCGAGTCCCAGATCAGCAATACTACACCAAAGACGATGGCAATATCAGCCACGTTGAAAACGTACCAATAAAAGCCAAAGGCATGGAAGCTCATAAAGTCTGCCACCGCACCATAAATAGCCCGGTCATAGGCATTCCCGACAGCGCCGCCGATGATTAACCCTACCGCCACCGCCAGCAGCCGGTGCTCGATCCGCGACAGCCAGACAATGAGGGCCACGGTGACGGTGAGGGCGAAGATCACCAGAACCGCCACTGCCCATGCGGAATTAGCGGGGAGCAGCCCGTAACTGATCCCCGGGTTCCACACCATGGTCAGGTCGAAAAAGGGCGTGATCGTGATCGACCGGCGGGCCGGCAGGTCCACCCAGTACAAAATGGCCCATTTGCTCAGCCGGTCTGAAATGCCAATGGCCAACGCCAGGATGATCCCATAGCGAAAATGGGCGGCCGGGTTTTTCAATGAGGCGATGGCCTCATCATATTGGCGCTTCAACCAGTCCATGGGGTCAGCCTGCCTCACTCAGCAGTTCAGGGCGGGCTGCAACGGCCAAGGCGCACCGGCCACAGATACCCGGATAGGCGGCATTCTTCCCGACATCCGGCAGGATCTTCCAGCACCGGGCGCATTTTTCCCCTTCGGCATGAACCGGCATCACGGCGACACCGGATACCTCGTCGATGCGGAAGGCGTCGGCGGGTGCCGTCTCACCTTCGGGCATCACTTTCAAGTCTGACGTGATGCACAGGTCCTCCAGCGGCACGTCGCCCAGTGCGGCACGGATGGCAGCATCCTCCACATAGACATGCGGTGCGCCTTCGAGGCTGGCGCCGATGCGCTTTTCGCGTCGCTCGATTTCGAGCGCACCTGTCACCACGCGGCGGAACTGACGCAGATTCTGCCAGCGGGCGGCCAGTGTTTCGTCCTTCCAATCCGCAGGCACGTCCGGGAAGGTCCGCAGATGCACGGAATCGTTTTCGTCCGGGAACCGGGCCTGCCAGGCTTCTTCCATGGTGAAGGACAGAACCGGTGCCAGCCACGCGGTGAGGCAGGAGAACACCTGATCCATCACCGTGCGGGCCGCGCGGCGGCGCAGGCTTGTGGGCGCGTCGCAATACAGCGCGTCCTTGCGGATGTCGAAATAGAAGGCCGACAGTTCCGTCACGCAGAAATTGGTCAGCGCGTGATAGACGCGGGTGAAGTCGTAGGTCTCATAGCCTTCACGCACCAGCGCATCCAGTTCGGCCAGCCGATGCAGGATGAACAGCTCAAGGCCAAGCCCGTCGCGCTCCGGGGCTGCCCGCATGTCATCGACGCTCACGCGCTCTGCATCTTCGAAGCCCGCCAGATTGCCGATCAGGAAGCGCACGGTGTTGCGCAGCTTGCGATATCCGTCGGTACACGCCTTGATGATGTTGGGGCCAACCACCAGGTCGTTCTGATAATCAGAGCTTGCCACCCAGATGCGGATGATCTCAGCGCCAGACTGCTGGATGACCTTGTCCGGTGCCGTCGCGTTCTTGCCGGACTTGGACATCTTCTTGCCCGTCTCGTCCAGGATGAAGCCGTGGGTTACCACCTGCTCATAAGGCGCACGACCGCGCGTGCCGCAGCTTTCGAGCAGTGATGACTGGAACCAGCCGCGGTGCTGGTCGGACCCTTCGAGATACAGGTTCGCAGGCCATGTCTGGTCCTCGCGGCCTTCCAGCACAAAGGCATGCGTCGAGCCTGAGTCAAACCAGACGTCCAGAATGTCCATCACCTGATCGTAGTCATCGGCCTTGTAGTCGTTGCCGAGGAACTCCTGCGCGTCGGTGTCGTACCAGGCGTCGCAGCCGCGTTGCGACACCGCCGCGTGGATGCGCGCGTTCACGGCCTCATCGCACAGGATGTCTCCGGTGTCCTTGTTCACAAAGATCGTCAGCGGCACGCCCCAGGCGCGCTGGCGGGACACCACCCAGTCAGGCCGGGTTTCCACCATGGAGCGGATGCGGGCCTGGCCGCGCTCGGGGAACCATTCCACGGCATCAATCGCTGCCAGCGCCTTGGCGCGCAGATCGTCATGGTCCATGGAGATGAACCATTGCGGCGTGTTGCGGAAGATCACCGGTGCCTTGGATCGCCAGGAGTGTGGATAGGAGTGATCCAGTCGTCCGGACGTCACCAGATGGCCGGTTTCACGGAGCGCTTCCATGACGCTTTTGTTGGCGTCGCCATCCTTGCCGTTTTGCTTGAGCACCGTCTTGCCGGCAAACAGCGGCACGTGATCGTAGTAGCTGCCGTCTTCAGAGACCGTGTGCGGCACCTCGATGCCATGCTGCATGCCCAGCACATAGTCATCCTGACCCTGGCCCGGAGC
>ERZ1740067.288-NODE-288-length-41887-cov-8.036168_pt1 | contig 41887 bp, 41 predicted proteins | sample MGYA00581736_ERZ1740067 | MGnify/ENA primary metagenome ERZ1740067 (study PRJEB43018, sample SAMN04849236) | marine metagenome | isolation source: floating plastic debris | place: Pacific Ocean | collected 2008-08-27 | study: EMG produced TPA metagenomics assembly... | reverse complement strand
CCACCGTGACATCCGCAAATGGCGACGGCTCGGACAGCGTCACCGTAAAGACCGCCAAATCGCCTTCATCCGCCTCTGTGGCAGAGATAGAGATCACAGGCAGCCCGGTATCTGTATCATCATCGATAATCGTGGCGATACCTGCGGCATCGTCGACGCCATTTGCGATGGCGGCGTTTGGTGTGACGACAAGAGAGAAGACCTCGTTGGTCTCGATGTCGGTGTCACCGGTGATGTCGACCGTGACGGACGCCACAGTCTGGCCCGGGGCAAAGGTCACGGTGCCGGATGTGGCGGTGTAGTCCTCTCCGGCCAGCGCAGTGCCATCGGCTGTCGTGTAGGCAAAGTTGAGCGTGCTCGTCGACGGCTCGGAAATCCGCACCTCAAAGACGGCCTGGGTGCCGCTGTCGGTCTCGACAATCTCGGGGTCGGAGACAAAGAGCGCGCGGTCGTTGTCGGTCCCGTCATTGTCGAGGATAACGCCAGTGGCGGTCAGCGTCTGCTCTCCACCGGCCAAAACCGCGCCGGTCGGGTCGGACAAGACGAGGGTGAAGTTCTCGTCGGCCTCGTTGGTGCCGTCACTGCTGAAGCCGGGGTCGGTGTCGATGGAGATCGTGCCGACGGTCTCGCCCGCAGGAATGGTGAGCGTGCCGGTCGTGCGCACGTGATCGGTCCCCTCGATCGAGGTTCCATCCGCCCGCGTGGCAAACGCCACCGTGACATCCGCAAATGGCGACGGCTCGGACAGCGTCACCGTAAAGACCGCAAGACTGCCCTCGTTCGCTTCGGCCGACGATATTGAAATAATAGGCGACATTGCAAATTCCTTTTATTTTCAGATTTTTGAACCAAAAGCCCTTCTTTGAAAAAGGCTTTCAAAGATTGACACACGATACTTCGCAGAACTTGTGCCGGCTACTTGGAAGATATTGAAAGCGCTGATAAACCATCTCTTCGGCCGAAACTTTCCCTAATTTAGCTATATAAATCAAATCTTCCCCACAATTAGAGAATTCCCGTAAAGGTAATTGATTTGCGTATATCTAGCCCACCCACTTAACTAAAAGTTAACCCAGTTGCAGCGCCCTGTACACACATTCATAGCTCCGCTGACCGAAAAATTAGAGGTTGCAAAAATACTAAGCTAGGATAAGAACTTATCGCATATTTACCCGATCCTATAGTTGCGGGCACAGGGACCAAGGGGGCTTTGTCGCAGACTTTATGGTGATGGCTATTCGGCCGCGGGGAGATGGCGAGCTTCGATCCGTGATGTCGGTCAAAGTTGCACAGTTGTATCGACTCAGTGCAACCCTGCTCGTCCTATAAGAAAAGACATAGCAATGAGCGAGATGACGACGGGGGTCGTGAAAAGATGGACGGCGAAGCGAAAATGAGCGCTCGTCATTGGAATCATTCAGGGTTAGATAGCAGTGGCCGGGGCAAGGTGATTGTATCCTTTGGCCCGATCTGAATTAGAAAATAACGTCGATCATATCCGTATGGGCATGAATAATGGCCCAAGAGTACATACACTAGATGTGCGGCAGCAGTACGACAAAGTGCATTGCGCCCTGCAAGAAACCCGTGGTGAGGCGATGTTGGGGCTCAGAGCGCGAAAAAAGTTGAGGGCCTTCTTGCCAATGGTGATGTTGTGACGATCACCACGCTGCGCGCCTGATTCGGCGTCTGCGCCATACGTTTAAGTTTGAACTGACGAGGGCACCGGCCAAACTGGATGACAAGTCAAATGCTACATCGAAGCGCTGAATTGAACCCGCGGTACCCGACACATGGCCCGAACGCCGAACTCCTCGCGATGCGCCCGGCTGAACGCGGACTTCATTTGTACGCGCGCGCGAAACATGCCGTTGCCGTTTTTGCGGTGTCTCGCTCGTCGGTCATGCGGGCCAGCTCACGCTTCAACCGTCGGCTCTCGGCTTCATGGTCGATCTCGTTCGCATTGGATGCCGGTTCCCCGAACAACTTCATCCATTTGCGCAGCGAATGGGTACTGACACTTAACCGCTGCAAAACTTCCCGCACTGTCATCTGATCCACAGCATGCCGCTTGAACGCGTCGCTGCAATTACTTGTCCACATGATGGCCCGCTTGCCTCAAAGTTAGGGGGCAAAGCATCTGCAAATCAAGAGGCACCTCGGGTGACGATCTGCGGCTACACTCTAAGCGCAGCATCATTTACACAAATCCCTGTGTACCTTAGGACAAAGGGCGGACGCCGCGTGCGTGCCGCCGCATATCATAGCTCGCAAGGTAAGCGCCCCGCTGATGATGATCGAAGACACGCCCCTGCCAGGGCTGAAAATCCTCACACCCCGCCGCATTGAAGATCCGCGCGGGTTTTTCTGTGAAAGCTGGAATGCCCGCCGCATGGCGGAGGCAGGCCTCGATTATGAGTTTGTGCAAGACAACCACTCTGTGTCGGCGCAGCGCGGAACCGTGCGCGGCCTGCACTACCAGGCGCCCCCGCATGCCCAAGGCAAGCTGGTACGATGTGGGCAGGGGCGGCTTTGGGACGTGGCTGTTGACATACGCTGCACGTCACCGACCTACGGCCAATGGTTTGGCCTGGAGCTGAGCTTTGCCAATGGGAAGCAATTGATGATCCCGGAGGGCTTTTTGCACGGGTTTGTCACACTCGCAGACAACACCGAGATCGTCTACAAGTGCACGAACTTTTACGCACCTGACGCGGATGGCACCGTGCACTGGGACAGTTGCGGGATTGACTGGCCTTTGGACGGCGCGCCATTGATCTCTGACAAGGACGCCGCCGCACCTGATTTTGCCAGCTGGACCAGCCCGTTTGTCCCGGACAAGGTGCGCAAATGAAACTTCTCATCACCGGCGGGGCCGGATTCATCGGCTCTGCGGTTGTGCGCCACGCCGTGGCGCAGGGGCACGCCGTCATCAACCTTGATGCGCTGACCTATGCCGCGTGCCTTGACAACGTGGCCAGCGTGGCAGACGCGCCGGGCTATGCGTTTGTGCAGGCCGATATTCGCGACAGGGCCGCATTGGACACTGTTTTTTCCGAACACGCGCCCGATGCGGTGATGCATCTGGCTGCCGAAAGCCATGTGGATCGCTCTATCGACGAGCCGGGCGCGTTCATCGACACGAATGTGATGGGCACCTACACGCTGCTGGAAGCGGCGCGGGCATTTTGGGAGGCGCGCGGAAAGCCCGAGGGGTTCCGCTTTCACCATGTGTCCACCGATGAGGTCTTTGGGTCGCTGGGGCCTGATGGCCTCTTCACGGAAACGACGCCTTATGACCCGCGTTCGCCCTATTCGGCGTCCAAGGCTGCGTCGGACCATCTGGTTCGCGCCTGGCACCATACCTACGGGTTGCCGGTGGTGCTGAGCAATTGTTCGAACAACTATGGCCCCTACCATTTCCCCGAAAAGCTGATCCCGGTCGTGATCCTCAACGCGCTGGCAGGCAAGCCATTGCCGATCTATGGCGACGGGTCGAACGTGCGTGACTGGCTCTATGTCGAGGATCACGCCGATGCGCTACTGTGTGTACTGGAAAAAGGCGCGCTTGGGCAAAGCTACAATATCGGGGGCGAAAACGAGCGCACGAACCTCGAGCTTGTGCAAACGCTGTGCGCCATCCTCGATGGCAAGCGGCCGCTCAATGAAGGCTCCTATGCGGATCTGATCACTTTCGTCACCGACCGGCCCGGGCATGACGCGCGCTATGCGATCGACCCCACCCGAATCCGCGAGGAGCTGGGCTGGCGCCCGTCGGTCACGGTCGAAGAGGGGCTCGCACGCACTGTGGACTGGTATCTCGACAACTCCGCATGGTGGCAGGCGCTGCAACACCGCGACGGGGTCGGTCAGCGGCTCGGGACGACGGCATGATCGTCGTTTTTGGCAAAACCGGGCAGGTCGCCACCGAATTGGCCCTGTTGGAGCCGGAGGCGCGCTATGTGCCACGGGACGAGGTTGATCTGGCCAAGCCGACGCAGGTCGCCGCATTCCTCAAGAACACGCAGGCCCGCGCGATCATCAATGCGGCGGCCTACACCGCCGTTGACCGCGCCGAAGACGAGCGCGACCTGGCCATGGCGGTGAATGGTGCGTCCGTGGGCACGATGGCCGAACATGCCGCAGCCCAGGACATTCCGCTGGTTCATATCTCGACCGATTACGTGTTTGACGGTGCTGGTACAGCGCCGCGTCGGCCTGACGACCCCGCGGCCCCTCTGGGTGTCTATGGGGCGAGTAAGCTGGCGGGCGAGGCGTTGATTCGCAACGCGGGCGCGCGCCATGTGATCCTTCGCACCTCCTGGGTGTTTTCAGCCCACGGCACGAACTTTGTCAAAACGATGCTGCGGCTGAGCGAGGCGCGCAATACGCTCAACGTGGTCGACGATCAGGTTGGCGGGCCGACGCCTGCCCGCGGCATTGCCGAGACAGTCCTCAAGATCACCGGCGCCCTGCTGGACGGCCACACGGGCGGCACGTATCATTATGCTGGTGCGCCAAACACGTCATGGGCCGGTTTCGCACGCGAAATTTTTGCGCAGGCCAGGCGTGATATTTCGGTCACCGGCATTCCAACCGCTGACTACCCCACACCCGCGACACGCCCGCTCAATTCCAGGCTCGATTGCACCACACTAGAGACGGAATTCGGCGTTACCCCTGCGGACTGGCGCCGTGACCTGGCCCTCGTTCTGAAAGCACTCACATGACGACACGCAAAGGCATCATTCTGGCAGGGGGTTCGGGCACACGGCTGTACCCAATCACGATGGGCGTGTCGAAACAGCTTCTGCCGATCTACGACAAGCCGATGATCTACTATCCATTGTCAGTGCTGATGCTCGCGGGCATTCGAGAGATATGCGTGATCACTACGCCCGAGGACCAGGCACAGTTCCAGCGCACGCTGGGGGACGGGGCGCAATGGGGGCTTTCGCTGACATATGTCGAGCAGCCCTCACCCGACGGGCTGGCGCAAGCCTATCTGCTGGCCAGGGATTTCTTGGATGGCGCCCCTTCGGCCATGGTGCTGGGCGACAACATCTTTTTCGGCCACGGCCTGCCGGAACGGCTGGCAAAGGCAGATGCGGTCGAGACGGGCGGCACCGTCTTTGGCTACCGCGTTGCGGATCCCGAGCGCTACGGCGTGGTGGATTTCGCGTCCGATGGCGCAGCTAGGGCGATCGTGGAAAAGCCGCCGGTGCCGCCTTCGAATTACGCGGTGACGGGGCTGTATTTCCTCGACGGTACGGCGCCAGAACGGGCGGCGGCTGTCCGACCCTCAGAACGGGGCGAGTTGGAGATCACCTCGCTGCTCGAGATGTATCTTTCGGATAGGCAGCTGAACGTACAGCAAATGGGACGCGGCTATGCCTGGCTCGATACGGGTACGCATGGCTCATTGCTGGATGCCGGCAACTTTGTGCGCACGCTCAGCGACCGACAGGGACAGCAGGTCGGTTGCCCCGAAGAGATCGCCTATGAGTTGGGATGGATAAGCGCGGATGACCTGGCAGCGCGCGCGGCGCTATTCGCCAAAACGCAATACGGCGCTTACCTCAAAGGGTTATTGCCGTAACAGGCATTTGGTATTCAAGTTTTTTGGTGATTATCTCGAAAAGTTAAACATATACCGCCAGATTGGTGATGAAAAATATCAGATATCGAAATAAAAAAAATCAGGCCCGCCAAAATGGCGGGCCTGATCAGCAAGACGGTATCAGTTGTTCAGAATGACCCGCGCTGTTTCGTTCGGGTCAGTTGTGCCCGACAGCTCGACGTCCAACTCAACCTCGGTGGCTTGCAGCACAAGGCGGTCGTTTTCGAACAGGACTTCACCTTCTTCCGCCACGATGAACACGACCTCGTTGTCGATGTTCGACGAATTGGCGATGTCCACGATGAACGTGGCTTCTGCACCATCCAGGTCGACATCTGTCAGCGTACCGAACAGCTTGCCGTCGCTGGTGAACACCTCCGAGCCGTTTGCGGCCTTCATGGTCGACACGTCGTCAAACGAAAAGGTTGCAGCAATTGCAGCGGGGGCAGCGGCGGTCAGAGCGGCTGCGGTCACGAGTGCGGTTGTAAAGCGTTTCATCATTTACTCCTTTCAAGTGAGTTACACTGATTAAATGCGTGGGGTGAGAATTCGTTCCTATAAAATGACGAGAAATGGCAAAAAGAGTTTTAGATTTTTTCTGGAACTTTTTGATCCCAATCTGGATTGACTAGGTTAAATTTAAAACCAGCGTTTCCAATCATTCCGCAACCTGTAATACAGCTGCACGCACTTGCTGCTTACTCTCGCGTCGGGCCCGGCCGGCACGCACAAGCGCGCCGAAGATCGCGCGCTGACGGCGCGCATAGATCAGATGTTCGGGATGCCACTGCACGCCAAGGGCAAACGGGTCTTCGACCCGTTCGACCGCCTGCACCATGCCGCCCAGGTCGCGGGCAGCGGCCTTCAGGCCGCGGCCCAACTTGCTGACAGCTTGGGTGTGCAGCGCGTTTACCTTCATCTCCTCCGGGCCCACGATCCGGGCCAGGCGACTGTCCGCCACGGGCCGGATGTGGCGTCGCGGTAGGACGGTCTTGATCGGCTTCATCTCGGAATATGTGGCCCAGGCATCCTGATCCAGCGCACCGCCCAAAGCGATGTTCAACATCTGCGCCCCGCGGCATATGCCCAGAACAGGGATACCACGTTCGAAAGCGGCGCAGGCCAGATCACGCTCGAGCGCGTCACGGGCGGGGTCGAGCCGCACGCTCACACCCATTTCGCCACCATACAGGTCGGGCGAGATATCGTCGCCGCCGCCAATGATGATCCCATCCACGAGATCAAGGTCATGCGGCCGACCAGCGCCCCACCGCACAGCCCGCGCACCCACCGCCCAGAGATTGAGGGCAACCAGCGGGAAGATACGCCAACCAGAACGGGCCGAGGTAGTCACACCGATCAGTGGGCGGTCTTGGCGATCAAACATCGTCGTTTCCTCTGGTTTCGAGAACGGCGCGCAGCGCCTTTGTCCGGTCCGAACGCCGCCGCGCTTCTGCCATCGCGCGCACCAGCGTCGGATCATCCGCCAGCCGTTCCACCTGCAACCACTGCGCCCATGCTTGGGCGAGAGACCAGTCCGGCTCATCAATCCGGGATTCGGGTAGGCGGAAGTGAAAGGCGGGGCGGGCGGCACTCTTGACGCCCGGGAAGTGACGATCAAACGGTTCCGCTGCTGCCCATTTGAGCAAAGGCAACAGGTCCAGCCCGTGATTGCGCGATTGCGTATGGCGGGCATAGATCGTCATGAGTTTCGCGAGGTCCAGCACGCCTTCGGCAAGCAGATCGGCCACCAACCGGTCGGGCCAGGGCTGCACAAAGGGCAGAACGCGCCGCGTATTGTCGATCTGCATGTCCGCGCGCAAGATGTGCTCCAGTAGCCCGTAGGCGCGCACGGTCTCGCCGACAAACGCATCATCGCGCCCGGCGATCTCCACATTCAGATGCACGCCAAAGCCGTAGACCAAGCCGTCGCGCGAACCGCGCGCACCAGCCCGTCGCAGTGCGGACATCAGCGTGTCGAGATTGGGCAGCGCATCCGGCGCGAGCGGTTCTGTCACAATTTCCACCGGAACGACCTGACGTGCAACGTCCAAGATCGCATCCACCGCAACGCCCTCACCCAGCTTGGTGAGGGCGGTGTCCAACTCGACGGTGATGTCGCCGAGGGACGTATTGGTCACACTCAATGCGTGATCTTCGGTGTGGCTCACCGTTCCACCCAGCGTGGTTACGATCATGTGGGCAGTCTGCGACAGGTCCAGCCCGGCAAACTCTACTTCCACGCCCACACGTCTCGGAGCGCCATCTGAGGTGTCCGGTCGCGGCAGCAATGAAAAGGCGGGCGTGGTCGTACGGGAGGCGTGTTCCATCCGGTGAGCAACGCCCAAGCCGCCGCAATGTTCCAACCATCCGTAACGTAGGGGCTTACGACGCCTGCTTGTGAACGTCCGAATAATCAGCGCGAACGCCTGCGATCACAATATGGCCCGCCTCCGACCCGCGGTGGCGCAGCGCGGAGTATGGAACGCGTACGGGCTTGGATGGATCATCTGTCGACACATGCAGCGCATGCACCGACCACGCATCGCTATCGACCCAGACGTCTTCGACTGTCCCCAGCTCTCCATCGCGGGCAAAGACCGGTTGCGATAGGAACTCAGTTGCGCTGGACAAAGCCTGCGTCAAGCGCGGTGCTGCGCCGTCGCCCGTCTCAGATGGATCGCGCGCCGCGGTCAACTGGGCCCCGACCAGCGGCAGCGACAGCGCGTTGCCAAATGGCCCGATGATGATGGGCGGCCAGTCTGCCATCGCCGTCTGCGCGGCATCGGGCCAGCGCGGGGCGGCGTCGAGTTGCGTTTGCGTCATGTCCAGATCCCAGGCCCCGTTCGCCGTCTCTGGCGCCGCAAGGTGGCGCACCCCGATCAGCGCCTCATCCGAGGTCAACCATCCACCCAGATCGACGCGGATATGATGCACCACCCCGGTATCCTCATCAAACCACAGATCATTGATGGTCGCCGTCCGCTCTCCTTCGGTGGTGAGCGTTGCCGTGCGCATACGATTGAAAGAGTGGGTCATGATGGTCCTCCTGGGCTACATCCAAGTGCTGAGACAGCAACGCGCCACGTGAGGCCCGGGTTCCGCGAGACGGGAACCCAGCGGCCGCGTTTCGCGTTAGCAGATCATTCACAGGAACACGCCATGCCCCTTGTCTATTATCCCGACAGTAACCCCGGCATTCTGCGCCGGGCGCAGGGTCGCGGCTTTTCCTACCTCGCGCCGGATGGCACGCGGATCACCGACCGGGCCGAGCGGGATCGCCTTGCAGCCCTCGCCGTTCCACCGGCCTATCGCGACGTGTGGATGGCGCCGATGCCCAACGCGCACCTGCTGGCGACCGGTCGCGATGCGCGCGGACGCAAGCAGTACCGCTATCACCCGGATTGGACCGCCGCCCGTGACCGGACAAAATTTGACACGCTGGTGGATGTGGGCCACGCCTTGCCTCGGCTGCGCCGTTGGATCACGCAGAACCTTGGCGGCGCCGCGGGCGAGCAGAGCACTGCGATCGCCGCTGTGCTTGCTCTGATCGACAGGGGGGCGATACGGCCCGGCGATCTGGCCTATACCGAGGACAATGGCAGCTACGGCGCGCTCACCCTCGAGGATCGGCACCTGAGCACCGATGGCGCGCGCATCGCACTGCATTACACCGCCAAGGGCGGCACCGAGGTGGCCAAACACCTCACTGGTGCGCGCCTGGCGCACGTTCTGCATCGGTCGGCCGATCTGCCGGGCCCGCGACTGTTTGACTATCGGGGCGACAGCGGCGAGATGGTGCCGCTGAGGGCCGAGCACCTGTCGGACGTGCTGGGCGATGTGGCGGGCGACAGGGTCACACCCAAGAGCCTGCGTACATGGGCCGGCACATTGGCCGCGTTCCGCGTCGCGCGCAGCCTTGGTGATGCCGTTCGGATCAAGGATATGGCCGAGGCCACCGCAGAGCGGTTGCACAACACGCCGACCATTGCCCGCACCAGCTACATCCACCCTGACGTCATCGCCTTGGCGGATGGGGGCGCGGCCCGTGTGGCCACGCTCGATGACGACGGCCCGACCGAGCTGCGCCAGGGCGAGGCGGCGCTGCTGCGCTTTCTGGCTTAGGCGATAGCCAATTGCGCCGGTGGGCGAGGCTTCAGATCGGTGCGCGACAGGCACCAGAGCGCGGCAGCCACCGTCAGAACGTTGGCTGCAACAGCCGCCCCCAAAATTCCGGAATAGCCAAAGGTCATGACCCCAAGCCACGCGCCGGGCACGTAGATCAGGCTGATCCGCCCCAGTCCCAAACCCATGGAATAGAGCGGCTTTGACCGCGCGTTCATCGCCGCGTTTGCCGTGACCAGCATGCCATAGCCAAACAGGCTCCAACCGACAATGCGCAGGTAATCGGTTGCAAAAGGCAACGCCTCTCCGCCCTCATCGGCAAAGAGCGACGCGATGGGTTCCGCCCAGATCGCGAGTGCAGCCCCGACGGCAAGACCGTAGCCGAGGCACAGCGCCCAGGCCACCGCGACGGCACTGCGTGCGCGATCCTGCATCTCGGCCCCCCAGTTCTGACCCACCACAGGACCGATGCCGGCCGACAGGGCGAGCAACGGGACAAGCGCCACAGTCTGCACACGGGTGGCCGCGCCAAAACCGGCCACGGCAGCTTCGCCCAACGTGGCAACTGCCGCCGTCACCAGCGCCATACCCGCCGGATTGATCGCATTGGAAAAGGCAGCGGGCGCGCCGACGAGCACAACCTCCTTCACCGAACCCCAAAGACCTTGGAACGGCGACAGGCAAATCGACAGATATCCGCGCCACACCGCGTAAATGACGGCAGCGACAACTGCCACGACACGACCGATCAGCGTGGCCGTCGCCGCCCCGGCGGTGCCCTTGCCGTCGAGCGGACCCCAGCCAAAGATAAGCACCGGGTTCAGACCAATGGCAAAAACCGCCGACAGGATCATGATCGCCGCCGACGCGGCCCCATCGCCATGTGCGCGGAACACGGCATTCAGCGCCATGGAACCCACGAGGAACGGAAAGGACACGGCCCAGATGGGTGCAAAGGCCATCGCCTCGGTCAGGGCGGCGTCCCCTGCCCCCATAAGGCCAAAAATGCCTTCGGCACCAAAGGCAAAGGCCACCGCGACGATCAGCGCCAGCAGAACGCCGAGGCCCGTCGCGTGCAACGCAAGCCGCTGCACTGCCTCGCGCCCGGCATCCCGGCCCAAGGCCTGCGAGATCACCGCGTTTGCGCCTGCAGACAGGCCGATGGCCAGCGACGTGATCGCCGCCGTCACCGGGTAGACAAACCCGACCGCCGCCAGCGGGGCCGCACCCAGCTGGCCCAGGAAATATGCATCTGCGAGCCCGACGCTCACGACGGCCAGCACCCCAAACGTCATCGGGGCCGACACGGCAATAAGCGCTTTCCATACGGGTCCTTCGGTCAGGTTACGGTCGGTCATGGGCAAGGTCTCCGTCGGAAAAAAGGCAAAGACGCGCCGCCTTTTGGGGAAAAGGCGGCGCGTCACTGCCGGATCAACGAGGAGGTGATCCGGCGCATGGAAGGTCGGGGGACAATCCAACCTTCGATGTGTTTACGATTCGTAGGCGGGCAGCGCTTCCAGCTGCTCTTCGGTCATGTTCGCGTAGGCGCGCATGTCTTCGCCGTCGGTCTCGGTCTTGATCGTCAGGCTGTCAAAGCTGACCAGCACATCCTTTTCACCGATACCGACAAAGCCGCCGACACCCAGCACAGCGCCCTGAATCTTGCCTTCGCCATTGACGATCAGGTTGTCGATCTCGCCGATCCATTCGTCATTGGCGCTGTAAACGCGCAGGCCGGTCATCTCTTCGGTGGTCATCTCGGCCGTATCGGCAGCGACCCAACCTTCGCGCGACACCTGTGGCGCGTCGAATGTGGCAAGGTCTTCGGCGTCCCAACTGTCGTCCATCACGATGGGGCGATCCATGGCGGGCGCTTCTTCGGATGCTGCGTTCATGGCGGGCACTTTGGCTTCTTCCGAACCGGTCGAACCAGCAAGGGCCGGCGTGGCAACAGTCAAAGCGAGAACGGACGCAAAAATGCGTTTCATAGTGATTCCTCCAGTAAGTTCAGAATGTTGCAGCACGTGTGCCGCGATGTATCAGTGAAACGGCTGAGTGCGACAAAGGTTCCAGATCGCCGCGAAAAAACGTTGCCCCGGGGGCTGCGCGGAACAAATTCGAGCGCCCTGCGTTTCTTTTTCAGACCTGATAAGAAAGGAGTGTGCTCATGACCGCACCCGACACGAATATCGAAAAGCAGCAACGCCGGCACTACCCCGCCCTTCTGGGGATGGGCGCTGTCGTTTTGGCTGTCGTCGGCTTCATCTTTTTCATGGCGCCGGTCGCACCTGACGATGACGCCACCAATGCAACCTTGCCCGCCACGGCTTCTGAGTAAAGGAGAGCAATCATGGATATCTCAATCCTGCCCATTCTGTTTGGTTTGACCGCTGCGGCGGTCATCATTTGGGCGCTGGCAAGCAAACGCGCCACTGAGAAAAAGATGGAAGATCCGAACGCCGAAAAATCGGCCTTGGCAAAGGATGCGCCTGATCACTGAGCGCAACATTAGATGCAAAAAAACGCCGCGCCCCGCACTGGGAACGCGGCGTTTTTTGTCACTCCACTTCGGGCTGGATCTGAGCCCAGGCCAAAAGGGTAAAGATCACAGTGCCGCCGATGACATTGCCGGCCAGCACGGGAAGGAAAAAGCCAAAGACGGCTTGCGTCAGCGCCAGATCGCCCTGCACCATCAGATACGCCATTTCGACCGAGCCCGCGACGATGTGGGTAAAGTCACCAAGGGCAATCAGCCAGGTAAACAGAAAGATCAGCGCAACCGAGTTGCCGTTGGCCGTGGGCATCATCCACACCAGCGCCGCAATCAGCACACCCGCCGGAATGCCGCGCATCAACCCTTCCATCGGTGGCATGCCGGTGGCGTGGCGGCTGAGCTCAGTAAAGGCGGCAGCGACCTCGGGCGACAGAACCGGCCCGTAGGCAAAGAACGCAGCCACGGCGAACGCGCCCACCACATTTGCGGCAAGGACAATCGTCCACAATTGCACCGTGCGGACCAGACAGGCGCGTGTCCGCTTGACCAATACCGGGGCGACTGTCGTGATCGTATTTTCGGTAAACAGCTGCATACGGCCAAGGATCACGAGCATGAAGCCCAGAGTGTACCCCATGTTTTCCACGATATAGCGCCAGTCGGTGTCAGGGAGCGCGGATCGCAAGAGCGCCTCGCCCAGCACGGAAAACGAGATCAGGATGCCTGCGGCAATCCCTGAAAACCACAGCGCGCGATCTGAGCGCTCCAGCTCTTCCTCACCGTTGCGCCGGATCGCTTCGAAAATCAGCTTAGGCGACAGCGGGGCGACATTCTCAACCGCTTTGGCCTCGGTCTGATCGTCGGTCAGGTCGCCAGGGCGCGATCCAGTGGTGCTATTGGACATGTGAGTCTCCGCTGCCGTGCGCGAGCGCACAATTTACGGACTAACGCAAAGAGGCTGGCTTTCGTTCCACCCATGGAACGATCCGCACGACCACGCGTTGCGCCGTCATGGAACAGCTCGAACAGATCATGCCCGATACCGTCACCGCCCCACTTATCGAACAGCTTTCGAGCTGGGTCAGTGCGGGCATCGCTGCCCTGCCGCGCCTCGGCATCGCCATTCTTGTCATTCTGGTCACTGCACTGCTTGTCTGGGCGATCAAGGCAATCATCACCCGCCTTGGCCGCCGCGCGCGTCTGCGGCGCAACCTGATCGACGTGCTGCGCCTCTTGACCGGGGTTGTCGTATGGCTGGCGGGCATACTTGTTGCGCTCACCGTTGTGTTCCCGACCATCACCCCCGGACGCGCGCTGACCACGCTGGGGCTTGGTTCCGTCGCAATCGGTTTTGCGTTCAAGGATACGTTCGAGAACTTTCTGGCGGGTCTGCTGATCCTGCTGCGCGAGCCCTTCCAGATCGGCGACCACGTCGAATGCGATGGCGCCGAAGGCAAGGTCGAGGCGATCACCATTCGTGACACGCATATTCGTCAGACTGACGGTCAACTGGTTGTCGTGCCGAATGCGCAGCTATTCCACAACCCTGTCACTGTCCGCACCGACAAGGCCTACCGCCGCACTGCGATAATGGTCGGCGTGGCGTACGGAGAAGACGTTGACGCCGCCCGTGACGTGATCGCCAAAGCGACCCGCGCCGTGGATATGGTGCGTGACGACGTGCGCGACATTCAGGTATTTGCCAAGTCATTCGGCGCCAGTTCCATTGACTTCGAGGTGACGTGGTGGACCGGGTCCGAACCGGTGGACATCCGCGCGAGCCGCGACAAGGTTGTGGCCGCCATCAAACGCGCCCTCGATGATGCCGGGATCGAGATCCCGTTCCCCTATCGCACCCTCACCGTGAACGGCCCGCTGCCTGTACGTGCCGTGTCCGAGGCCGCGGAATAGGCAGGTGGCGCAGTTTCACAGCACCGGTAACGGTGCCGACACGCTGCTGCAGCAGGCGCGGCTTGGGACAGTGGGGCTGGTCATAGCCAAGCACGGACCGCTTGCCGCCCTGCTCTTTGGTCCGCCGCTGATCTGGGCGATGGCCGAAGGTGCGATGCCGCTTGCGCTGGCGCTGGCCTTACCCATCGGGATTGGCGTGCTGGCCTCACTCGCCGTGTGGCGGCACGCGCTGCCCGACGATCTGCGCGGGGTTGAGGCGATGGTGTCCATTGCGCTCCTGTTTCTGTTGGCCGCTGCCTTTTCCGTCCCCGCCTTCATGTGGCTTGGGCTGCCGATTGCAGCGGCGCTGTTCGAGGGGATGAGTGCGATCACCACAACGGGTCTGTCGATGGCCCGTGATCCCGACAGCTGGCCCTTTGCCGCTCATGTCCTGCGATCGTGGATGCAATGGTGTGGCGGGCTGGCCATGGCCACGGCGGTGCTGGCGCTTGTGCTGGGCCCGGGCCCCGCCGCGCGCACCATCGGCAAGGCGGGGATCGACGACCGGAACCGCATCCAATCGGCCCGGACGCAGGCCCGCGAGTTGCTGGGGGCCTATGTGTTGCTCACTGCGCTCTTTGCCGCGCTCATCGCCCTGACGCTCAGCAATGCGTCCGAAGGGCTTGTACTGGCCCTTTCCGCCATCTCAACCGGGGGCTTTGCGCCCCGGTCCGACAGTCTGGCCAGCTACTCCACTCTCGTGCAATGCCTCGTGATCTTGGCCTGCGTTGCCGGTGCGGTGTCGCTTTTGGCTTTTGCGCAAGCCGTGCGCCGCGGTGGCACACCGATCTGGGCATCGCCCTCGGTGCGGCGTGTGGCGCTGATGATACTGGCCTGCGCCGCCGTTCTTGCGCTCGCGGGACTGATCACAGGCAGCGACGCGCCCTTTCTGCCCACGCTGCTCAACCTGCTCAGCGCCTTTTCCACCGCGGGCTTTGCCACCGGCGCCATGCCGGTGACCCCTGCCCTGCTGGTGGTTTTCATCGTCGCGATGCTGATCGGTGGCGACCGCGGATCGACCGCCGGGGGGCTCAAGCTGTGGCGGTTCAGCATCCTGACCCGCGCCATCCGGCATGCCCTGACCCTGCCCCGTTTGCCCGACCGCGCGGTCAGCCCACTGCGCCATCGCGGGGCCCCGGTCAAGGACACGCTGCTGGTGTCGCTCGTGGGTCTGCTGATGCTGTACCTCGCCACCGCTGGCACGGTTTGGGCTGTGCTCGTCTCGCTTGGCCACCCGGCCCTGCCCGCTCTTTTTGACACCATCTCGGCACTGTCGACCGTGGGCCTGTCGACTGGCGTCATCGGCTCCGACCTGCCGACAGGCGCGCAGCTCATGCTGACGCTGGCCATGTGGCTCGGGCGGCTGGAGTTCATTGCAGTGCTGGTTCTGATCCTACCCGGAACCTGGACCCGCCCTCACACGCAGAAAGGATAACACATGCGCATCGTCATCGTCGGCGGCTCCAAATTCGGGGTCGCCACCGCCGAGCAGATGATCGAACACGGCCACGAGGTCGTGCTGATCGACAAGGACCGGGCCAAGCTGGAACGGCTCAGCGAGCAGCTTGATTGCGGATTGATCGAGGGCGACGGCTCCTCGCCTTCGGTCCTGCGCGAGGCGCATCGCGGCGACAATGACCTGCTCATCGCGCTTACCAACGCCTCGGACGACAACATTCTGACAGCCCTTGTGGCCCGCTCCGTCGGTTTCAGCCGGGTGATCCCGCAGATCATTTCGCCCGAACTGCTCGAGGTCTGTGCCGAGCTTGAGCTGAACGACACCATCACACCTCACGCGACCGTCGCCAAATCCCTATGCCGCGCGCTGGAGGAGGACACGGAGGTGACCGAAGACCTCAACCTGTCCGGCGCCCTGCGGCTCAAACGCGTCGAGGTGCCCACGGCGATGGATGGCAAGACGCTGGCAGAGCTGGATCTGCCCAAGGACACGCGAGCCATTGCGCTGATTGATGGTGAGGACGAAAGGCTGCCCCGCGACGACAGCATGCTCAAGGGCTGCGGCCACGTGCTGTTTGTCGTGCCGGCGGACGAGGTAAAGGCGTTGGAGCGCTGTTTTGCCCCCTGATTGCGGAACCTTTCACGATCCCTCGCGTTTCCAATGCGTAAACACGATGGAGATTGCGACATGGACGGTGACACCCGCCCCAGCATCAAGGACGAAGAGGCCTATGAAGCCATGCGCGAGGACGGCTATTCCAAAGAGGTCGCCGCGCGCATTGCCAACGCTCAAGCCAGCGACGATGTCGACCATGACGGGTCGGCCTATGAGGACCGGACCAAAGACGACCTCTATGATCTCGCGCAAGAGCGTGACATCGATGGTCGCTCCTCCATGACCAAGGACGAGTTGATCGAGGCGTTGCGCGCCCAACGGAGCGGGTCATGAACCTGTCGACCGGCGATAGCGTGAGCTGGGCTTGGGGCGATGGCACCGCCACGGGCACGATCAAGCAGATTTACACGGACAAGGTGACCAAGACGATCAAGGGCACCGATGTTACCCGCAATGCCACTGACGACGATCCCGCCTACCTCATCGAACAGGATGATGGTGATCGCGTCCTCAAGAGCGGCTCCGAAATCGAAGCCGCATAACCACCACCGAAAGGAGACTACATCATGGGTATCGAAGTTGCCGGCATCGGCGGTCTGATTCTCCTCATCCTCAACATCTGGGCCATCGTGTCCATCATCGGTTCGGGCGCGGGCACCGGCAGCAAAGTGCTGTGGGTCCTGCTTGTCCTGATCCTGCCGGTCATCGGTTTCATCGTCTGGCTCATCGCTGGCCCCCGTGGCGGCGCCCGCGCGGCAGTATGATTTGACGCGGACGATTGCGCCCAGCGTATCAATCAGTTCTCGTCTATCCTGCGAGCGTAGATCCATCGCAAAACGGCGAGTCCAAACCAGCGGTTATTGACCGAAGTAAGAAGTATCTCACAGGGCACGTGTCGTTTGGCACGTGCCCGAAGGCGTGCCAACCCCTCGCGCTTAACCTTCTGACATGTGATAGCACATTTGCTCCCGTTCTTTGGGTTGAACCATTTTGCTCAAGCCGTCGGAGCCTAGCGTCACACGCTGGTTCGAAGCTGGTAGCCCGGTGCGAAGACGAGCCGGACCTTGGTGACGGAGTGCGCGTCATCCCATGTGATCCGATCAATCGCAAAAAGCGCGCTGCTACTGGGCACCGCCAGAATGCGCGCTTGGTCCGGCGTGGCCCGAACGGCCGAAAACGCGATGTCGCCATGGGTGTATGGCACGTGTTTCAAAAGCCATTCGTTCGCGCTCACGCTCTGAAATTTTTCCGCCCGCGCATCCAACACCTGGTCTATGTTGATCCACCTGTCTTCGATGGCATAGGGGGCCGCGTCGGACAAGTGCAACGCGCGGATATGCAGGAGCGTATCATGTCCCCGCGTCTTCATGGCCGCGCTGACGCTGACCGGCGGCTCGGCAAGGGTGCGCTCGATCATATGGTAGCCATATGTGGCGCCCTTCCCCTCCACTTCATGGCGTAAGAGCGCGATGTCGAGCCTTGCCTTCGCCACCGGTTCCGCGGCAACACGTGTGCCCGCCTTGCGCCTGCGATCGGCTCTGTTGCGCAAATCGGCTAAACGCCGAGCTTCCCCTTTCCCCGGGCGGACTTATCCCACAGCTTCCGTGACAGGTCTTCCGAGCGCGGTGTAGCCGTTCAGGACGGCGATGCGGACCAGGAGTTCCGCGACCTGACGGTCGAAGTCCCGTGCCATGAACCGCTGGCCCATCAATTTCATACGATGCATCTTTGTCTCGACGCGGCTTCGGCGGTGGTATCCACTCCATCGTCGCCAGAGCGCGCGGCCCAGGTATTTCGCCGCGCGCAGGGCCTCGTTTCGCGCCACGGCGCCCACGGTGATCGTCTTCCAAGGCTTCGCGTTCTTGCGGGGCGGGATGACGGCATGGGCACCGCGATCTGCAATCGCATCGTGGCATTTGCGCGTGTCGTAGGCGCCATCAGCCGTAACGCGACCGATTTCCTGGTCCTGCGGTATTTGGTCGAGAACATCGGGGAGGATCGGCGCATCACCAATGTGGCTCCCCGTGACTTCGACGGCCCGGATCTCCAACGTTTCCTCATCGATCCCAAGGTGAATCTTGCGCCAGATGCGGCGCTTGGAGCCTCCATGCTTGCGTGCGTGCCATTCGCCTTCTCCTTCGACCTTGATCCCGGTGCTGTCCACTGCCCGGCAGGGCATCGCGCAGCGATGTCCCGAGAGGGGATCAGCAGGTGCAGCGGCCCCTTGGAACCACGATACGGGATGTTCACGGCTAGGGTCTTCTGGCAGCGGGACAGGGTGCTGAAGTCGGGCACCGTCCAGTCAAGGCCAACCAGCCGCAGCAGGCTCTCAATGAACCCAGTGGTCTGCCGGAGCGCCATGCCGAACAGCACTTTCATCGAGAGGCACGTCTGTATGGCGGCGTCGCTATAGCTCTGCTGGCGGCCACGCCTGCCTGTCGGCACGGCGTCCCACCTCATCTCTGGGTCGAACCAGATCGTCAGCGAGCCCCGCCGCTTGAGCGCTTCATTGTAGGCTGGCCAGTTCCTCGTCTTGTAGGTCGGGGGTATAGGTCTGCTCATGCATCCCAGCTACCACGCTGGATTCACGAGATGAATCCCTCACGCGATTTGTGCAACAGAGCCTCTCATCTCCACTCCTTGGTGGTTACGATTTGCCAGAAACCCTCCCTTATGAAATCCGCCTAAACTGTCCCGTTGGTGCTGACGTTGGGCAGGTGGCGCTCGAGGTGGACCTCAACCTGCCGCAACCTCGTGACAGTCTCTTCGGGCTTTGATCGCTTGTTGGCCATGTGTTTCCTGCATTTTCCTAAACATAGCGGAGGACCACTGCAGGGGGGAGGATCAGGAACATCACCTACACCAAGGATGCGAACTGGGGTAACATCGAGATCGCCAGTAACACTGACCTGACACTAACCTAATCGCACGACGGCGTTACGTTTTCGCTTGAAGGCAGCAAGTGGAAAATAATCTTGCTCGCCCGTTGAAAGGATTTGCATTGCCCATTTTTTCGTCATTCATTATGTGTAACGACAGATTGTTTGAAGGAAATTTGCTCCATTAAGTGTGATATAAAGCCATATGGCATTGCCAGCGCCAAAGATGTACCATAAATTGCTGAATGAATTTTAGGCAAGTTATCGCTTTCAGATATTCGCTTTGCTAGATTGCCATAAACACAATCCGGATCTACGTTGTTTAGATCTTTTATTCCGCACAAGGCCAATTGATAATCTAATGGAGCTACAATGCCTAGGTTTAACTCAAATTGGATTAGCTTCTGGGCGCCTTCTGCAGAAACCATATAAGCCTCTCCACCCCAAGTTCTTGGAACTTTAGCACCACGATCTAGGTTGAAGAAAACTTCGTCAGGGCTATGGATATCGCGAGCATTCAAATTTTGCGCTGCGTTCACAGCGTTTTCGTTGATGAACATTAAATCCAACCCGTTTGTGCGCGCAATGTTGGCTGCTCTGCCAAGGCCAGCGCCCGGCCCGAAAACAAACTGCGCATCGTCTTCCATAACCAAGGCATATTCACCGGGTTCGCAGGACATCGAAATCTTTTCCCATGCGTGCAAATGCGACAAATGACACCCAATCATTGCTGGTCTAGGAACATCGATCTTCAAGCCGGCGGCATTGGTTAGGGAACGTGGTACGGACGCGCCCGGAACACCTGGCACACGGTTAACAAGGTGTTTTCCGCTCAGTAGCCCTTTAAAACGACGAAAACGGTGCGCATCGCGGTCGAGGTTCAGCACATAAATCTGAAATACGCTTTCATCCTGCTCAACCATTGTTGGCTCAGGTATTATGCCCCCTAGGTGGTGCGCGATCTCTTCAGACGCTTTTGAATACTGCTTGACGATCGTATTGAAGGATTTAACGGAAACAAGCAGCCGTATAGCTGTGCGCAAACTGTTATGTACGAGGTTTTTTGGATTTTCAAAATAAATTTGCTTGATACGATCCTCGGCAAAAGCAATCGCTTCAACTACCTGTGCGGCAGCGAGTAAGGAATGCAAATGACGTCGCCAAATCCAATGATTGTTTGGGGCTCTATCAACACGCTCCTTGGTGAGCTGTAGCAAATCGTCAAATCGCGCATCAGCTGTCAGGATATCAAGATGCGCCGAGATCCAGTCCGCTTCTGATATCTTTTGAGTGATCAATAAAAATGCATCTTGATATCCATCATAACCCTCTGAATAGTAGATAACCTGGAGAAGGAAATGGATCATCTTTCGACGAAGCACATTGTCTTCCACAATCGAAACTTCTTCTAAGTTTTGAAATAAGTCAGCTGCAAGTTGACGGTCTGAACTCGAAATATGCTTGGGGCTTACTGTGTTTTTTCCGTCAAGGAAATTCTGCTGTATTTCATCTAGCTTGCTCATTTCGCTATGCCCGTATGGATTTCAGTTCAATACAAAATAAAGAACTCTTTACATTGTATGAAGCGCAATAACGTTTGAACTCTAAGTTCATGAAACATGTCAAAAGTTCCGTAAGTTAAAACAGTCGTCATGTTGCTCGTTTTTTGCCCAGCTTTGTCTGCGCCAATGCATCGAGGCCTGTGTGACACGCCGTTTCACTGCGGTCACCTCAAAAATCACGCACGGTTCTTTGCAGCACCAACCTTCATGTTAGACACAGCCACGCACGTCTAGAAGCTCAGACTAAGTTAAACCCATAGATCTCGAGCTATGGCAAGCCAGTTCGGCTCAGTCTTGCACAACCGGATCTGAACTAACGAATGACACCGCGCCACGAGAGTGAGTTGATTTAGTCGGGGGATTGGCGGCACAGCACCTTCGTTTCTCTGCAAGAAGAATGTTCCATCTGGGATCAAATCCAAGCAGCCAGCTATCTGCCTACGTGACGAACCTCTCCTGCATCACAATCTTAGCCCACGCTAACATCCGCCGTACTCATAGGTTTAGGCTTTTACTTCACGCCAATTTGGGAGATACGTCCCCGACGTTGGCTAGATGGTAGGACATCAATATGAAGATTGTTATTTTGGGCGGAGACGGTTTTTGTGGCTGGCCCAACGCACTGCACCTGTCTCAGCGCGGGCACGATGTCATCATTGTCGACAACCTCAGCCGCCGGAATATCGACGTCGAGCTTGAGGTGGACAGCCTCACCCCCATCCGCCCCATCGGCGAACGCCTGCGGGTCTGGAAGGAACTGACCGGCAAGGAAATCAAGTTCGAAAACTTCACCGTGGGCGAACACTATCACCGTCTACTGACGCTCTTCAAAGAAGAAGAACCTGATGCCGTCATCCACTTTGCCGAGCAGCGCGCAGCCCCCTATTCGATGAAGTCGAGCACGCACAAACGCTATACAGTTTCCAACAACCTCAACGCCACAAATGACGTGCTGGCCGCGATCGTGGAATCGGGGCTTGATATCCACCTGGTGCACCTGGGCACCATGGGGGTTTACGGCTATGGCACCGCCGGCATGCAGATCCCTGAGGGCTATCTGAAAGTGCGCATCGACACGCCCGAGGGCGAGAGCGAACAGGAAATCCTCTATCCCACGAACCCCGGCTCGATCTACCATATGACCAAAAGCCAGGATCAGCTGTTCTTCCACTTTTATAACAAGAATGATGGGGTCAAGATCACCGATCTGCATCAGGGCATTGTCTGGGGCACCCAAACAGACGAGACGCGCATGGATGACCGGCTCATCAACCGCTTTGACTACGATGGTGATTATGGCACCGTGCTGAATCGGTTCCTGATGCAGGCGGCGGTGGAATACCCGATGACCGTACATGGCACAGGCGGTCAAACCCGTGCGTTCATCCACATCCAGGATACGTGCCGCTGCATTGAACTGGCGCTGGAAAACCCACCGCAAAAGGGCGAACGTGTGAACATCCTTAACCAGATGACCGAAACCCACCGGGTGCGGGATCTGGCACAGATGATCCACGATCTGATGGGCGCAGAAATTGCCTATCTGGACAACCCTCGCAACGAGGCGGCGGAAAACGACCTGCACGTGGCAAATGATCGCTTCTTGGGCTTGGGGCTCGAGCCGATCAAGCTGTCGGACGGCGTGCTGGCAGAGGTGCGCGAGATTGCCCAGAAATACAAGGACCGCTGCGATACGACCAAGATCCCGTGCGTGTCCAAGTGGAGCTAAGGGCCAAACGGCAGGCAGCACTTTGGCTGCCCGCCGTCCCACACATGTCCCTGTAAACCGGTCGGGCGCGGGCTTGAACGAAAATACATCTCAACGGGACCAAGCCCATGGGCCATGGCCACTCGCAATTTGCAAAAAGTATAGGCGCTGCACCTTATGTCATCGGTCAAAACCAGACTGATGCTGGCCAGCGCTGTGGGCCGCATGGTATTGTCGGCCACTGACGCAAAGGACCTGTATGATGGATCCGCAACAGCAGGCTCTGGAAACCAGCCAAAGAAGCAATTTGCGTGCCCGCGCCGCAGACCTAAGCGATCACTTTGCCGGGCGCAGCGCCCAAGACGTACTGGACCAGACTATTCGCAAACACTTTTCAGGGCGCATCGGTCTGGTGTCGTCCTTTGGTACCGAGGCGGCGGTGATGCTCCATATGGTGGCGCGCATTGACCCGTACGTCCCAGTCATCTTTCTCGATACCTGGAAACATTTTCCCGAGACGCTTGCCTACCGTGACCAGCTGATTGCCGAACTGGGTCTATGCAACATCCAGCTGGTGCGCCCCCGGTCAGATGCGGTAGCCGCAGATGATCGCGATGGCACGCTGCACGCGCGCAACCCCGATCTGTGCTGTCATGTGCGCAAGACTATTCCCATGCTCAAAGCCCTGCGCGGGCTTGATTGCTGGATCACGGGCCGCAAGCGCGGCCAAGCGGCTACGCGTGCGGACATGACCCTATTTGAAAGCCAGGACCGCTGGCTGAAACTTAACCCGTTGCTGGACTGGAGCACCGAGGATGTTGAGGCCTATTACCGGGACCATGGTCTGCCTGAACATCCCTTGAAGGCACGCGGATATCTGTCGGTGGGTTGCGCGCCCTGCACGCGCGCCGTCACCCCGGGCGAAGACGCCCGTGCGGGCCGCTGGGCCGACAGCGAAAAGATCGAATGCGGTATCCACTTTGAGAACGGCAAACTCGTGCGGCGCAAGGCATAACCAGGCCATGCGGCGCAGGCGGACACACGCAAGTCCGGGTCTGGCTATCCGCTTGACTTCGTCTCTGCCCCAGTGAAACTCATGGAGGACGAATTGAGACGGACTTTGGCCGGGGCTTTTTACAAAATGACTTTCCAAACAGATACGCGCGACGTGCATCTTCAAGCTTTGGTCTAAGACAAATCCTTTGCCGAAATTGGCGGGCTCTGGGGCGCAAAAGAAGAACGTGTCAGCGTAGCGCATCGGTATTGAGCCAAATCGGTTACGATGATCGATATCCTACCCCCATTGAACAAATGGTGGGGCGAATTTCGCAAACGCATGGCCGAAAAAGGGATCGAAAATTACCGTGCCCTGTCCCTAGATATCATGCATTCTAAGTGTCAAGCTTTTGATTTGACGCACAGCTCGGGCATTCTCTATCACTGCCCGAACCCCATTCAATATCTGCAAGCTCTCCGCTCCGTTACCCGTGAACATTGTATCATGACAACAGCCAGTATCCCCCACAAAATCCAAAACAGTGCCGGGGTTCTCGAGCTGACCGGTGGAGAGGTGATTTTTGTACCGACCATGACGGATATGCAAAAGGCGGTCTTTACCGAACATTATGCACGCAAGAACCGCTCGCCGATCTGGGGGATCAACAAACCCTACAAGTTCGACGATACCGACTACACTCCCTGGTGGTGGTTGTTCACCGAAACAGCCCTCGTCGGCATGGCAGAAAGCGCAGGTTGGGTCGTCGAAGATGTCCGACCGAACTGGGGTGGTCGAGCCCATACGATGTTGCTCAAAAATTCCGGCAGGGTGGACGGGGTGACCGTTGGCTAGAGAGCGCCCGAACCCACGCAACGACATGCCAAAGTCGTCCCGAGAGCGGTAAGGGCATGGCAAAGTGATTACGGTATGGCACCTCCTCGAAGTCCCACAGGGTCAAGAGGGGGTGAGTGGGTAATCGAAGCGCGCGAAGTCCTCAGCATAAATTCGATGCACCACATCAGCCATGGCTGCATCAAACGGCAATGCGTCCGGATGCCCGCCGGTGCGCTTGCCGGCACGGGGGAGCGCGGGATCGAGCCTAGTGCGCGCCGCCACATGCGCCCAATCCTCCTGCACCTCTTCCAATCGGCCAACGAAATCAAAATGTATCACGTCATGCGATATGTTGATCCACTGCGGTCGCCAATGAGCGTTCATGCCCGCCGGATCCTGGCATCCAAGCGCATACACGAATGCCTCGAAACTGGGCAACGTATCCGCATCAAACCCGAGCTGGGTGCGAAATCCCCCTTGTTTTTGGCCCGTCACGATCTTGTTAAGATAGGCCGAGCGCAGCCGCGCCCAGGGCGAGCGCACGAAGCTGAAGACAAAACAGCCCTTCAGCGCATCTGCCCAGTTCTCCTGCGTCAAGTCGCGGGCCGTGATCAGGGGCGAGCTTTTCCAGTCATGCACGCCCAAAGGCGGCTGATAAGTCGGATCGCCGGTTTGCGCACGCTGCAACGCCAGTTTGATTGAGGAACAGGCCACTTTGGCATTGTTCACATAGGCCACATTGTGACGCCGGCAGATATGCAAGGAACGCAAGAACCGGGCGGCAGGCATTGGCGTGAGCCGGGTCACGATGGCTGCCCCGGTGCCAGCAGGGCCTTGGGCGGCCGGGCAAGAGGATAGGACAGATCCCGCGCGCGCCCTTCCCAGACCGACAGGTCCAGCCCAAACGCCGTCTCAAGCCGCGCAGCAAAGGGGCGCACATGGGCCGCGTGCCACCGGGTATATTCTTGCATGGTCACGTCGGTGGTCCACGCGCTCTGATTGCGAAAGGCGCGCAGCGCGTCCTGTTTTCTAGGCTCGGCCACCACCGCGCTGTTGCGCTCCTGAGCACAAAAGACAAGCGTCTCGGGCGGCACCGTATACCGGGCACCCGCCGCCGTAAGGTGTAGCGGCTTAGACCCGCTATAAAGATAGCGCGGCATGACCCCGGAATTCACCTCGCGCGTTGGCACGGCGGGCATCACATCGCCCATTCCGACAAACGCCAGTACCCGCTGCAGATAGATCTCGCCCGGCACCGCCACATCGCGCTCAAAGACAAGCGGCAGGATACGGTCCGGTCCGAAAGTCTCGTAATACTCCGCAATGGCAGAAAAGAAGGTGTTCAAACGCACGGATGCACGCTCCATGATCGGGGCAAACGCATCACCTTTCTGGGTGGCGCAGATGTTTTGCAGGTAACGGGAATAGGCCTGTTCGATCGGATGGCGCAGAATGAATATGATCTGGGTGTCGCGCCCCAGAAGGTTCGCTATTTTTTGCGCGACCCCCGGCTTGAGATAAGATGGAGAGACCTCGCCCACGCGCGTCACATCTTGATCAGCCAAATGGGCAAACCGGTCTTTGTACCAGGCAACGGGCTCAGCATTCTTGGCGCTGAAAAAGTGCAATTCCTTGGGGTGGGACAGCCCCACTCCGGACACCTTCCGCAACTGACGATAAAGCAATGACGTGCCAGCCTTGCCCTGCCCCACCACAACAAAATCAGGCATGATCTCAGCCATACACGCCGCCTCTTTTGTTCTGCGGGCAAAGCCGATCCAGCACCCGGTCCACTGCGGCTTGATACCCCGCCTCGGTGCGGGTCGCCAGCAGATGAGCGCGGTGGGCAGCCGCGGCCTTACGGGCGGGTTTGGCCGATTTAAATAGCACCCGCAAGGCTGCCGCATAGGCCTCTGGCCCTGCCTCCGAGGGCATCAGGGCAGTCGCGGCATTAACCCCATCAGAGCACAGCGCCTCGGTTACGCCACCCACGTCACTGGCCACAACCGGCACGCCCGCCATAGCCACTTCCAAAAGCACCTGCGGCACCCCATCCCAACCCGAAGTGTAAAGCCAGGCATCCGCCTCGTGCAGAGGCAGCTCCGCAAAGTCAGAATAGACCCCTTCGAGGGTCACGTTTTCGGGCAAGTCTGGCCAAGCCAACGCACTGCCCGACACGACGTCTCCCCACATACGGAGCCGCACGTCCGGCATCAAGCGCGCAACCTCCAACGCCAGATCAACCCGTTTTTGCGGATCCATCCGGCCCGCCCAAAAAACCTGCCGCCGCGGCCTGGCCAAAAGGGGGTGTCGCGGGGCGGGGGCCAAGGCGATGTCACCGCGCACAGGTGCGGCCAAGACCTGCACCCGGTCCTCGTCGCCTTTGGGCAACATATAGCTCGTACGCAACTCAGACGCCAAAGCACTACTGTCCGTGCAGACGGCGGCCAAAACGTCGAAATGGCGATAAAAGCGGCGCAAGGGGTAGCCCGTCCACTGGCCCAGCACTGTCTGCTCATTACATAAAAAGCACCCCACCAGATGAGATGAAGCGGCCAGCGCCTGCCCGTACGGCTCCATCGCTTCCCAGAAACGGCGGCTATTGACGTTAAAGATGACCTCCGGCCCTAAAGAGCGCAAAAAAAGCACCATCAGGCGCAGCCGAATGTGGGGGCGTACACGCATCGTTAGCGCCGCCAGATCCACATGGCGCACACCCGGCGGGAATTTGCCCGGCGGCATGTTCCCGGGTTTGTCAGTGCTGATCACAACCACGTTTTCCGCGCCATAACGAGCCGCCAAGGCGTGGCCAAGCTGTCCCTCCATTCTGCGCGCACCGCCAAAGCGGGGGCGGTTGACGAGCACCACTGCGCGCGCAGGCCGCTCCCCGGCAGCGCGCTGCAAATCGACCAGGACCGCTTGCCGTGTGACAAACATCTCGCTGTGCAGCGCCGGGATCTTGATCTGCAACGCCTCGGCCCAACCTTGGGTCACAAGCGGCTCTGTCTGAGCGGTGAGAGCCACTTCCTGCCCCAAATCGCCAAACATAAGCCGCGCGCGCAAGTCCACATGACGCGCAGCCCACTGATCCTGCAGTCGCGCCGGATCGGAGCCTACACACTTTGCCAGCGACTCGCCGCGTGTAAAGGGAAATGCCAGCGGCCGGGACGCGGGATCAAGCTCCAGCCAATCGGAAATGGCGCTGGCCGTATCGGGCTTGCCCTCCGGCGCGGCCAATCGTTGCGCCAAAGCGAGCGTGCCAAGAAGCGGGGACGGCTCGCGATCTTCCTTATGTCCGCTACGCAGGTAGTGACGGAGCGGGTCGATATCTTCGTGCTCGGCGACGTCTGAATTGGCCGCCAGATAAAAAGCGGTGTCAAAGACCTTGGCCACAGCCTCGTAAGCGGCCAATCGCTTTGGCATCTCTGCCAGAGCCTCGCGCGTGATAGCGCGCCGCGCCTCGGCCCGCTGGACACGCGACTGAAAGACTGTGCCCCAATGCGGGGTTTCTGTCCTGGCCCGGGCATTGAGACCGGCCAACGCTGCGATGGAAACATCAAAAGGGGGCGGTGCGGCAGGCGCAGACGCAGCATCAGTGCGCCCCAGGCCCGCCACCCGGTCAATGCGCATCGCGCGCATGTCACGCACGATGGCCTGCCGTCCGCGGCTTTCGGTCACCAGCGAAGCATCCCGGCGGCGTTTGAAGATGATGGTGCCGGGCGCCGACACATGCTGCCAGCCAGCCGCCATCGTCTCAATCGCAAATTGCCAGTCCTGAAAGGACAGGCCCCGCGCGATGTCGCGGGTTACATAAGGGTGTTCCAGATGGGCCGCGCGGGGGGCTAGACACAGGCTGTCATAGTAGTTCGACACGTAAAAATACTGTGGCGCAAAAAGAGGGTCATCCTGATCCGGATTCCAATAAACCGCACCCGCGCCGTCAAACAGCCAATTCACCTCCGGATGAACGATAGGCCGCAGGCCCTCTGCCTCGGCCGCGCGCAACCGCGCCATGCCACGGCTCAGCCAATGCGGCGAAAACAAATCATCCGCATCCAGAAAGGCAATGGCCGCGCCTTTGGCATGTTCAGCGACTACGGCGTTGCGCGTGGGCCCCAGATCGCCGCCATTCACATCCCGCCTGTCCCAGTGATCAAGGGCGGACTGGTCAAAATAGGTCCGCGCGTGTGCCGTGGGATTGTCATAGGCAATCATCCGCTCGACAGACAGTCCCGCCGCCTCCGCCTGCGCGATTGCCGTGTCAGCGGCGCGCATGGTGGGGCCCGCCACACATGTCTCGGAATGAACGGTGACAACAACCGAAAGATCTGTGGGGGATGTCATTCTACGCTTGGTTCACACTGCCCGATTCTTCTTGTTTTGTGGTTCTAGAGAAAGGTCCGTGTCAGCGCAATTCAGCCAGATCGGCACGGCAATAGTAGATTGACACCAGTCATAGCCGCTTTAGGGAAGGAGCATGCCCTGTTAGGAACCCCCTCAATGCGTCTCAAAAGCACTGTCAGAAAGGTGGCCCGTAAATTGACCGACACAACGGCACAACAGGAAGAAGGTCTGATCGCCAAAGACGTTGATAAGGCCCTGAAGGTGGTTGATGATATCCTGGGCGCCAGCGACGAGGCGTTTGCATCACGCCGTTTCATCCTGTCAAAAGTTCTGGAATTTGGCCAGTGTAGGATGCCCTGGCGGCCATGGGCGCGATGGTCTGACAACATGAACTCATCCAAATTCGGGCATCAGCAAATCCCTACTGAATTCACGGATTATCTGATGACCTTGTCGAGGCTAAAGCTTCAGACTGCCGCCGAGATCGGTGTTTTTTGGGGCGGATCGTCCTATTTGGCCGCCGCCATTCTGACCCGCGCCAATCCGGGGCTGACCTACACGATGATCGATATTCAGGACCGCCTTGTGGCCTTTGATCGCTTCGCCAAACGCCTGAACCTGATCAAAGCTGCGCCAGCAACATCAGATGACTTTGCAGGGCAGGTTTTTGACTATGTGTTCATTGATGGGGATCACTCGTTTATGGGGGCGAAAAAGGACTACCTCAATCTCGGACGTCACGCACGCGTCGCATATGGGTTCCACGACATACATGCACATGAATATGACAAACATGATGGTGGGACAGTCAGACTTTGGGAAGAGGTTAAGGGAACCGCGCTGCTTGACAATTATGTGTATGAATTCGCGCATAATCCAAAACGCTGGATGGGGATCGGCCTTGTCATACGCGATCTGTCATAGCCGAACCCAGGTCTCTCAGCCCGTCCACACACATCAGACCTCGCCGCGTCCGTCATAGCGGCTCCAACCTCTCTTTCTGGTATTGATAATGAAAAACGCATCCCTTCTAGCCCTCATTGGCGGATACGGCTTTGTTGGCCGCAATATCCTCGAGGCGGTGGCCACAGAGCCTGATCTGGCGCAGTTGGCGCCCGTGGTGATCGACAACCTTTCAAACCCCGCGCCCGGGCATGACACCCTCGGCCTGCCGGCGTTCATCGGCAATTACGACGATGCGGGGGCGTTTGACTTTCTCGCCGGGCAAGAGGTTCCCGAGGGAGGTCGCGTCTTTGTGTTTCTGGCCGGCGAGACGCGGGTAGCGGAATCGAAGGACCGCCCACTCGATTTCATCGAGGCCAATATCACCGCCCCCTCCCGCTTTGTCATGCAGGCAGTGCAGCCCGGGGATGCCTTTATCCTCGTGTCCACCGCAGGCGCGCTTTTTGACGGCACCTTTGAGGTGCGTGTGGACAGCTCTTATTGCCCCAAGAACTTCTATGGGGCCACCAAGGCGGCCGAGGAAATGATCCTGGAAAAGCTGGTGGGGCTGCGCGGTGGCACATTCCGTGTGGTGCGGCTGACCAATGTCTTTGGCCGGTTTTCCGACAACAAGAAAAGCGCCATCCACGCCTTTATCCGTGCCGCCATTGCCGGCGACCGGGTGACCATCAATGGCGATGGTCAGCAAAGCCGCGATTTCATCTATGCCAGCGATGTGGGCCGCGGGATTGCCACATTGGCCGCCCGGCTGCAAAGTGGGAAGGGTACCCTCCCGGTCAACATGCTTGGCGCAGGCGCTTCCACCACGCTGATGGATGTGGTCGCGGCCATTGAGGTCGCAACCGGCAAACCCCTTTCCTATGACAAGATCCCCGCCAAAGATCTTTTGGCAACCGAGCCGCGCGATGTTATCGCCAACCCCCAGGATGTGCGCGTGCTGCTGGGTGACATGATCACCCCTTTTGCCCAAGCCATCGCCGAAACCTATCGCTACTACGCGGACCGCTGAATGGGCGCGCGGCATGTCCTTATAGTCGGCGCAGGATTTTCAGGCGCTGTGACCGGTCGCTCGCTGGCCGAGGCCGGGCACCGCGTCAGCATCTTGGAAAGCCGCAACCATGTGGCAGGCAATTGCCACACCGCCCGCGACCCCGAAACGGGCGTCATGGTCCATGTCTACGGGCCACACATATTTCACACCGGGGATGTTGAAGTCTGGGACTATGTGACCCGTTTCGGGGCATTTGAACCCTACCGCCACCGGGTGCAGACCACAGTAGGCGGTCGCGTCTATGGCTTGCCCATGAACCTGATGCTGATCAACCAGTTCTTCGGCACGGCCATGGGTCCGGACGAAGCCCGCGCCTTTGTCGCCGCCCGTGCCGATCAAGACATCACCGACCCGCAAAGCTTTGAAGAGCAAGCCTTAGCCTTTGTGGGCCCTGAGCTCTACGAGGCATTCTTCAAGGGCTACACGCAAAAGCAGTGGGGCGTGCACCCCAGCGCACTGCCGGCGGCGATCCTCAAACGCCTGCCGCTGCGGTTTTCGTATGACGACAGCTATTTTGACCACCCCCATCAAGGTATTCCGCGGGACGGCTATACCGCGCTGGTCGAGGCGATCCTGGATCATCCGGGCATCGAAGTGACGCTGAACACCGCCTATGACCCGGCCCGGCACAGCGCCGATCACGTGATCTATACCGGTCCGCTTGACGCCTATTTTGGGCATGATTTGGGCCGGCTAGGCTACCGGACGCTGGATTTCGAACGGTTCACGGCGGAGGGGGATTACCAAGGCACGCCAGTGATGAATTACGGAGACGCGGATGTGGCGCACACGCGGATCACCGAACACAAGCACTTCGCCCCCTGGGAGGCGCACGAGCGCACCACCTGCTACCGCGAAACCTCGCGGTTGGCCGAGCCCGAGGACATCCCCTATTACCCGATCCGGCTGGTCGAGGAAAAAGCGTTGCTGCAAGACTATGTGAACCGGGCCAAAGAGCTGCAGGGTGTCAGCTTTGCCGGACGCCTTGGCACCTATCGGTACCTGGATATGGACGTGACCATCCGCGAAGCGCTGGATCTGGGCCGGGCCTGTGTGGACGCGTTTGCGTCGGGGGGAAAACCGCCGGTGTTTTCGGCGGGGCCCTTGTAGCACAGATAAAAAGTGCCCCGATAAATTTGTGCACCATGATAGCCCTGACCGGGGTCGCGGACGAGACCGTACCGACGGATGATATCAGCTTCTTCTGACGTCTCCGCTGTTGCCCCGCTCCGGACAACTCCCTAGGATATCTATGGGGAAAAAATAATAAACGGGGGCGGGGACATGGCAACATTCTCCCTGGCAGGCGTGCGCCTGCGATTTGACGACGACGGCAATCTGGTGAGCGGGGGCGCGCCGGTAACACTAGGCATCATAGTCGCCGACGGCACCAACACCATCACCTATTCCGAAGAGCCGTTCTTTTTCCCCGAAGTTCTGGACATCATTTTTGATGAAGACAGTTTTCAGGGCATAAATGTCGATGAGGTGTCCCAGAACGACCCCAACATCAATCTGGATGCCGCGCTTATTGAAATCTCATGGGGGGCAGGCAATCAGACCCTTGTGATGGATATTACTGACGCGTCCACCGGTGATGACCTGCTCTTTTTCCTGGCGGGGGATCCCCTGCCACCGATCAATAATATCGGCGATGCCTTCAGCTTCTTTAGACAGGTGACAGACTTGTCCCGCGACGTGCGCCCAGGCTTTCAGATCGGGGATGTGGTGGACCTCAGCACTTTGCCCGGCGTTGTGGTCAGCGACAATGACCGCTTTACCGGCACTGTTACCGATGACAGCATTTATACCGCCTTGGGCGATGACACGATCGAAGGCGGTGCGGGCAACGACAGTATCATCATTGATGGGCGCGATGGCAGCGGAACGGTTCTGACCAGTGATAGCACCGGCAAAGACAATCTGATCCGGCTGGATTTTGACGGGCGCGATGCCGGTGAGTTCATCAACACCGGGTCAACCTTGGTCCTCACCTCCTTCCAGGGGCACACCACAACGGTTATCCTGAACGGAGACGGCTCATCACCGTTCGAATTCGTCGGCTGGTACAACACCGGAGAGGGGAGCAGCCCCCAATATACCAGTATTATGCAGCTGGCTCTATCCGTTGCGGACGTCACCCAAGACAATGCTGTCATCCTTGGCACGTCGGCAGGTGACACGATCGTTGCTCCAAATCTGGGCGTAACGATAGACAGCCCCACCGGCCCGGAATGGAGCGAGATCTATGGCGGCCAGGGTAATGACAACATCACAGGCTCGAACCAAATCATCACATATCTCTATGGCGGTGAGGGCAATGATACGATCACGTCTGGCGGGTTTGGGACCCAGGGCCTTTATGGCGGCACGGGCAATGACAGTTTGGTCGGCACCAATGGCGACGAAGAGTTCTATGGTGACGCTGACAACGACACCGTCGATGGCGGTCGCGGCGACGACACCATCGAAGGCGGGGCGGGCAATGACGACGTGCGTGCCGGCACAGGCGACGACAGTGTTGATGGCGGCACGGGCGAGGATTTCATTCGCGGCGGCGTGGGCGAAGACACGCTAAACGGTGGCGATGACAACGACCGGATCGTCGGCCAGCGCAACGCCGACAGCATCGATGGCGGCGCGGGCGAAGACAACCTCAAGGGCGGCGGCGGCAATGACACCATCGATGGCGGCGCGGGCAGCGACTTCATCAAGGGCGGCACCCGAGCGGACGTGCTCAATGGTGGCGAGGGCGATGACAGGATCTTTGCCAACTCCTTTGCGGATATGCTGAACGGGGGTGCGGGCAATGATCTTCTGAATGCGGGTGGCGACGCCGATACGCTGAACGGGGGCACCGGAAACGATACGCTCAAAGGCGGCGGCGGGCAGGATGTTTTCGTCTTCGAGGCCGATATGGGCGCCGATGTGGTGCTGGATTTTCAGGATGACGTAGATGCGCTGCAGATCTCGAGCGCGCTGACGGGCGGCGACACCGATGCCGCTCGCGTGGTGGGCACATTTGCCGATGTGATCGCGGGCAATACCGTCTTTGACTTTGGCGGGGGCAATACAATCACGCTGAACGGTGTCATAGTAGACACCGCCTTGGTCAACGATATGACCTTCATCTGATGGCTTGCGTACGGATTCGTGTCATCTAAGGCCGTGACGGCACCACATGACAGCGACCCAAGATCCCGCGCGCCAATAAGGTGAGTGCCGAAGCGGGCGTATACCACCCCAGGACACAAAAGGTAACAAAAATATAACGTTGGCATTCGCGATACCTGCACGCTAACTTTAGAATCACAGGTGTTTACGGGGGAAATTATGCCCACACGGCACGGTCCGATTGCACCACATTCCAGCCATCTCGGCGTAATCAGGAACACAGTTGATGACGACAACATACACACTGAACGGCACACGCATTCAATACTTCGACAACAACCCCGACCCGGAAAATGATACAAATATCATCGTCGGGACCCAGGCCACCACGCTGACTATGACGCTGGACGATGACATCACGACAATACAGTATACATTAGACTCTCATAACGACCCTCCCGACGAGATCACATTTGAAAACACGATCCAGGACGCCATTCGGCTCGACGGGCTGTCTCTGAATGAAATAGGCGTACAATTCGATGGGTTTGACATAGAATTTTTTCAGATCAATTGGAGCCAGGGCAGCACCTTCCTGATCTTCTTCTATTTCTTCGGGTTCGAGACAAACGGTAACTTCGACGAATTCGATTACGCCTTTACTTGGGGCCCTGATCTACCGTTCGACCCCAACACAGCCAATGACGACACCATCGAACAGTTCTTCGCCTCCGACCCGAACGCCGAGTTTCTTGAACCGCCAACCACACCATTCGCGCCGGACAGCGACATCGCACTGACAACGCTGCCCTGGGATAGCGTCGTGGACAATCCCGACCCGGTTCCGCCAGGGATCGAGGTAACCGGCGACACCGGCAACAACGATCTCGACGGCGGGATGGGGGATGACACCATTGATGCCGGACGCGGCAACGATACGGTCGACGCGGGCGACGGCGACGACGACGTACGTGCAGGTGTCGGCGAGGACAGTGTTGATGGCGGATTGGGAGACGACTTCCTGCGCGGCGGCCGTGGCGAGGATACGCTGATTGGAGGCGAGGGCAACGACAGCATCGTCGGTCAGCGCAACGCCGATACGCTTGAGGGCGGCATCGGCGAAGACACACTCAAAGGTGGCGGCGGCAATGACAGCATCGACGGCGGCGCTGGCAACGACTTTATCAAGGGCGGCACCCGAGCGGACGTGCTCAATGGTGGCGAGGGCGATGACAGGATCTTTGCCAACTCCTTTGCGGATGTGCTCAATGGCGATGCAGGCAATGACCTGCTCAATGCGGGCGGCGACAATGACACTCTGAACGGTGGCACGGGCAATGACACCCTCAGGGGTGGTGATGGAAATGATACCTTTGTCTTCGAGGCAGACATGGGCGCCGATATTATCCTTGATTTCGCCGACGACACCGACACACTTCAGATTTCGACAGCGCTTACGGGCGGATTGACTGATGCGGCGGTCGTGGTTGATACCTTTGCCAATGTGATCAATGGCAACACCGTGTTTGACTTTGGCGACGGTAACACCATCACGCTGAATGGGGTAATGGATGCCAGCGTGCTGGTGAATGACATCACGTTTATGTAGATAACCCGAGCGTGATGACACGTGACTTTCTGAAAAAGGGCAAGGAGCGGTGAGACAACCTCGTAACCCCATCACCGCCCTTGTGGTCACGTTTAACCGCCTATCCCACCTACAAACCACGCTTGCGGCCCTGCTGAGCAGCGACGAGCGTGTACTGGCGCGCGTGATCGTGGTTGATAGCGCGTCGACCGATGGGACGGGCGACTGGCTGGCAGATCAGACAGACCCGCGTATTTTGACCTTAACACTGGCGGAAAATCGCGGTGGGGCCAATGGGTTTGCATCAGGGTTGGCTGCGTTTCAGGCGCTGCCAACCCAATCACCAGGCCGTGATTGGGTGGTGCTGATGGATGACGACGGTCGCCCCCTACCCGACACGTTGGCCGCTTTCACAGCTGTGCCCCGCGATCACGCCCAGGCCTGGCTGGCTGCGGTGCACTATCCTGATGGAAGTCTGTGCGAGATGAACCGACCCTGGCGGCGCCCGTTCGCAGATTGGCGCACAGCTCTTGCCACGCTGCGACGAGGACGGGCCGGGTTCCATGTCCCCGACACCAGCTATACCGCCTCAGCTCCGCAGGCGGTGCACGGCGGCTCTTTTGTCGGCATGTTCTTGCACAGAAAAGCTATCGAAATGGCGGGGCTGCCGCGGGCCGACCTCTTCCTTTACGGCGATGATGTGCTGTTTTCACTCGCCCTGTCACAAGCAGGCGGGCAGATCATGTTTGATGCGGGCCTACGCTTTGAACATGACTGCGCCACCATGTCCCAAGCCGGGCCAAGCGTCACGCCGCTATGGAAGGTGTATTATCTGCAACGCAACCGCATCTTTATGTACCGCGTTGCTGCTGGCCCGGTTTTAATATGGCCTGTCATGGCGCTCTTTGCGGCGCGCTGGTGGTACGCGCAGCGACACTATCAGGACACCGACCGACGCGCCTATAAACGGCTCTGCCGCATAGCTCTGATGGACGGGCTACGGGGGCACACACGCCGTACCCATGCCGAAATTGCATCGCTTTCCCAAGTTTAGGGTCTAGATCTGCAGTAGCCAGCGATAATGCCGACGCAACAGCAGCATGCCGAACACGACAAGAGCCAGAGCCACAAAAAGCACAAAGGGATACGAGATGTATTGCGGTGCATAGGTCGAATAAAACCCCATGCGCATGATACCGCTGATGTGCAGCAACGGATTCCAGATCAGGATTTCCTGTACAGTCCGCGGCACGTCCTCATAGATGATCAGCACACCCGACGCTAGAAAAAGAGGCCGGGTGATGATACCCCAGATCGTCTCCCAGACAGGTACAAATCCCATGATTACGCAATTGAGCATTCCTATTCCAAGCCCCATCAAAAACGCCATTGCAAAGGCTTCCAACACAAACCCAATGCGAAACACCACTTGCAAATCCAGCACGGCGATAAGCATCGCAAACAGGATAACGGCGACCAGCGCATTGGTCAGGAAGTTCAAGAGTGCACGCGCGAAAATTGCGTCGATCCAGGAGACCGCCGGGTAGGTCAGCAATGGCTTTGAATAACGGATGCCTGCGGCAACAGTCTGTGAAATCTTGATGAACAGATTAAACGGGACGTAGCCCGTGGCGTAAAATAGGATGAAACTGTTGCCCAAAGACGGGGACCGCAAGAGCAGGGAAAAGGCGACCGCCATAATGATGATCATCCCGATGGGCTCCAGAATGGCCCATAGATACCCCCCCGGCGACCGCCCATAGCGCGACCCCATCTCGCGCAGCATCAGCGCGCTCACTGTACGCCACCGACCCGCACTCTGGCGGGGTTTTTGGGCTCCCCCTGGTGGCAAGGGCAACGGAAATTCACTCATGCTGGGCTGCTGTGTCCTCTGTTTGGCATCGCGGGCCGGCCCTTTCGCTGCAGGTTGCGCCTCGACCGCATGGGGCGCGACGTATAACATAGCCAGAACAGCGCGATAAAGTGAGTATACCCGTGAGCAATCCGGAGCAAACCCCCCCGAAGCAGAGATGGTTTCGCCCTGGCCCAAACGCGCAGGCCAACCAAACGGCTGTCAAGACCCTGCACCAAGAGCGTACCAAAAGCGCGCACGACGGTCCTGCCTCGCAGAGACCCCCAGATAAAGAACCAAATAAAGGCCCAGATACAGGCCCAGACACAGCAGGCAACGTAGCGCGTCAGCTCCCCAAAGCCGAGGCGCGGGCCGAGGTCGCCCCAGCGCCCGCGCCACACGCAAAGTCCGCGAAACCCAATCCTCCGAAAGCCGGCGCACGGGTCTTCGAAATTGCACCCGTAGCCCCCCGCGCAAAGATGGAGATGCGGCATTGGGTCGGGCTCTTGATCTTTGCACTGATCGTTCTTGTGCCCGTCGCCACGACCGCAGTCTATTTGTGGACACGCAGCACCGATCAGTTTGCCTCTGTCACCGGGTTTACCGTACGGCGCGAGGACGGCGGGTCCGGCACTGATCTGTTGGGCGGTTTTGCCTCTCAGATCAGCGGATCCAGCACCCAAAGCGACAACGACATCCTCTATGAATTTATTCAAAGCCAGGAGCTCGTCGCCCGGCTGCATGCAAAATACGATCTGGTGTCGCTGTACTCTCAGACGTGGGACACGGACCCCGCCTTTTCGATCTGGCCCGATGCGACAGTCGAGGATCTGACCTGGTATTGGGGACGGATGGCGCGGGTGTCTTATGACCAGTCCAGCGGGCTGGTTAATCTGCGGATCCTCAGCTTTGAACCACAGACCGCGCAGCTGTTGACCCGCGCGGTACTGGATGAAAGCCAGAGCATGATCAACGCGCTCAACCAGACCGCCCGGAATGAAGCGATCAGATATGCGCAATCGGACCTCGAACAGTCTCTAAACCGGCTCAAAGCTGCGCGTGAAGCCTTAATCCGCTTCCGCACGCGCACTCAGATCGTGGATCTGGAAACGGATCTCCAAGGTCGGCTCGGTGTGGTCAACAACCTGCAACAGCAATTGGCCGAAGCGTTGGTTGAAAGCGATCTTTTGGGCCAGCAAACCTCGGCCAATGACCCCCGTGTCGTGCAAAGCAGCCGGCTGATCGAAGTGATCCGCAATCGTATTCAGGAAGAACGGCGCACAGTGACCAGCAGTACAGCAGCCGCCGACGGCACCGATTACCCGAGCCTGCTGGCCGAATACGAAGGATTGCTCGTTGATCGCCAGTTCGCAGAGGAAAGCTATCGGGCAAGCCTCACAGCGTTAGACATTGCCAGTGCCAATGCGCAACGGCAAAGCCGCTATCTGGCGGTCTTTGTGAATCCGACCCTGGCAGAAAAGTCCGAGTATCCGCAGCGCCTGCTGCTGGTGGCACTGGTGGCTATCTTCGCTAGCCTGATCTGGGCCGTCGGGATGCTGATATACTATTCGGCGCGCGACAGCCGGTGACAGCGTATGATCCGCTTTGAGAACCTGACCAAAAGCTTTTGGGTGCGCGGTCAGCGCAAGGTGGTGATCGATAATCTCAACCTGACGCTGCCGACGGGCAAATCCCTAGCGCTGCTGGGGCGCAACGGAGCGGGCAAGTCCACGCTTTTGTCGATTATCGCAGGTGTGCTGCCAACCGACCGGGGCAAGGTGGTGTCAGACGGAACCATCTCGTGGCCCGTGGGCTTTGGCGGCTCGTTTCACCCAGAAATGACAGGGCGACAAAACGTGCGTTTTGTGGGTCGGGTCTATGGGGTGGACACCGCCGCACTGGAGATCTTTGTTCAGCAATTTGCGGAACTGGGCGAGCACTACCACATGCCCGTGCGCACCTATTCGGCAGGGATGCGCGCCCGACTGACCTTTGGTCTGTCCATGGGCATCCGCTTTGACACCTACCTTGTGGACGAAGTCACGGCCGTCGGAGACGCAAGTTTCAACGCTAAAAGCCGCGCGATTTTCCGCGAACGCATGCAACATGCCAGCGCCATTATGGTCACCCACTCTATGCCGCAAGTGCGCGAGTTCTGCGATGCAGGCATCGTGCTGGATCGGGGCAAATTACAGTATTTCGATGATCTCGAAGAGGCAATCGCCCACCATCTCGACCTTGTTCAATAAGATCAAACAGCCGTGTTAGACCCACGACCCTGCCCCAACCGCCGATCACGATTGATCCGACCAATCTCACTGGCACGCGCCAGCTTGGGCGCCACCTGCGGCCACAGGCCGCCCAAGCCTGCATCCTCAAGGGAGCTACGAAAGATGGTGTCAAGCTGCGCATGGTCTTCGACCGGAATTTTTGAGTAAATTTTCCGCTGCGCCTCGGCATAAGCCAACACGTCGGCATCACGGGCCGCGACGAACGCATCATCGGACCAGACACCAGACAGATTTAGCCCAAAGGCGGCAAACATCTCGCGCAGGCCTTTGGGGGCACAGATTGACAAGGTCGTGCTGGTATTGCGATCGCCCGTACCGGGATTGAGAGTATAGATCTCCCCCAATACCCCATCGTAGTAGGCCAAGTGATCGCAACGCGCCAAAAGACCCGGCTGGGCCAATCGGCTTGCCTCACGGCGGTTGATCACCAGGATATTCTGCGCAAGCCGTCCTAACAGCTGGCGCCCATGCAAGGCCGAGCCTTCAGAAAAAATGATCCAGCGCGCCGTGCCGTAGACCTCAAGCTGGGCGCGCAGAGACATCTTTTCCGGCGCGATCACCCGCACCCCCACCTCTGCAAGCACTTTGGCCAAATAGACCTCTCCGGCCAGCCGCCCCTTGGCAATGGGCATCTCGGCCCGGGTGACAAAGACGGGCGGGCCATTGGGCGCATGGACCCCATGGCCGCGCTGTACGCGGTCCAGCGAGTCGAGATAAGCATCACACACGCCAGGCCCATTCATGTATTCAGGCTGCGCCCCGGCACGCAATTCGGCAAATTCGGTGGGTTCCGCTACGATCTGGACCTGGTCTCTGGGCACGCCGAACCAATCGATCACCTGATAAAAATATGAGGGGGTATCATCGGGCCGATAGTCATCGGGCCAAGCGCAAAAGACGTATAGATCATTGGGCCGCTCTTCGATGGCTTGTACCAGGCGCGGCGCCACCTCGAGTGTGAAATGCCCGAAATGCCGATCCAGCCGCCCGATCCAAAAGGCAGGGTTGGTCACATGAGCAACCGGCGCGGGCGCAGGTTCGGGGGGCGAGGAATAGCTGCGCAGTTTGAACCGCCGTCCCTTGATCAACGCCTGCTGGCGGCCATTGGGCCAATAGACTGAACTCACCCGGCGGTCCTCGACCGGGGCGACAATGACGTTTCCAAAGCACCTCAGGGGGATATGCTTGCGTGCGATGCTGACATCGAGATGCTGCACCGGCACATCCGGCCAGTGCAATGTCGCACCTGCGACGGTCTCACCCAAGCGGTCCACACGGATGTCACGGTTTACCGACTTGGGCTGCAAATATTGCTGGAGCTTTGAAAACAAGGGCGGCAATCTATGTATGAACTTTAGTCTGTGCTGCTACCGCTTGTGTCGTGCCAAGGCTGGACCGTCAAGCCGTCACACATCCGGTCAGGGGCGCGCCATCAGAGGGCGGCGCATTAGACAATTAAGATGTCATCAGCCAAACCGCCCAAGGATGTGACACCGTTCAGCGTGATCACTTGACCGCTGTCAAAATCAAACACCGCAGTGCCATTGTCGATCTCGCCAAAGCGGCTCACCACCTGCGCGGCCGTGGACACGCCATTCAATAAATTACTATTGAACTCGAGCACATCCTCGCCCGAAGTGAAGTCCAGAACTTGGTCCTGCCCCATATTGCTGGCAAACACGAACGTGTCGGCACCGGACCCACCCTTGACGGTATCGTTGCCCCGCCCACCAATCAGCCGGTCGTCGCCGCCCCCACCGTTCAGAAAATCATCGCCCCTGCCCCCGTCAAGCGTGTCGTCGAAAGAGTTGGCGAATATCCGGTCATCGCCCTGTCCGCCCAGCATCATGTCACTGCGGGTGCCGCCTTTTATAAAATCTGCGCCGTCCCCACCGGCAAGCCAGTCATTGCCGCCGCCGCCCTTGATATTATCGTCTCCTGCCCCGCCATAGATTGTATCGGCGTTTTTCTGGCCGCGGATGATATCGTTGTCCTCTTCACCATAGATCGTGTCCTCTTCGCGCCCGCCGCGGAGGAAATCGACGCCCGGGCCACCGTAAATGATATCGTTGCCCCCGTCGCTGCGGATGTCATCGTCGCCAGAACCGCCATAGATCGTATCATCACCGCGCCCGGCAACAATGGCATCGTTGCCACTTTGCCCATCGAGTATGTCATTGCCCAATCCGCCATCGAGGCTGTCATTGCCGTCCCCGCCCATGAGCGTATCATCCCCGTCGTCGCCCTGAAGCGTGTCAACACCGTCACCGCCCATCAGACTGTCATTGCCCAATTCGCCCGACAGGCTGTCATCGCCTTGCTCGCCTATGCTCGTGTCGTCGCCGTCCCAGCCGCGGGCCTGCTCACTACCGCGGGGGGGCGGGGGGGGGGGGGGGAGGGAGGGGGCGGGGAGGGGGAGAGAGGGGGGGGGGGGAGGGGGG
>ERZ1740067.287-NODE-287-length-42011-cov-5.783249_pt1 | contig 42011 bp, 45 predicted proteins | sample MGYA00581736_ERZ1740067 | MGnify/ENA primary metagenome ERZ1740067 (study PRJEB43018, sample SAMN04849236) | marine metagenome | isolation source: floating plastic debris | place: Pacific Ocean | collected 2008-08-27 | study: EMG produced TPA metagenomics assembly... | reverse complement strand
GAAAGGTTATAGGCATTGCGGCGTGAGACAAGTGTAGATGCGGTGCAACTGGTCGTGGCAGAGAAATTGTCATCGTGCTGTCAAACCACCGTCAACAACAATCTCTGCGCCCGTCACAAAGGCTGAATCGTCACTGGCGAGATATACGACGGCATTGGCCACATCCTCTGGCAGGCCAAGACGCCCTAGTGGATGAAGCATTGTTACCAATTCTGTGGCCTCATTGCCCGACACACCCATGTTGCTCGAAAACTGCCCAACGAGATCACGCCCCATGTTCGTGTCGATGACCGCTGGGTGGATCGAATTTGCGCGTATTTTGGCCTCTCCCTCAGCACCTTCAAGTGCAAGAGACTTTGTTAGCAGGCGGACGGCGCCTTTTGATGCGTGATAGGCCGTGCCACCTGACGCCCCGATGAGCCCAGCGACCGAAGACAGGTTGATGATTGAGCCACCGCCACGCCACTTGCCCGCACGTTCCTGAATCGCGGGAAGCGCCGCCCGACAGCCAAGGAACACACCATCCACATTGATCGACATCATCCGACGCCAGTCGTCTAGACTGATCTCGGCAATCGGGCGGTTGAAATAGATGCCAGCATTGTTGACGAGGATGTCGAGACCGCCGAAGCGGGATGTAGCCTCCGCAATAGCGGATGACCAGTCGTCCTCAGATGTTACATCGTGGTGGATGTAGTGCGCCGTGCCACCATTCGCAGCTATGTTGGCCGCGGTCTCATGCCCCAGATCATCGAGAATATCTGTTAGCAACACACTGGCGCCGGCTTGAGCCAGTCTTTTGGCAGCTTCAGCTCCAAGGCCTCTTGCTGCACCTGTTACGAGCGCAACCTTCCCATCGCAGCGGTTCATCCGCTTTCCTCCTGATTTGTTTTCAGGATCGATGGTGGTCGGGCAGACGCGCTCGGTCAACCGGCGTGCGCAATCTGCCAGTGCTTTGATGCAAATCTACTTTTGGTAAGTGGACTTAGCTGGAGCCAGCGGAGGCCGCGGAGACAATCACGCGCGGCGTATCGTGAGGAACACCGTAAGTGACACCAACATGCAGCCCGGCGGCAAAAGCGCCACCCGTCACCGAAGCAAGCATAAGACCCGCCAGCAATGTGGACGCACTCGGTCCGCGGCGCTTAGATCTGGAAAACATCCTGCGTTTAGACATAGCTTTTTACCCAGCCGGTAAGTTCCAAGGGTCCGCGTCCTCCGGACCAAGTTCCTCTAGCACCGCAGAGTGCATGAGTTCCTGTTAAGAAACCTCAAACTGAAACTTAGAAATACAATGAAATTTTCGCCCTTTAAGCGTCTGCGCCACTGTCGCGACGATGGCAAGCATTTTTTACGTTATATGTAATTTTTCTTTGTGACGTATGCTACTCGTCGCCGTCTTCCCAGATGGCGAGGTAGTCTTCGAGGTCCTCATCGGCGATGCCTTCTTCGCTGACGACTTTGCCCTGAACTGAAATTCCCGCCTTGTGTACGCTGTCCGAATTGCCAGAAACCAAGGGGTGCCAGCTTGCCAGGCCCCTGCCCTCGGCCAGACGGCGATAGGCACAGGAGGTGGGCATCCATTTGATGGCACCGACATTTCCCGGCGTGAGCTTGATGCAGGTCGGGACGCGTTTTGTACGATTTACGTAATCTGTACAGCGACAGAGATCCTGGTCCAGGAGATGGCAGACGATATTTGTGGTCTCGATGTCGCCGGTGTCTTCGTCTTCCAGCTTGATCAGGCAGCAGCGGGCGCAGCCATCGCACAGGCTTTCCCACTCTCTGGGGCTCATGTCGGTGAGGTCTTTTGCCTCCCAAAACGGCGTTTCCGCTTCGTTGGCCGGTACGTCATGTGAACGAGTGTTCATCATTTACCTCATATGGGCGAAACTCTTTGTTTGCCGGGCGTTTCCAACTAGGGTGCACGGCGTCGACGTAGCCTGGGAAGGGCCGCGCCGCAGTGTACGTGAACCTTGCCTCTTGGGGGATGCGGGTTCGACCTTTACCGTTCTGCCGGCCAGCCCGAAAGTGCATACTGGCCGCCAAGAACAACAAAGTGAAACGCGGGCTTTTCAAGGCCCTGGGGGCGATGGGCGACAAACACACCAGCGATAGCGGGCGCCATGAGGCGTGGACCCCGTCCGCGCTCCCTTCGACGGGCGCTGCAGGCCACCGCGTGGTGCCGGTGAGTGATGACGGGCACGCCTACCCCCCGCTTGATGTCAGAGAAATCCGCCCCAACGCAGAAACGAAGCTGGACGACAAGAAGACCAGTGAGGCAGCTGCCAGACGGACCGGGCGCCTTGGTGGCGGCTTCCGGCTGATGATCTTTTCGTCCATGGCGACGCTGCTGGCGATCATGATGCTGCCGCTGGCCCTTGGGCTGCCGTCCAAGGTTGATCCCTGGTCGATCTCCAGTATCGCCAACGGGACGGTGAACGTCACTTTTGTGGATGCTGAAGGGAATTTGCTGGCCCATCGCGGGTACCGGCAGGAAGAAACCGTGCCTCTCAACGAGATGCCCGAGCATCTGGTGCAGGCGGTGCTGGCCATTGAGGACCGGCGGTTCTACCGGCACTGGGGTGTTGACATTCTTGGTGTGATGCGCGCGGCGCAGGCCAACTTCGCAGCGAACAGGATCGTGGAAGGCGGCAGCACGATCACGCAGCAGCTGGCGCGAAACCTCTATCTCGACGGCTCACGCAATTTTGGCCGCAAGGCCCAAGAGGCCGCGCTTGCGTTCTGGCTTGAGCAACATTTGAGCAAGGACGAAATCCTCGAGCTCTATCTCAACAGGATTTATCTTGGGGCCGGTGCTTATGGCGTTGAAGCGGCCTCTCAAGTGTATTTCAGCAAGAGCGTGCGGGACCTGACACTGAGCGAGGCCGCGCTGATTGCCGGGCTTCCCAAGGCACCGGCGCAATTGTCGCCGGCGCGTGACCTGGCCAGAGCGCTTGAGCGAGCGTCGCTCGTTCTCGACAAGCTGGAGGCAACCGGGTGGATGTCTGCTGCCGAGATCGAAGCATCACGGAATGCGCCGGCTGTTATTGACCTGGAGGAGCGCTCGCGGGACATGCGGGCTGCATACTTCATCGACTGGGTATACTCGCGCCTGCCGCTTTGGATTGACGGCCCGCCGCGTGAGCTGGTGGTGGAAACGACGATTGACCTTGAGCTTCAGCGCAAGGGCGAGGAAGCGCTCAAGGCCACATTCGAAAACCTCAGGCGTGGTGTTGACGTTGATCAGGCCGCCCTGGTGGCTATGGATCACGACGGCGCCATCAAGGCGATGGTCGGTGGGCGCGACTATCTGGAGAGCCAGTTCAATAGGGCCACCCAGGCCATCCGCCAGCCAGGGTCCGCCTTTAAACCGATTGTCTATATGGCGGCTCTGCAAAACGGCTACACCCCCTATTCCGGCGTCGTCGACCGGCCGGTGCGGATTGACGGGTGGCGGCCTTTGAATGCGAACCGCCGCTATAGCGGCTGGATGCAGATGCGTAATGCGGTTGCCTATTCGGTCAACACCATCGCGGTGCGCGTGGCCCACAAGGTTGGCCTCGAAGAGGTGGCTGACTATGCGCGATCGGCTGGAATTTCCACGCCGCTGCCAGAGCACCCCTCGCTTGCGCTTGGTGCGATGGGGACGCGCCTTTATGAACTCACCGGATCGTATGTTCCCCTGGCCAATGGCGGATATGAAGCACCGGCACATGGCATCGCGCGCATCACCACTGTGGATGGCGATGTGTTGTATGAACGCGCCCGCCGGGTCATTGGTGCCATGCCACCGCCCTATCGCGAGACAAATTCAGGCAAGGAAAGCGTGGACGAAGATGCCGAGACCGTTCCCGTGTTCAACAAGGTTACCTCCACCCGTGATGCGCAGACCATGACAACCATGCTCAAGCGTGTAATTTCGATTGGCACCGGCAAGAAGGCGCGTCTGGGCTACCGCGAAGCCGCCGGCAAAACCGGCACGACAAACGACAATCGGGACGCGCTGTTTGTCGGCTACACGGCGGACCTTGTTACCGGTGTGTGGATGGGCAACGACAATAATGCCGAGATGGGCCGGGTCTATGGCGGCACACTTCCGGCCACCATGTGGGCCAATTTCATGAAGGCGGCTCACGAAGGAAAGCCGCGCCGGAAAATCTACAAACGTCATTGGGTGATGCCGCATCCATCGCAATACAAGGCTCCCGAAAAAGAGAAAGCGGATGAGGCCGACGTGCCAGTGGCCGACGCGTCCCAGGCGAATGCTGCCAAACGTGCCGGGCTTCGCAGGAGCCTTAACAGTCTCTCCAATGCGCTGTCTGCTGCGTCCCCGCTGCAGCCCCGCGTTACGGAGACAGTACAGGCCCCCCGGACACGGCGGATGGATCGCAGCGTGTTCCGCAGCCGTGACGACTGAGTTAACCGTGGTGAAACGCAACACTGGAAACCGGCCCCTCAGCGCAGGTAAACTTCGCTAGCGCTCCTTTCATCATCCGACCGGTCCACAGAAAGTCCATTGTTGCTCATGTCCCGCTTCCCGACACTCTTCAAATTGATTGGTGTGGTGCTGTTTGCGCTTGTGGTTGGCGCGGGGTCAGCGTGGTGGATGATACTCGGTGCCATGCAGGCGTCCGGTGTGCAGAACGGGCCCTGGTACACGTCGACCGCGATCGGATCTGCAGCCTCTGATCCCTACACGCGGGCACAGATCGCTTTCACCGGGTTGCTCGCTCTCAACAAGTCCGAAGCGGTCTATTTCACGGCCACGGAAGACAGCGAAGGACGTCGCTTGCAGGGCCATTGCAGTTACGAAGTGACCGGGCGCAATCTCGCCGCGCGGTGGTGGAGCATTACGGCCTATGGCAGTGACTATTTTCTGATCGAGAATGATGCCGACCGCTACTCTTACAACGTGGCGTCCCTTGGGCTGCGGTTTGCGCCTATCGCCAAGTGGCGGATCAATATCTCGGCAGAAGAGCAATCGAGCAACTGGCTACCGGTCAAGGCAAACGACTTCTTCTCGCTGACATTGCGGCTCTACAATCCGTCACCGCAGATCCTCGGCAACCTCGAAGGCGTGGGCCTCCCGGAAATCCGGCGGCTCTCCTGCACAGACGAGGGAGCAGCCCCATGAAGACCTGGCCGCTGTGGATCGCTGCCGCTTTTGTGCTGGCACTTGCCGTTCATATCCTGGCGACGCTGCTGGTGCCGCCGGCGATCATGTCTGTTGCGATGGTGCGCATGGCCGATTCAGGCGCAGCCGACAGGGTGCTGCATACGCCACCTCCGGATGCCTCTGCACGAACTGTGGTGCGGCCAAGCCCCGACCTTGCGTATTCGATTTGTCTTTTTGACATGTCGGAGGGACCGTTGCTGGTCAGAGCGGAAGTCCCGGAGACTTATTGGTCTGTGTCGGCCTTTGCGCACAACACGGACAATTTCTTTGTTGTCAATGATCAACAGATACGCGGCGACAAACTTGAACTGCTCATTCGCCGTGAAGAGGATGAGGTCAGTGGGTATGAAGGTATCCCTGTCTCGTTCGCGCCCTCCGACCAAGGTGTCGTCCTGATGCGAATGCTGGTGACGGATCGGGAGAGCTATCTTGAGCTTGATCCCGTTCGGCGAGAAGCGACCTGCGAGACACTGAGCCGCTAGAACACCTGCGCTGTTCAAGGCTGAGGTGGCAGGCTCAGAACAACATGCTAGTTTGCCTCAAGGATCAGCCGATTTGCGGGGAATATAACGCATGGGACGAGTTGGGATTGTTGTCGCTGGACTTGCTGCGCTCGTTTTCATAGCGCTCGGCATGTGGCTGGCTGAACCTCAAGACGTCACACCCGGCGACGGCACGCAACGGATCACATTTGCGACGGACTGGAAGGCGCAAGCCGAGCATGGTGGCTTCTATCAGGCCGTAGCCAAAGGGTTTTATGCCAAGCGCGGGCTGGAGGTGGAAATTCTACCTGGCGGCCCTGGCGTAAATGTACCGCAATTGATGGCTGGCGGCGCTGTCGACTTTGGCATGGGCTCCAACAGCTTTATTCCGCTGCGCATCGTTGAAGCGGGCATTCCGGTGCGGGCTGTGATGACGGTGTTTCAGAAAGACCCGCAGGTACTGATTACGCACCCGCGCAATGACGTGAACTCGCTCGCAGACATGAAGGGCAAGCCCATCATGATTTCCGATGCGACCATCAGTGCGTTCTGGGTGTGGCTTAAAGCCAAATACGATTTCACTGACGATCAGATCCGCAAATACACCTACAACCTTGCCCCGTTCTTGGTGGATGAGACGGCAATCCAACAGGGCTATGTGACATCGGAGCCTTACACCATTCAAAAAGAAGGTGGCATTGAGCCGGAGGTCTATCTGTTGGCGGACAATGGATATCCGGGTTATGCGACCATGGTCCTGGCCCCGAATGCGTGGATCGAGGAAAGCCCCGAGGTCATTCAGGCCTTCGTCGATGGCACCATCGAAGGCTGGTATGACTATCTTTATGGCGACCCGGCCCCAGCGAACGCGCTGATCCTCCAGGACAATCCCGAAATCACCCAGGATGTTCTGGATCAGGCCCGTACCAAGATGTTGAGCTACGAGCTTGCCACGGGTGGCGATGCCAAGGAGCTGGGCATTGGCGCCATGACACAGGAACGTTGGCGGACCTTCTTTGAGGTAATGTCTGCCAATGGTGTTTATGAATCCGATCTTGATTGGCAGGCCGCTTTTACCAGTGAGTTCGTCAATCGTGGACCCATGGATTTGCCCGGTCTGCCCGCAGCGCAAGGCAATTAGAGGGGCTACCGACAGGTCGTGAGCACACCCCTCCTCAGACTGAGTGATATCAGCCACAGATTTCCGGACGGCACTACCGCGCTTGCGGACATCTCCGCTGATATTGCGGCGGGAAGTTTCGTGTCGCTTGTCGGCCCGTCTGGATGTGGCAAGAGCACATTGTTACGGCTGATCGCCGGCCTTGATCTCCCAAGCTCGGGCCAGGTCATCTGGTCGGGCAGCAAACCGCAGGATGTGGGGTTTGTATTTCAGGATGCGACGCTCATGCCCTGGGCAAGTGTGGCGGACAATGTGTGGCTACCGCACCGCCTGCGCGGCATGTCGCGAGACGAGGCACAACCGCTTATCAACGAAGCCTTGGATCGGGTGGGTCTTGGCGGTCGTCATGCGGCCTATCCACGTGAGCTGTCAGGTGGCATGCGGATGCGTGTTTCGATCGCACGCGCATTGTCGCTTAGACCGCGCGTCCTGTTGATGGACGAACCGTTTGCCGCGCTCGACGAGATCACCCGTGAAAAACTCAACGATGATCTGAATGATCTGTGGGCGGAGCATAAATGGACAGTGATTTATGTTACTCACAGTGTGTATGAGGCAGCCTTTCTTTCAACGCGCATTCTCGTGTTGCCTGGCAAACCTGGGCGCCTTGTCGCCGACGCTCAAGTAGAGGCGCCCGCCGTGCGTGATGACAGCTGGCGCGCAGACCCGCACTTTGCACAGATATCCGCTGACGTGACTGGCCATCTTCGGTCTGCTGCCGCCCACGCGGACGCGAAACGACACGTGTCATGAGTGTTCAAGACCTGCTGAGCAGCGACGGGGTTCTGATGCGCTGGGGGGTCCCGGCGCTCTTTGGCATTGTCTTTCTTGCAAGTTGGGAAGCACTGGTTGTGTATCTGTCGGTTCCCGACTACGTGCTGCCGGGACCCGTCGCCATCTTTGACGCACTGGTCGGTGGGTTTGGTTCCCTTATGGGGTCGCTGTGGGTCACTCTCAGGATCACAATTGCTGCCTTCATGATCGCGCTCGTTCTGGGCACTGGTATCGCTGTGCTCTTCACGGAAAGCCGGCTGGCAGCGCGCGCGCTCTATCCATATGCCGTTGCGTTGCAGGTCACGCCGATTGTTGCGATTGCACCGCTCATTCTGATTTGGGTGGGGCTTGATAACGCAGAAGCAGCGGTGACCATTCTTGCGGTGATCGCTGCTTTCTTTCCGGTGCTGGCCAACATGACGGCGGGACTTCGGGCCGCGGACCAGAACCTCATCGATCTGTTTCGGCTCTATGGCGCGACACGCTGGCAGATTATTCGCGGCGTGCGCCTACCGTCGGCTCTGCCCTATCTCCTGTCCGCGATGAAAATTTCCGCCGGCCTCGCGTTGATTGGCACTGTCGTCGCGGAATTCGTAGCCGGGTCCGGCACATCAACAGGACTTGCCTGGCGGATTATCGAGGCGGGAAACCGGTTACAGGTGGACCGAATGTTTGCCGCCCTGGTCCTCCTGTCCCTGCTCGGCATTGTCCTGTTCTTTGTGTTGTCCACGCTGGAGCAATATTTGCTGCGGCATTGGCATGAAAGCGCTGAAAAGGGCGCCAAATAGCACTTATTACGCACTTTTTGTGTGGTTCAATTATTTTCACACCAATATTGACGGATAATTGCTTGTTCCCCATGTTCCAGATAGATGTGGCGCAGCAAAATCACTGCGTCGCGATGCGCGCCTAACCCATACGGATCTACCCGGAAATTCATGGCCCAACACATCAACAAAAAAGCCCGGTTTCACTCGCTGACGGCCAATCGGCTGCTCGATGGGGAGCCGGTGTATCTGACCGGTGACAATGGCTGGTCCGAAGTGCTGACCGATGCCGTGATTGCCGACGGCAAGGATGAAGGCGCCAAACTGATGGATATTGCCGTACAGGCCGTGAAGGACCGGCACATCGTGAACCCATATCTGTTTGATGTGGATGTGGACGGCGACACACCTAAGCCGATCAGCGTGCGGGAACAGATCCGCGCAACGGGGCCGACAGTGCGGCTCGACCTGGGCAAGCAGGCTTCCTAAGTGACATTCGCCGGCGCTGCGAGATAGCAGGCCAGCACAAAGTTAGAGACAGACCATGTATCGCTACGATGAATTCGACCACACCATCGTCAAGGAACGCGTCACGGAGTTTACCGGCCAGGTGAAACGGCGGCTGGCGGGCGAACTGACGGAAGATGAGTTCAAACCCTTGCGGCTGATGAATGGTCTCTACCTTCAACTACATGCCTACATGCTCCGTGTTGCCATTCCCTACGGCACCCTCTCTGGCACGCAGATGCGGATGTTGGCGCATGTGGCACGCAAATATGACAAGGGATACGGCCACTTCACCACACGCCAGAACATCCAGTACAACTGGCCGAAGCTGAAGGATGTGCCCGATATTCTGGCGGACCTTGCGACCGTCGAGATGCATGCCATCCAGACATCGGGTAACTGCATTCGCAATGTAACCTCGGATCAGTATGCGGGCGTTGCGGCCGGCGAGATTGATGATCCGCGCGTGTGGGCAGAAATCCTGCGCCAGTGGTCGACGTTCCATCCCGAATACACCTTCCTGCCTCGCAAGTTCAAAATTGCGGTGACGGGTCATAGCAATGACCGTGCGGCCATCAAGATGCATGATGTTGGCATCATCATTGTTGAGGGTGAGAATGGCGAACCGGCGTTTGACATCTACGCCGGTGGTGGCCAGGGGCGCACGCCGATGGTCGCGCATCTGGTGGGTGAAAAAATTGCAGCCCGCGACCTCCTGCATTTCATGGATGCGATTATGCGCGTCTACAACATGCACGGACGTCGCGACAATCTCTACAAGGCGCGGATCAAGATCCTGGTGCATGCTCTGGGGGCTGAGGAATTTGCGCGGCAGGTGAAGGAAGAATTTGCCAAAGGTGGCGCGGGCGACGACCTGAAGCTGCCGGATGGGGAAATCGAGCGTATTCGTGCGTATTTTGCTCCGCCCGCCTACGAAACACTGACTGACAGTGATGCCGACTATGAAAAGGCATTGGCTGAAGACAAGGCCTTTGCCCAGTGGGCGCGAACAAACCTAGCGGACCACAAAGTGCCAGGCTATGCGATCGTCAATGTGTCGCTGAAGCCGATCGGCGGCATTGCCGGTGACGCGTCAGACGCGCAGATGGATGCGGTTGCTGATCTGGCTGAAACCTTCAGCTTTGATGAAGTGCGCGTGACCCATGAGCAGAACCTCACCCTGCCGGACGTGAAGAAGTCAGACCTCTATGAAGTTTGGAAGCGTCTGGATGCGGCACTGCTGGCGACACCCAACATAGGCCTAATCTCCGACATGATCGTGTGCCCGGGTCTCGACTATTGTGACCTTGCCAATGCGCGGTCGATCTCCATCGGGCAGATGATTTCAGAGCGCTTTGCCGATCTCGACAAGGAGCACGACATCGGTGAGCTGAAGGTCAAGATTTCAGGCTGCATCAATGCCTGCGGTCATCACCATGTGGGCCATATCGGCATTCTCGGCGTCGACAAGAAAGGCGTTGAGTTCTACCAGGTGACCCTTGGTGGATCCGCGGATGAAAACGCCGCCGTGGGTGACATTGTTGGTCCCGCTTTCACCGAAGAGCAGATCGTCGGCGCCATCGAAACCATTGTTGAAACCTTTGTGGCCAACCGCAGGGACGGCGAGATTTTCCTCGATACCTATCGGCGGATCGGCATCGACCCCTTCAAGGAGACCCTCTATGCCGCTGCTTAAGGACGGGGTTGCTGTCAGCGACGACAAATGGGTGCGCGTAGATGACGACGCGGACCTGCCGGAGGACTGCCACGCGCTCATCAGCATGACGCGCTGGCTGAAGGACCGCGATGCACTGCTGACACGCAACAAACCAATTGGTGTGGCGCTCGAGAGCAGCGACAATCCAGACGAGATCATGGACGACCTTGATCGCTTTGGATTGATCGCCGTGGACTTTCCCTTGTTCAAGGACGGGCGCGGCTTTTCATACGGCCGCCTGATCCGTCATCGCGGCAAGTTTGAAGGCGAGCTACGGGCGACCGGCGGTGTCCTTGTGGACCAGCTGCACTACCTCGCGCGCTGCGGCTATGACGCCGTCGACGGCGACGACCGCATCACCGAAGCAGCCTGGGCCGAGGCCAATAGCCGGTTCAGCGTGGTTTATCAGCCGACCGGTGACGGACAGAAAACGGCGCTGCAGAGACGGCACGGCGGTTAGGAATTCTTGCGGGTCTTCCCATTTCGGGGAGCCAAGCATTCGGCCATCAGCAGTGTGTTGGCTTCGATCTCAGCGTCATCGTCGAACGCATGGTCGGGTGCAAGAACGAACCGGGCGAGCACGTATCCCAGATTTACGGATACGATAAGCCTGGCAGCTGTCTGGGGGCTCACATCCTTTCGCACTTTTCCATCGTCCTGAAAGCGCTTGAGCGCTTCAACAGCGGCCTGCCAGACCTGGTCGCGCCATGCCTCCACAAACCAGCGGCGCACCTCATCATCTGTACACAGAGTAGCAATGAGCATCCGCAGTTGTGGCGCCGCCTTTTTGCTTTGCTCCAAGCGCGTGCGGACCAGGGTGTCATGCCAGGTCTCAAAATCCGGTGTTTGGGCGGACCAGAGATCGCGCGTCTGCTGAAGGCCCTCCACTACTGTCATTGACACGACGGCAGGCATCAACGCGGCGGCAAACAGGTTCGCCTTGCTTGGGAAATATTTGAACAATGTGCGTTCGGTTGTTTTCGCTGACCTGGCGATTTCAGCTGTTCGCGCATCGTGGAACCCCTTCTCGCCGAAGATGCTACTGGCGGCCTGCAAAATGCGCGCTTCGATATCCGTGCGCGGTTTTTTCACCTGCGCGTCAAAGCTCTTCAAAGCATCCAGCGTATCTGAGGGCATCTGATTCCCGCCTTTCACCGTCTCATCGAGTCATCGAGTCATCGAGTCAAAGTGTATAGTAGCGACTTTACCTTTCTGCCGAAACATATATAGTGGCGACTATACAAACCTGTCAGGAGGCTCGTTATGGCATCTCTCGTGAAAAGACTTGTGGATCCGTATGATTTTGGGTGGACTTTTCGCGCCGTCGAGGACTGCGACGTTGTTGAAACTCAACTTGGCGATGGCCGGTTTGAGATACGTCTGGACCATGCGCCCCTAAGGGGCGTCACGACGGAAATGCTTGCCTGGTGGTTCCAGGTATTTGACGGCACGGCGACCTATCGGGACCAGTCCCTGCCTGCCTATCATCTCTGGCATCCGCGCGATCACGTTGCTGTCCAGTTCACGCGCGACCAGGCCGGCCAGGTTGCGCCCAAGCAGACAGTCCACATTCAGGAAGTTTTTGGCCGCGACAAGCGGTTCTCCACGGATGCCCGTGCGGTCATTCATCGCTGGGACGGGCGTGGTGTGGGCTTCCATCTCGATGTTGCGGGACACCGGATGCTGGAGCTGGACCACGTCTTCAAGGACTCGCCTGACGGTGCGATCTACCAAAGCTGTTTGCGGGCAGGCGCCGCGGGCGGACCGTTGCGCGGCATCATCAACGGCCTGGTTCTGCCACGCCGCTTCGGCGCGGCGCAGCGTGTGGCCTGGATCAAGCACAATGTTGAGGAAGTCGGGTGTTTTGAGAATTTCCTGCCTGAACTTTTTCAGACAAAGGCCATAATGGTCTAGCGACCGATTTGGAGGTTTTGCGCTGCGATTGTGACGTCCGGTTCAGGACAGCGGCTGCGTCTTACGCTAGCCTGTCAGCATGACCATTGCCGCCCCTCCCTTGTCGGTGCCATCGGCACGCAACCGCCTTGCCTATGTTCTTCTATGGGCCGCGCTTGGACTGATGGTTGGCGGGGTCACCTTGCCGGCGATCTCGGTCAGTTCCTTTTGGATCTACGAAGAGACCTATTCCATTCTCGGTGGCATCATGGCGATGGCCGAGCGGGGTGACATCCTGCTGGCCGCCTTTGTGTTCGTGGTCTCGGTGATCTTTCCCGTCGGCAAGATTGTGCTGGGGCTGGTGGCGCTGAAGCGAATGGGGCGCCCGGACGCAAAGCTGGCACGCCTGCTGGGACGGCTCTCCGCGCTGTCGCGCTGGTCTATGGCGGACGTGCTGGTGCTGGCGCTGCTTGTCATCATTCTCAACGGCCAGGTACTGACAACCGCCGATGTGCATTCAGGAGTCGCGCTGTTTGCACTTGGGGTCACTGCGTCGGCTCTGGGGCTTGCCATCGTCGAGCGGCGCGCAAGAACCTGACCCACATAACCCATCCAGCAACAGCGCATAAAAAAACGCCCGGCTGCAGGGAGGGAGCAGCCGGGCGCTTAGCCTGATCAGGCTTATTGGGTGCGCGTGTTACGCAGCGCGGCCCAAAGCTTCGTTGACGTTAGTCTCAACGCGGGTGCGGACGTCCTGAACACGCTTTACGAGCGGCTCGCCAGCTTCCTTCACAGCCTTGGTCGCAATTTCGCTGACCTTTTCAGCGCCCTGACGGGTGCGCTTGAGAGCGGCTTCAGCATATTTGCGCTGTGCATCGACAGCAGCCTGGAGGTCCTTGGCGGCAACTGTCGCGCGGAAGGCCTTGAAGCCGTCAACAACGTTGGCTTCAACGGTGTCGATCACAGTGTGAGCGGCAACGCGGATCGGGCTCATCGGTGCGGCCTTCTTGGCAGCCGGACGGCGACGGGTTGTTGTCTTCTTTGCAGTTTTCTTTGCAGCAGCCATTTTCAATTCTCCTTGTGCGGCGATTTGAGGGGTGCCGCTTGTGTCCCCGGTTTCTGGAACTTGTGTCACCCCAGATACGCAGGGGGTGTAACGAGCCGGCTCAGCAGCAACTGGCTGCGTCCTGATCTCGTCTTGTGCGATGCAGCATATATGGCAGTGCACACTGGCAATGCAAGCGCTTTTTTGTGCGCTGCAATATGTATGAGAGGAATCCTCAGAATTCTGCCGATTTTCGGGGAAAGTTTTTTGTTTCCGGGGGCTTAGCCAGCGAACCGATTGAGCCCAAAAAGCTCTGGACCGACCGGCGGGGACTCATTTTCGATCAAATCCGCCACCACGCGTGCACTGCCACATGCCATGGTCCAGCCATATGTTCCGTGGCCGGTATTGAGGCTGAGGTTCCGCCACTCACCCGCCGGGCCAATAATGGCGCCACCATCCGGCGTCATGGGCCGCAGGCCGGTCCAGACCTTGGCTTCCGGATATCGGGAAAGCTCCGGGAACAGATCATTCAGCGCCAGGCGAACGGCTGAGGCCCGCGCCGGATCGATGGTCAGATCCGTCCCCGCCAACTCAGCCATACCCGCGACGCGTACTTTGGTGCCAAAGCGGCTGACGACAATTCGACGTTCTTCGTCGGTCAAGCTTATGGTCGGGAGGGTGTTGCTGCCTTCAGCATCGATAGTGATCGAATAGCCCTTGACCGGATAGATCGGCAGACTGATGCCAAGTGGCTTCACGAGTTCTGCACTTCCCACGCCCAGACAAACGACGACATGATCGCAGGCAATCGTCTCATCAGATAAAGCGACCGCGGTCACGCGGTTGGCTTTGGTCTGCAGGGACTCCACACGCACTGAGAATCTGAACCGCACACCCATGTCCTTAGCCCTGTCCGCAAGCTCCTGGGTAAACAGATACGCGTCGCCGCTCTCGTCATCACCGAAGTGGATGCCACCGCGTACCTCACCGTTGGCGACTGCCGGCGCGAGGGCCGGTTCGATCTGCTCGCACTCATCAGCAGCAACAAAGCGAACCGCGGCCCCCATCTTTGCAAGCTTGTGTGCTTTGGCGCGGAGGTCTTCCACGTCAGCTTGCGACTTTGCGACCTTCAGAATGCCGCGCGTTTGATGGTTGTATTCAAGGCCAAGGCGCGCCCGCAGCGACTTGAGTTCTGCCAAACTCAACTTGCCGAGGGCCATGTTCCGGGCGATGCCTTCATCATGCGCTTTGGTATTGCACCGGCGCAAAAATGCGATCAGCCACGTCCACTGAGCGGGGTCGAAACGGGGCGACCATTTGAGTGGTGCGTCCGCCCGGCCCAACCATTTCAGGGCCTGCCACGGCACGCCGGGTGCGGCCCAGGGCGCGCTGCCAGTGGCAGACACCTGGCCGCCATTGGCAAAGCTGGTCTCCAGAGCCACACCATCTGCCTGGTCGATGACGGTCACGTCGTGACCTCGGTCTGCCAGATAGTAGGCCGTGGTGACGCCAACAACGCCTGCACCGAGAACAACTATTTTCATGCCGCCAGTGTCCGTCTACCCTTTGCGATGGTTGCCGGGATTGATGCCCGCCTGTTTTTATATGGGCTGTGTATGGCGCTTTGGCAGGCAGAACAACACGCAACCGGCACATTGAAGCGGAGAACACCTCATGGCTGCCCATCCAAAATCGCATCTGTGGCCGTTTGTGCCCTCCAGCCGGATCATTGATGTGGTGAAAGCCGAAGGCCTCTGGCTGCATCTGGCGGACGGAACACACATTCTGGATGCGGCCGGCGGCGCTATTGCAGCAAGTATCGGTCATGGACGCCGTGAGGTCGCGGACGCCATGGCAGATGCGGTGGCGGATACGGGCTACATCGTGCCGACCTTTCTGACACCGCAACGGGAGAAGCTGGTCGAGCGGCTGACGAGCCATTGGCTGCCGGATCATCTTACTCGGGTACATCTTTCAAGCGGTGGCTCGGAAGCAGCCGACGCGGCCATCCGGCTCGCGCGTATGCATCACATTGCCAAAGGGGACGAAAGCCGCTGGAAAATCATCGGCCGCACGCCGTCCTACCATGGCGCCACGGCGTTGACGCTTGCGGCCGGGGGGCACACCGCACGGCAGAAGGGGTTTGAACCCTATGCCCCGGATTGCCCAAAGGTGCCGGCGCCGTATGCGCTGCGCAGCCCGCTTGGCCGCAATCACGAGGACGAAGACCTACGCTGTGCCAAGGCGCTGGAGGACAGGATTCTCAGCGAAGGGCCTGAGACCGTGGCGGCCTTTATGGCAGAGAGCATTACAGGGTCTTCTGGAGGCGCATTGCAGCCGGGGCCTCGCTATTGGCCAGAAGTGCAGCGCATCTGTCGGGAGCACGGCGTCCTATTGATTGTCGACGAAGTCATGACCGGCTTTGGTCGAATAGGCGCGAAATTCGGCTCTGACCATTTCGGCATCAAAGCAGACATCATGTTCGCGGGGAAAGGCCTCGCCGGCGGTTATGCGCCGCTTGCGGGCTTCTACACGACAGAAGATGTTGTTGCGCCTCTGGCGGCGCGAGGGGACAGCCTGATGTTCTATACGTATGGGGGCCATCCGGGTGCCTGTGCCGCAGCTAACAAGGTCCTTGAAATCCTTGAGCATGATGATCTTGTCGCACGCGCGGCGGCTCAGGGACCGAAACTTGAGACCTTGCTGCATGAGCGTCTCAGCGAACATCCAAACGTGGCGGACATTCGTGGGCGTGGATTGTTGTGGGGCATTGAACTCGTGGCCAACCGCGAGACGCTTGAGCATTTCCCGCTTGAAGCCGGTATGACCAACGCCGTTGTGGCGCATGGGTTGCGTGAGGGTGCGTTCTTCTATCCGGGCGGCACCGGTGAGGTGCGGGATGTCATTTGCCTAGGGCCCGCTTTCACGGTCAGTGATGACGAGCTTGAGATGATCGCGGACAGGCTTTTGGCAGCCATCACCGCGGCAACAGCAAAAAAGGCGGCTGCATGAGGTACGACCGTCACTCTGGTCAACGCCTTGTCAGGTCTTCCCCGCTACAACCTGGCTGTTCACACCTTCGGCTGGCGCATGAAGGGTGATGACGTCGGCGGAATGGCCTTCAGGCAAATCCATCGTCTTTTTCTCGGTCGGTGCGAAAGCGATGACATTGAGTGTCTCACCTTGCTCAACCGTTTCGGCCGTCTCAGTCGGGCCGGCGTCTTCGGGCCTCTTGGCCATGATCCTGCTCCTGCTCACTGTACGATGAATGAAAGCCTGAGCCCATTATGGTGAACCAAGAGTTAACGGCTGTGCATAAGTTTGGACTTGATGGCCTAAAGGACTGAGGCCGCAGCTACGCCAAGTCCTGCACCCAGGGGCACAACGCTCCAAGCCGGCCATCGCAATACGGCAAGTCCAATGAACGCCAGGCTGGCAATGGCAACATCTGTCCAGTCGGTGATGGCGGTTGTTGTGACAGGTGTGTAGAGGGCCGCAGCCAAGATACCGACAACAGATGCATTCACTCCATTCAGTGCAGCTCGCGCGGTCTGATTGGCCCGCAGCTCAGCCCAGAACGGCAAGGCAGCTGCAACCAGCAGTGCACCGGGCAGAAAAATCATTGTCAACGCCAGAAGAGCAAAAAGGGATGCTGCCAGCGGACCCTCATCAATGCTCGCAGCCCCGCCGAGAAAGGCCGAAAACGTGAAAAGCGGACCGGGAACGGCCTGCGCCAAACCGTACCCCGCTGTAAATTCTGTTGCCCCAACCAGGCCGGGCCCAACTGTTTCAGCCTGTAGCAACGGGAGCACAACATGCCCGCCGCCAAAAACCAGAGCACCAGAGCGGTAGAAGCCATCAGCGATCTGTACGACCAGTGATTGATCCTTTGCGGCCACCAGCGGCAATCCGATGAGCAACACGAAAAAGGCGATTAACAACGCAACGGAAGCGGCTTTGGGAATGGCCGGCGCAAACTCTGGTGCGTCAGACGTTTGGGGTGATGCTGTTTTGAAGGCAATCAACCCAATGACTATCCCGATCGCGATTGCCACCAATTGGCCGGACGCCCCGCCGACAAACAATGTGATTGCCATGGCCAGACCTGCGAGGGCGAGACGCGGCAGATCCGGTGTAAGGCTTTTGCCCATCCCGATCAGGGCATTGGTGACGACGGCAACCACGACGGCTTTAAGGCCTTCCAGAAGGCCGGCCGGGATGGCGTCGCCCATTTGCAGCAAAGACAAGGCGGCGGCAGTCATCAAGACCGCAGACGGAAGTGTGAACCCGATCCAGGCGGCCAAAGCGCCCCAAGGGCCGGCCTTCAACATGCCTATTGCCAGGCCAACCTGACTGGATGCCGGACCGGGCAAGAACTGGCAAAGCGCGACCACATCCGCGTAAGCCTCATCGGTCAACCACCTTCGTCTGGCGACGAACTCATCCCGAAAATAGCCAATGTGAGCGACCGGACCGCCAAAAGCCGTGAATCCCAGACGCAGGAAGGTGAAAAAAGCCTCGGATTTCAAACCAATTTCATCCCAAAACCTGCGGATAGCCACCGAATCTTTACACCAAGCCCGCAACACTGCCGCGCAAGTTAAACGGTCGGATGACAGTTCGGCCAGTAATCCGGGCGCTTTGCCCTAAAACCGGAGAAGGCCGGGCATCGCGGGACATGAATACGACCGCCAACAGGTTGGCAGATCTCGCGGGCCTGCTGCGAGACAGGACACCGGAGGGACGCCACGCCCTGCTGGGGTGCGTCGCTGACCTCTACCTGTCTGACCCCGATGACTGTGCCGAAGCAACCGCCGAAGGGTTTGGACATTTATTGGCAGACCTTGCCGAAATGGCCGGTGCCGAGGCGCAGCACAATCTGGCATCCAGGCTGGGCGTAGTCCGATACCCGCCGAAAGTCCTGACGAACTATCTGTTGCAGAAGCCAGGCTGGATCGCAGCTCCGTTCCTGGCGCAGACGCCCGCATTTGACGAGGCTGCCCTTACCGCATTGGTCGAGGCCGACGGCGACAGGCACGCAGCAGGCATCGCCCATCGAACCGGCCTGTCATCAGCCCTGGTCCGGAAAATCCTGACGACCAATGCCGACGCTGCGCTCGTTGCCCTGGCGGAAAATCACGACGCCCCGCTTCAACGCGCTGACTTTGAAATGCTCAAGGCAGCAGCTCCCGCCCTCCCTCACCTACAAGCTGCCCTCGCAAAGCGCACAGATCTCCCCGCAGATGTGGCGGCAACGCTGCTGTGGCATACCGGAGCGACGCACGGAAAACAGTCTTTTGAACGCGCACTGGCTGTCACACCGGAAACGCTGTCGCTGGCCATTGAGGCGGCCTCTGCTATCGGCCTTGGGACCGGCAACAAAGCATCTCATCCTGAAGACGCAGCATCATACGCGGTGCAAAAACACTCCGTGGGCGAATTGAAGGAGCCGCTTTTGATCCGCCTCCTGCGCGATCGAGACATGGACAGGTTTTACGCCTGTCTCGACAAGATTTCGGGGCTGGATCGCGCGACCGCAGAAGCTGTTGTGGCAGAGCAAAGCGGGTTTGCCCTCGTTGTCCTGTGTAGATCCGCCCGCTTTGCCCGCTCTACTTTTTCAACGCTCGTGCGTTTGACCGATGCCGACAGCTCGAGAAGTTCAACTCAGACCTTCGAGCTGATGTCTGCGTTCGAAGTGCTTGATGGGTCAGCCGCAGACACGCTGCTCGGGTTCTGGCAGGTGCTGCTTGGAGGGGCCGACCCGTCAGAGATTGTTGATATGGCGGACGCGAGAAAAGCAGGCTAGGCGAGGGTTAAACCTCAGGGGCAATCTGCTTGGGTGGCTCAAAGATATCCGGCGAGCCCACCGGCAGGCTTTCCAGATAGACCGACGTAGACGGAAAAGCAAAGCCCGTCCCTGCCCCGTCGACAATGTCCTTGATGGCAAAAGCAAGCCGCTCCTTGGCTTCCAGCCACTCACCCCACACGATGGTGCGTGTGAAGCAATAGAGCATGATGTCGATCGAACTATCGTTGAACGCATCAATACGCACGAACATCGGCACTTCCGGTGGCTTGGCAAATTCGTCTGACCCAAGCACATAGGCCTCGATGCCATTGCGGACCTGGTGGAGCTGCTCTTTAGAGGTTCGGTATTCGACGCCGATCTTCCAGTAAATCCGCCGGTGCGTCATGGCCGAGAAATTGGTGACGGCGCTGTCGGCGAATTCCGTGTTAGGCACATAAACGGGCGCCTTGTCGAAACGGCGCACCCGGGTGGAGCGGAAGCCGATCTGTTCAACAGTCCCTTCCACCACGCCATCCACCTTGACCCAGTCTCCCACACCGAAACGCTTTTCGATGAGGATCGACAGGCCCGCAAGCAGGTTCTTGAAAAGGTCCTGTGCGCCCAGGGCCACGGCGACGCCAAACAGGCCCAAACCGGCAATCAAGGGAGCAACCTGAATGCCCCAGATCTGGAGGATGGTGGCGGCGCCGAGAAGCACCACACCGATCCGAGTGGCCGTGATAAGCCAGTCCACCATTTCCCGCGTCAGGACAACTTCCAAACGCTTGAAAACCAGGGTCAGTGGCTTGGTAATATTGTAGAGCGCCCAGAAGAACGCGACCGCCACCATTGTCTGAACCAGCTTGTCGATAATGATGGCGCCGATGCCGTCCAATGCCAGATATTGACCCGCAATGAACACACCGACTGTCACAACAAGAAGCTTCAATGACGGCGCGACGGCTTCAATGATCAGATCATCGACATTCGTGGTTGTACGCTTGGCCCACCCACGAACAGTGGCCACCACGATGCGCGCAAACAGGCCGCGCAAGACGTAGAAGGCGATCAGGATGCCGGCGACAACGAGAAGGCGGCCAAAATCTATGCCGAGTACGCCTTCGAACCAGAAATTGACCAGAACGGCCCAAAACTCAGTGGCGACTTCTTGGACCATTGGACTCTGGTTCTCTTCTGATGGAATCGAGGCGCGGGCCGCGCAGTTTAGGCTCAAGCCCTGATAGCGCGGAATTGCGGTCGGCCTCAAGCAGCAGCGTCGCGCCGCACTGATTTGACCTCGATCATCGTATGCCCGGCTGTGGATGGCTTACAGTCGCGGTGAAACCATTGGAATTGACCATCACAGGAGACACACCATGACAACCGCACGAGAAATCGTAGAAAAACACGTACAGGCTGCATTGGCGGAGGCAGCCGAAGCAGGACAGCCGCGCGACTCTGTCGCCCGCGTCCTGTTTGACGAAGTCATCAAACTCTATCGCATGGACAGGGAACCTGAAGACATCGCTGGTGAACTGATGGCAGCGGCTGAGAATATGGACGCAGGCGACGGCATTGCCTTCATGCGGCCATAGCTACGGCTGCTATCGCCGAAAGACCTGATCAATGAGCGGGTCTGTCTGAATGGGAACGTCCTCAACAATGACGCCGTCCAGACAGGCCTCTCCATTGCCAGCCTCGATCTCAATGACCCAGAAATCAGGGTCCGCCTTTGCGTATCGTGCGAGATAGGCTTCTGCATCCGCGTCCAGAATTGGATCCGTACCACTGACGCATGTCCATCGAGGTTGCCCGGCTTCATCCGTTCCCGGGCCAGGGGCTGGGCCAAACACCCTTACATCGCGATCCGCTGAAACGGACTTCACAAAAACTGCGCCGGCGGCGGCGTGTCCTCGACGTGCAATTGATGCAAACGCGCCGGTGGTTGTGGCGCGGCGAAGAATGGCCTGAACACGGAGTTCCGATTTCAGTCTTGGCTGCATGTTGGGACAGTGCCTCGCGGGCCCCACATCGGCAAGGGTCTAGGCTGTCTTCCTGTGGCCAAGTCGTGCGCGCGGGAAGGCCAGCCGTACCGTTGTCCCATTACCGACTTCAGACTGAATGCTGAAACCACCGCGTTGCAGCTCGGTCAAGGCCTTTGCAATCGCCAAACCAACGCCGGCGCCGGCAGGACGGGCTTCAAGGCTGCCCCCTGTGCGTTCAAAGGGACGCATAAGACGCTCGATTTCATTCGCCGGAATGCCCTGCCCATTGTCCTTGATCTCAAACCAGACGCTAATGTCATCTGACCCGCCATCAATGTCGACGCTCTCACCCAACGGCGAGTACTCGATGGCGTTGGCCAGAATGCCATTGAGTGCCTGGCTGGCGGCGCGCGCGTCTGCCAACGCCAACGGCAAGTCTTCAGGCACATGGTTTTGGACAACGATGCGGCCGCTGCGTGCCTGTGGCGCGAGCGTACGCACTGCATGGTCGGCAATCGGGGCCAGACGTGTTTCTTCCACATCCATTTCCACATTGCCTGCTTCGATCTCTGACATGCGCAGAACATCGGTCACAATACGCAGCAGGCTCTTGCCGCTATCGCCGATCATGTCTGCGTAGTCCGAGTAGCGGCCATTGCCGATCGGTCCGAAGGACTGATCGCGGATCACCTGCGAGAAACCGATGATGCTGTTGAGCGGTGTGCGAAGCTCATGGCTCATGCTGCGAAGAAACGCGGATTTGGTGCGGCTTGCAGATTCTGCCATGTCGCGCGCGTTCTGCATGACAAGCTCGGCCTCGCGCCGCTCGCTAATGTCACGCGTGACCGCGACGAGGCTGATGTCCGTGGAGCTTCCTGTAGCGCGCAGACGCGTCTCGAGGAAACGGACCTCTCCGCCGGGATTGGTCGATATAAACTCTACGCTGGTCTCGCCACCGTGTCGCAGAGTGTGTGCAACAGCATCAGTGACCGCTTTGGCGTCTTCCGCCCGTGCCACATCTGAGAGCTTCATCCCAAGGAGCTTGTGCGGGGAAACATTAAGCAGGCGGCGCGCGGCGGGTGTTGCGAATACGACGGTGCCATCCATCGTATGTCGCGTGACCAGGTCGCTGGCATTGTCCGCGACAACCCGGTAGCGCGCTTCTTCGGTATCTGCTGCTTCCTCAGCGCGCAGATAGGCCTCTTGTGTCCGCATGGCGAGGGCGCAGGCATACACAATGGCAGCGATGATCGCGACCATGCGCACCAGGAACGGATCGAGCCCTGGAAGATGTGCCGGCGGCAGGCCTGAAGCCAATGACATCCAGGCGAGAATGGAAAAGACGATAACGGAAACGGATGCCGCCATGACGGCGTTTCTGCGATTTGCAGACAGCGCGGCCTCCATCGGCACAATGGCCAGCCAGAAGATGGCAGGAGAGTCGACCCCCCCGGTCCACAGGCAAAGCCACCCCACCAGAATGGCCAGGAAGGTAGAAGAAAGGGCGTAGGATGCGGCCAAGTTGCCCGTAAGCCGCAAAAAGAGTGCTGGAATCGCGGTGGCGGCGAGCAGTGCAAACGCACCTGCGGCAAAGAAGTCTATTCCGCCGGTCACAACCGCAAAAAGGATGCCGCCAAACAGCCCCATCATCCCGCCGCTTAGATGCTGCCGGATGAAAGACGCGTGGCGCCTCATCTGCCGCGGACGCCCGCGGACGCTTAGATGCACATGCCAGTCAGCAATCTGCACGCTCAAAACCCCTGTTTAGCCTGCCGGCGGACCACCAGCCCCCACGTCGACACACGCTTTCCCGCCGGCCGCAAGTTCGGCAATTGGGTGCGCTTGGTGCCCAGTCTGGCCGGGTGGGGTTAAGGAAGGTGAAACCGCTAAGAAAATGTGCGGCATTTGAATTAAACTTTGCGATGACAACAGCGTGGAAAAACGCCTTCTGCGGACTTGCCGCATTGCAAGAAATGCACTCACCGCATAGTGTTGGGCACGTCCGTTGCAGAAGTCTTAACAAGACACGCACGGGTGCTTCGATCTGGCACAGTTATTGGGGTTTTCCGTCAAGCACGCAGTGTTTGGCGGTTTTCCGAGACAGATCGGGCGCTCACGGACACCAGGTAACTGAATTCCCGGCTCCACAAATGCCGTTTAGACGCATTGGGGCCAGTTTGGGGGGCAAAACGCATGGCCGATTTCACATCAAACACCGTGAGGCTGACCCGATTGACGACATTCACCGGATCAAAAAGTACTGCCATCTCGGCCGCGACGGGCCTTAGTCTGCTGCTGGCGGGGTGTATCGGCGTTGATACGAGCAGCCCCAAAGTCGCTGCTGTTCAGGCGCAGCCCGCAGCCGCGCCGGTCGCTCAGCCTTATCAGGTTGCCAGCGCCCCTGTCGTCCTTTCGGACGGTACGATTGTTCCAATTCCACGGGCTAAGCCGGCGGTTGCAGGCAAATCGCTTGACCGGGTGACCCGCGCGGACGCAGCGCAGGCAGCACCTTTGGATGGCCCAAAAGGCCTTGTTGAGAAGGCGGCTGCCTATAGAGCCTTTGATGCGGCAATTGATGATCTGGCTGATCGCAAGTTCAAGTCGCCACGTGATGTGCGCGCTGCGCTCGACTCCCTACGGCCACATGATCCCGCCAAGCTTGGCGAGGGATGGGTGGCCAACAGTGCCTTCCTTGCCGCTCAGCAGCCAGAATTTGTATCAGCGCTGAAGGCGGCCGTTGCGCGTGACGGAAAGCAGTCCGTTCTGTCGCGCCTCAAATCAGGCACGGGTGTCTGGATGTTTGCCGGGTCACAGCAGGCTCGTTCTGCAGTGGTTGCTGATGCGTCTGTTGCCTATCAAAAGTTGACTGGGCTCGGTCAGCGCTTCCTGACAACCGCCGTTGAATTCCAGCGGACGCGCTGGGGCAGCTATGAACCTGCGGCTCCGTTCTCCGTCAGTCCGCAGTTTGCGGCGGCTGAGGTTGGTGGTCCCGGGCTGGGCAACATTCTGGCCGAACTTGCTGGCGTAACCGAAGCCCAGGCCGCAGCCCCCGTCATGCAGCGCATTCTGGCCATCGCCGGTCACATTGCTCTGGAGGAATCAGACGCGAGCGCAACCGTATCGCTGGTGCAGAATCGCGACCTGTCGCGCTGCACCCGGTTTGCCCGCCTGAACCTCAATCAGTGCCTGGCGGCCGCGCACTTCCCATCAGAGGAAGCCTATTGCACTGGCAAACATGCGGTGAACGAGATTGCCTATTGCTGGGCGACTTACCTTCCTGCTGCTGCCAAGTAGCCACTGCGCCAAAACCGGATTTAAAAGGCGGCTTCATGGAAGCCGCCTTTTTTATGCCCGGTGCTGGAGGATGTCCTCCGGAACACGGCGCCGGTTAGACACGGCCGAAATGCCCGAAAACAGTGCAAACGATTTCCTAACACTGTCGAGGCTAGTCTCCATCCGGGGTCAGTCAGGCCTCGGTAAATGGGGCAGTTTGGGGCGAGATATGCCTGTTGGAAGGCGCGAAGGTATCGACGCGCTCGTAAAAGGGTTGGACAGTCTGCGCATTGGCATCATCGTATTTGATGACGCTGACCGGCTTGTCTATTGCAATGACCACTTCCGCTTCATTTTCCGCACTTTTGACGATCTGGACGGCATTGCGGAGCTTACCTTTGAGGACATTCTGCGGACACTGCTCGACAACGGTGAGTTCGCCGGAGCCAAAGCCATCAACGATCCTGAAGAATGGCTGCGTGAGTCATTGGCGTATCACCGCTCCCGTGACTGGACGCCGCGTCTGGAACGCTTGGCGGATGGCCGTTGGATGGAGGTCAAGTGCCGCCCAATTGACGATGGCGGTGCCATTGTTCATTGGAACGATGTCACTGGGCTTATGCAGACCCAGCTCCGGTTTGAAGCTGCCATCGAAAGCACAGCAGATGGCTTTGCTGTTTGGGACCAGGCTGACCGCCTTGTGCTGCACAATCGTGTGTTCGCACGCATTCACCGCGCAACGTCCAGCCGACTAAAGCCGGGTACTACATTCAGAACATTCATGACCGATACCGCCTATTCAGGCGTTTTTGACGAAGATGATGACTGCGACGAATGGATCGCGCGGCGTATGGAGAAACACAGCCTGCCTGTCGGTCAAAGTACGTTGCGGCACAAAGATGGCCGTTGGTTTCTGATGCGCGACCGGCATACCCGTGAGGGTGGCCGGGTCACGGTCTTCACAGACATCACCGAGCTGAAAGAGCGCGAACGGCAACTGATAGAGCGTGGGCAAACACTACAATACACTGTGCAGGAACTTGAGATGGACCGTGCCAAACTTGAAGACCAGGCATCGAATCTCGTTGATGTCGCTGAGAAACTGGACTCGGCCAAGGTAGCCGCTGAACGTGCCAACGAAAGCAAGACATCATTCCTGCGCAATATGAGCCATGAGTTGCGCACACCACTGAACTCCATCATCGGTTTTTCTGAGGTGCTGGAGCAGGAGCTTTTCGGCAAGCTCGGCAATGAGCGCTACATCGATTATGCCTCAATGATCAACACGTCCGGCGCGCACCTCTTGTCGTTGATCAACCAGATACTTGACCTATCGAAGATCGAAGCCGGCCGGTACGAGTTGGTGAAGCAGCCATTTGATATTCGTGAGGTGATCGAGGATAGCGGCGAGCTGCTGTTGCCGCAGGCGAAAGACGGGCAGATTACCGTCGATGTCGAATTGCCGGACGGCGATTGCGAAATCGACGCCGATCACACGGCGATCCGCCAGGCTGTTCTCAACCTGATGTCGAACGCAATAAAATTCACAAAGGAAGGCGGTTCCGTCACCGTTCGCCTGGAAGATCACGTCGACACCGTAATGCTGTGCGTCAGCGATACCGGTATTGGGATCGCCCCCAATGATCTGCGCCGCGTCATGATCCCGTTCGAGCAGGTGGATTCGACGTTTGCAGCCAGCAAACAAGGAACGGGTCTTGGCCTGCCAATCGTCAAGTCGCTGATTGAGTTACATGGCGGATCCATTGAGCTGGCCAGTACCCTTGGCAAGGGAACCACTGTGACTGTGTGGCTGCCCAAGGAAGCTGAGGTCCCCGCGAATGCCGTGGAGAACCAGAAAAAAGGCTACGGCATCATCGCCTCCCCCTCCCATTGATGAGCGCCGGCAAAGCTTGGCGTCGGAATCTATCCAGAAAATTGCCGTGTACAGAGTGACATCAGTGGCCTGAAATGGTGGACTGACGCTCAATGCAGCGCCTTTGCAGAACAGTTACGACAGGGCTCCACCGGCATGGCCGACAAGAAAAACAATCAAGAAAGCAATGGTCGCAAGAAAGGTGGCGGCAAGAGCAGCGATGCGCCAGACGTCCAATTTGACGATCAGTTTGCCGCTTGGCAGCCCAATGGCTTTCACCTCGCAGACATCCCCATCAATGCGTCCGTCAACGGAGAGACATATGACCGGGTTCTGAATGATCTTCAAAATGAGCTGCGCGAGCTGCAGCTCGCCTTTCTTCATAACAGGCTGAAGGGCGTGATTGTTTTCGAGGGTTGGGATGCCGCTGGCAAGGGTGGAACCATCCGCCGCCTCACGAGCGTGATGGATCCAAGGGCCGTCCGCGTATGGCCAATTTCAGCGCCGGACCACCGCGAACAGCAGGAACACTATCTGCAACGCTTCTGGCGCCGCCTTCCACCAAATGGAGAGTTGGGGATATTCGACCGCTCCTGGTACGGACGGGTACTCGTCGAGCGCGTTGAGGAGTTCGCCACCAGGGAAGAATGGGGCCGCGCGTATGGCGAGATAAACGCGTTTGAAGCCTCTCTGGCTGCCGACGGATTTCGCTTGGTAAAGATTTTCCTGCATGTGAGCCACGAAGTGCAGGCGCAGCGATTCAGAGACCGGCTCAACGACCCCTTGAAACAATGGAAGTTGACGGAAGAGGACCTGCGCAATCGCGACAAGCGTTCACACTATGAGGAGGCTGTGGAAGAAATGGTGCGCAGAACCTCCGCCCCGGACGCGCCTTGGCATGTCTTGCCTGCGAACGACAAGAAGTTCGCACGCCTTGCCGGTCTTTCCACAATTATCAAGTCGCTTGGCGCCGGAGTGGACCTAGAGCCCCCGGCCCTTAGTCCAGAATTCCTTGCCAAGGCAAAGAAAGAGCTGGGCGCGGAGAACGGCAAGAAGTAGCTAAAATTTTAGACGATCTTGAATTGAATGCTGTCCGCGCTGCCAACGCGGCCTTAGCCATCGAATGGATTTACCCAACAAGACCGGTACTTCGATCAAATTTGATCTATTTGTTTTGCGACCTCACAAGACCCTCGCGCCTAATCTCGCATCATGATTAGTCGCATTGCCACCTGATGGCGCAGGCCGGAGAACCGGCTTGTCATTTGAGTGGCGCAACCGAGGGGTCGGTATGATGTTTATTCTAAGAATTGCTTTTTGGATTGCTGTGGTTGCTGTTCTGTTGCCAGCCGCGCCGAGCATTCCGTCGTCCGAAGGTGCTGCGCAGGCTGCGGCCGGCGCGCCCGCGGAGGCTGCAGAACCGTTTGATGCTGGTGCTGCCGTCGATATGGCCATGAGCACGGGTTCGGATGTCCTGAGCTTTTGCGACCGGAACAAGACGGTGTGTGACGCGGTAGCCAATGGCGGCTCTCACGTGTTCAACCAACTCATCTATTACACGGGTGAGGCCATGAGCTGGGCCACACAGGCACTTATTGAAGCCCGGCAGGCTGAAGCCGCAGCCGCTGCACCGGCACCGGTACCGGTACCGGGACAGGGTCTCTAAAGGCTCTCCAACGAAAACCGGCTTTTCGCCGTAACGACAAGGCAGCCTCGAACTGCTTTGCTCCAGTCCCGCGATCCTATTTGCAGGCGCGTATTGCACTCCCAGGCCCTCGCCATCCCCCCCGGGCGAACGGGCCGTCCCCCACCGTGCAATACGCGCCATTTTTTTGCGGTTTTCCGGTTGGTTGTCTGATGCCACACAACAGCCTATGTCTTGGCTGCGGAGCCCTAGATTTTCGGGCCATGGAAAGCTGCACGCGCAAAGGGCGAATGGGCTGTGAGTATCAATGAACTGATTGACGATTTTTCCTATCTCGATGATTGGGAAGATCGCTATCGATACGTCATCGAGCTTGGGAAAGGTCTGGAACCCCTCGCTGATGCGCAGCACACTGAAGCAAACAAGGTCAAAGGGTGTGTTAGCCAGGTCTGGCTTCAGACCGACGTGGCCAATAGCGACGCAGGTGAGCCTGTTCTGACATTCGTTGGCGACAGTGACGCCCACATCGTGCGGGGCCTGATCGCCATCGTGCTGCGGCTTTATTCCGGTCGCCCGGCATCAGAGATCGCGTCCACATCGGCAGATCCGGTGTTCCAGCAGATCGGACTCGATGAACATCTCAGTCCTCAACGGTCGAATGGTCTGCATGCCATGGTGCGGCGTATTCAGTCAGACGCTGAGGCGGCCCTGGAGATGACGTCCAAAACGACCGCGTAAGGCACCGTTGGCGCATATAGCATTGCATGGAGTGACCCGATGAGCCTTATTGTCCTGCCCTACATCGCAGGCATCATCGGCCTCGGCCTTGGTGTCTTTGCCATTGTGAGCCCGCAGGGTGCCGCCAGACTTGTGGGCATCAAGATTGATGAAAGCCTCCCCCATTCGGTTTCAGAAGTTCGTGCCACTTATGGCGGTGTGTTTGCTGGCGGTCATGCGTTTGCCCTTGCAACCGGCAGCGATGCCGCGTTCATCACCCTCGCGTGCGGATGGGGCCTCACGGGCCTTGTGCGGCTGGTATCCATTGTGATCGATCGCGCCGCCAACGGAGCCAACTATGGCGGCACGGCGTTTGAGCTTGCCATGGCAGGACTGTTGGTCGCACCATTTGTCATCACTTGACCGTCTGAAACGCTCATCACTGGTCTTCGGGTGCGGCATTCCATACATAGGCTCGGCGGCGGCTGGTCCCGCCGGTACCGTTGTAACCGTAATGATCTGCCAAACGGTCCAGGGCGATCGCAAGGACCACCTTGCCTGACCGCTGAGGCCAGCCCATCCGGCGCTCTGCATCCTCAAGACCACTGAGGTAGCAACACACATCGACCAGCGGTTCGGCCAATCCGGGACCGACGGTGTCCAACGCCTTGTAAAAACGTTGCCGGGCCGCCAGCGCTTTTTCGCTGAGGGTCAGATCTACGCCGGCGGACCGCCTGTTGCCCTCCAGTTGCACGGACCAGTCCGCCGTCACGCGCTGGGTCATCTGGGCATGTGTGAAGTCGGTGCGTAGTTTTTCACCGGCCTCAAACTGGGCTTCAGATATCAAGGCCTTGCCGTTTGCGCCTTTACGCTTTCGCAGCCAACCAAGCGGCGTCTCTGCCAGGTTCACTTTCATGGGTGTCAGCGCGGTTTTGGTGTTGTTGCCTCGCCCGTCGATCATCCGTGTTCCCGCTAGTTGATGCTGGGCGCGAAAAGGATCCGCAGATGCTGCGTCGCGCACGACGCGATTGCGTCCAAGCTCCGTCAACACATAGCCGTCACTGCTCGCGGCAATGAGGCCCTCCCTCTCGAAGGCCGTAACAAAACGGGTCTCGAGACGTGTCCGCGGCGTACGCCCGCGTGTTTTGCTGGTCTTGATGGCATACTTGTCTGTTTGCGGCACGGGGACGAGACGCGATCCGGGAGACGCCAAGCGCGGCAGGATACGACGGGCCTCGCGATCGAGTTCACCTTTCGCGATTTTTGAGAAAGACGGCGTGGAGGCGGCGGAGGGCGGTGTGACCCACCGGGACCCTGACGGTGACTTCATGTCTTCAGTCCTCTTTGCCGGTGGCGACGCGTAGCTGCCACTCAATGCGGGATAGTTTCCGGTCAAAAGCTGAGATGTCGCGCCGCCATTCGATCTTCCGGCACGCATGGGACACGGTCGACCGGTCGCGGTGAAACTCATCACCAACCGCCGTAAGGCTGACGCCGAACACCACATGGGTGAGATACATGGCGACCTGCCGGGCGTGGCAAGCGGCCGAGGACCCCCGATCATTCGAGGTCAACTCATTGACGGGAACATTGAAGGCGCGACCGACAAGCACTCGCACAAGTTGTGCTTTTTGCCTATTTTGCGACTTCCGGGTGGTGAGTCTTGGTCTATCCGGCAATGGTCGAATTACGTCAATTACGTTCGGCATTGAGATTTTCCCCGTAATGATTTAGGAACATAATACGAACCTGAGGCTCGATTTGCGATATTTTTACGTATTACGTAAACACCGGGGATAGATTCTTTTGATGTCGGGCTGTTTTTGGCTGGCGGGCTCAGTTTAAAACCGCTTCCGACGGCGTGGCGTCAGGCACAAGGGGCAAAACAGTGCAGACACGTATCCGGCACTATCGAAAGTTGGGTGGACTGACGCTGCAGCAGCTGGCGGACCGGGTCTCGACGACACCACAAACGATTTCCCGCCTGGAAACCGGCAATATGACCGTCTCCATTGACTGGCTGGAGCGATTTGCGGACGTCTTTGACATAAAGGTGCCTGATCTGATTGCCGGGGGGACCGGACGTGAAATTGACATGCTGGGAACACTGGCGGGAGACGGGGCTGTTCTGACAGCTGCGGACTGTGAGGTGTCAGACTTCGGCATAGACGTTCCGGCAGACCGCCCGGTTGCCGTATGGCTGTCAGGAAGGGTCGGACGCTATGAAGCCGGCGACCTCTTGATTGGCAATCGCCTGGAGGGAGCAGACCTTGCCGGTGCCCATGGGCAGGATTGCCTCGTGCCCGGAGCCGACAACACGTTCTATCTGCGCCGGCTCGCGCGCGAAGAGACCGGGATGTTCACGCTCATGCCACTTGACCCGGGAGGAGATGTACGATTTGGAGCCGGACTAGACTGGGCCGCGCGGATTGTTATGCGCGTCTCTTATTTCAGATAGCTGCGCTAGTTCGCATCATCAGAAGACTTTTTGTCCGTAGGCTGAGCAATACATACACCAGACCACCTGCCTCCATTGGTCACCTGTCGCGGCGTCAGCCCCCAACTCCCGCGAAATACGCCCTCCCCCTCAAGTGTCAGCCGGGCGCCGCCAGTGCTGATTTCGGATACCCACACGCCCTGAAGCTGATTTTCGCTTGCCCGCCCAAAAACAAATCCAGGCTGGACATCCGGCGCCCTGCCATAGGTACCCGATACATTTCCGTCTTCTCCTTCAATGGTGACCAGGCGGCCAAATTCGGTATCCCAAACGCCTGTCCAACCATCACAACGGGCGGGTTCGGATTTGATTACTCGTATCGGCACCGCCCGAAGAAGAGCCCCGCCTTCCGCTGTCGGGGCATAGATAGTGGCGCTGTAGTGTCCTTCTCCCGGCGCACGGAAGAGAAGCTGGATGTCTGATGGTTCTGTGGGTGCTGCAATCCGGGCCGTATCGGTACCATGCTCAACATCTGCAAGGGATGCAGGAGGCGCACCGTCCGCTTCATCAGCTGGCACAAGGGCCACATGACCGCCTGTAGCCAGGCAGCGATTGTTGGCAATCTCCACATCCAGCGTGATTGCGGCCCCCTGTTGGTACGTCTGCTGATCGGGTGAGATTTGCGGCGCAGGTTCGGCCATCACATCAGCAGCATCAAAAATGTCAGGCGTCATCGCAACTTCTTCTTCCAGCACTTTGACAAGCTCAAGCTGGGGTTCGAAGACAGGCGCCGCCGAGAGTTCTGCCGCCCGCGCCACACCTGCGTCGATTGCCTCCTGCGCATTGCAGCCAATGCGCACGGAACAGACGGCTGCGGAATTGACCGCGCGGCGCAACCTGAAAAGCGTCTGGGTCAGCCTTGGATCGACACCGGGACATTCAGATGTCGACATCTGCCCATCACGTCTTTTGCCCCTCACCTGCTCCAGACGCATGAGAGCTTTCAAAGCAGATTCCAGCCGCGTAGCGGCCTGAGCCCATGCGGTCGGCTGTGCGAGCCGTCCGTCAAGCTGCAATGCGCCCAGGGCATCGCGCATACCGGCCAGAGCGAGGCGTGCGGACACCTGACGCCATCGCGGCCGACTTGCATCTGGCCCCGTGCCTGCGGGGCGACTGAGATTTCGCTCAAGATGCGCAAGATCACTCGCCAATTGTTGCGTCCCGATCGGGTCGAGACCTCTTGCGGTCAGGACGGCTGTTAGACCGGACAAAGTCGCAATGCCTTCTTGTGCGGGACCGACATCTATAACGCTGCCGTCTCCGCTGTGAGAGATCAGTTCATCTGCATTTGCCGTGATGGGGATCTCGCCGGCAGCGGCGCTCAGAATGCCTTCCGCGAATGCCGCCTTCTCAAGCATTATGTGCCGGGCGGAACAATCCGCTCCGGGACAAGCGATCGCGGAGCACGTCAAAGCTCCTTGTTCCAGTGCACGCGTCACAGCGCGCACGGGTTCAAGTATCCGATCGAGGTCTACGCCCGCATCGGCTGCGATAACGGCGCAGGCTGATCCGGCCTGCGCGGCGAGCGGCTGATCTACGGACTTACAAGCCGATTCCTTAGCGCACGCTCCAGCGGCGCGGGCAGCGGCTTCTGCAAGCTCCTCCGTCCCTTTTGCGACTTGGGCCACACGGGCCGCCTCACGGGTTTGTGCCAATGCCTTTTGCTGATGCGTCCAGACAGTGCTGTCGCTGTCCAGCCGGGCGGGACCCGGCCAGTGCATTGTTTTTGGGATGTTGCCGACTTGCGCACGTGTCACAGAGGTGTCGGCCAGACGGCTCAAATTTGTCGCCTTATCAGCCAACCCTTCTGCGAGCTCCACAACCAACACACAGGTGTGGCACTCAGCATCGGCAGCCGGTAGAGCCATTGCCGGTGTCATCAACAGAGCAAAAGCGACGGGGATCATGCATGAACTTACCGGCCAGCGAGTTCGATGGTCAGCCGGCCAAAACCCGGCATGTCGTTTTTTGTCCGGCCTGGCGGGTCGCTTGGATCGAATCACGTTTGGGAAGAGGCGCATTCTTCCTATATTGCAGAGCAACATAGCCTTTGTGTATGGTTCGCCGACCGATTGCAGCTGACACATTGTCAGCACCAGAAAGGTATTCCCATGGCTACAGCAAGAAAAAGCGCCCCAAAAACCAAGGCCCGCACCAAAACGGCGGCCAAGCGCAAGACAGCAGCCCGTAAAGCGGCCCCTAAAAAGGCATCTACGGCAAAATCCGAAGCCAAGGCAGCGAAGCCACGCGCGATTGCCCAGCCGGTCATTCGCCGCATCTGGCCGCTTGAAACGGACGCCTTGCGTCGTCACCTGTGCCGCCTAACGCGCGAGGACCGCATCCTTCGGTTCGGCCGCCCGGTCACCAATCGCTTCATCCAGACCTATGTGGATCGCATTGACTGGTTCCGCGACATTGTCATTGGCGCGGTGATTGACGGGGAAGTGAAGGCATCAGGCATTCTCACCCCGATTGGCTGGCGCCTGCCGCTGGAAGGTTCTGCGGCTGTGTCTGTCGAGACCGACCTGCAGGGCTATGGCCTCGGGTCCGAACTGACCAAACGCATGCTGACCATCGGGCGCAACCGCTTCATGAGCCGGATCTACATGCTGTGCCTTGTGAAAAACGAGCGGATGTATCGCATCGCTGAAAAGTTTGGTGGCGAAGTTGACCGGTTCCGGGATGAAACAGTCGAGGCACAGTTTGATCTGTCCCGCCCGACGGTTTCAACGGTGACCACCGAAGCCGTGTCAGAGGGCCTGGCCCTTGGCCGCACCGTCGTTGGACGGGTCCCCGTTATCGGTGCTCTTGCCAACGGGACGCACGCGGCCTGACCTAGCTGAAACCATCCTGGCAATCTGATTGCGGGCGGACCTTAGGGTCTGCCCGTAAATCTTTCGGGTCGCAGAACCTGTGCTTCGCTCACTGAAACAATGCCCGGATAGCGTTCAAACAGCTTGCTGATCTTCGTCAGCACCTCGTCTGCTGCCTGATCATCCGTGATCGCAATGACCACAATGTGATCTTCAGCTCCGGTAAGCTGATCTTCCTGCCAGACGCCGGATGTTCCTGCCCCGCCTACCGTCTTGAGCGCTGTCCAGCCAGTGACCCCCGCCGTTTCAAACACACGGGCAAAGACGCGCAGATGGGCCTTGGCGATGGCCAGTTCGATGCGTTTGCAAGTTGTCGTTTCTATGGCCATTGGATGACGCCTTGGATGGGTAGATCAGACATGGGTTATCCCACCAGCAATTGTGCGGCGGAGATATAGAGCGGGATGCCGATGACAAGATTAAACGGAAACGTAATCGCCATCGACAGGGTGAGATAGATGGCAGCATTGGCTTCCGGCAGCGCCATGCGCATGGCGGCAGGCACCGCGATGTACGATGCACTGGCGCACAGCACGGTGAGGAGGGCAACGCTGCCCACATCCAGCCCAAGCAATGAGCCGGCTGTCACACCCAGCACGGCTGCAATCAGTGGCATGTAGATGCCGAAGGCCGCCAGCGGCAGGGTCAGGCCAGCAGACTCGCGCAGGCGCCGTGCTGCCAGCAGGCCCATGTCCAACAGGAACAAGCACAAAATCCCCTTGAAGGGGGCATCCACGAAGGGGCCGATGGCCTCCATCCCCTTGGTCCCGGTCATGATTCCGATGATGAATGCGCCAAGTAGCAGCACGACGCTGCCATTCAAGAACACCTCGCGGGCAAGATTGCCCCAGGGTGTCTCCGTCTCCGGTCCCGTTGAGGTGACCGCTCCACGGGCCAACAAAAGGCCAGCAATGATGGCCGGCGTTTCCATAAGCGCCATCACGGCCACCATGTAGCCATCAAAGACCAGCCCCATGGATGTGACGACTTCGGTCGCCGCCACAAAGGTAACCACGCTGATGGAGCCATAGTGCGCTGCGACAGCCGCGCGCGTCGCATCGTCCAGCCCGGTCGTCATGCGCAGCAGGGTGTGTGCGATAACCGGTATGATGAAGCCAAGGATGATGCCTGCCAGAGCCGTGCTCAAAAGTGCCATGCTCAGGCCGGCTTCCGCCACGGAGACACCACCCTTGAACCCGATGGCAAGCATCAGATAGAGCGCCAGCCCCTTCCCCACCGCTTCAGGCACCGACAACTCGGACCGGGCCAGAGCCGCCAGAAAGCCCAAGGCGAAAAACAGAACCATAGGTGAGGCCAGATTAGCGATTGCTATATTCAGGGTCTCGGCCATTGGTACTCGCGTTTCATTCCCGTGGGGCGTTCAGCATAAGGTGCACGTTGTTTTGACACAGCACAATTGCAGGTCATAACAGGACCGGTGCATAACATGCACCTGCGGCACCATGGGTAGCCGGGTATATCGCCGCGAGGAACAGGCTGGCAATGGATCAGAACGACGGCTTCCTGAAAGACATCTGGTATTTCGCCGTGCATGGCCGCGAGATCAAGCCAGGCGCGCTGGTGCACAAGGTGATTGCCGGACAGCCCGTGCTCGTTGGTCGAACGAAAGCCGGTGAGGCTTTCGCTATTCGGGACATCTGCCCGCATCGCGGGGTCCCGCTGTCGGCCGGCCGCTTCGTGGATACGGAGAATCAGCCAACGGTGCAATGCCCCTACCACGGTTGGCGGTTTGGGACCGACGGCGTTTGCAAACACATTCCCTCGCTCTACGAGGGACAGGACATGGACCCGTCCAGGATTTCGGTGACGTCCTACCAATTGCGCGAGCAGCAAGGCGCGCTTTGGGTGTTCGTGCCATCAGACATGCGCAACCCTACAAAACCGGTGGATGGGCCGCCCGTTATGCCGGGCGTCGGTGACAGACCGGCACGTATCTACCAAAAGTTCCTGCTCAACTGCCACGTGGACAATGCTGTCATTGGTCTGATTGACCCGGCGCATGGGCCATTTGTTCACAAGAACTGGTTCTGGCGAGATGAAAGCGGGATGCGCGACAAGGCCAAAGAGTTTGCGCCCGTCAAGAACGGCTTTGTGATGGTGGGGCATAAACCATCCGCCAACTCGAAGATCTATTCTCTGCTTGGTGGTGATGTAAAAACGGAAATCAGTTTTCTTATTCCCGGGGTGCGCGTTGAGCACATTACTGCAGGCAAGCATCACCTGGTGGGGATGACGACCGTTACGCCGTTTGGTGCGGAGGAAACGGAAATCACCCAGAGCTTCTTCACCACAAATCCGGTCTTGAATTTTCTGGCGCCGGTCTTCAAGCCGTTCATGTATCACTTCCTAAAACAGGATGCGGACATAACCAACATCATGCAGCAAGGGCTCAGGTTTGACCCGCGGCTGATGCTCATCAACGAGGCGGACATTCAGGGCAAGTGGTACTTCAGCATGAAGGCTGAGTGGGACCGGGCCCGCAGTGAGGGCCGCCCGTTCAAGAACCCCGTTCCCGAAAAGACCGTGCTGCGCTGGCGCAGCTAAGTGCTCATCTGCGTCCGCAGGAAATCAGCCGCCCGTTGAACGGCCTGGCGACCTTCTTCCAATACCGGGTGAAGGGCGTGCCACACATGGACCATCCCGTCCCAGACTTCCAGCTCCGCGGTGGTGCCTGACCGGCGCATGGACGTGACGAGGTCACGCGCGTCATCCACCAGTACTTCACGCTCGCCAACCTGCACCAGACACGGCGGCAGACCCGAAAGATCAGCGTAAACCGGCGATGCCAGAGGCGTGTCCGCCGGGGCGCCGTTCATATAGGCATTGGCAGACTCAAGAATGCCGGCCTGCGTTATGGAAGGGTCAATGCTGGCCCGGGAGGTGTAGCTTGGCCGGTTGCAGGCCATGTCCGTCCACGGACAGAAAAGGACGGCTGCTCCGGGAAGCGGAAGACCGTCTTCGCGCGCCTGCAGCATGAGCGCAACCGCAAGCCCGCCGCCTGCTGAATCTCCGCCGAGGGCAATGTCCTGGGCGGAAACGCCTTCGTCCAGAAGCCAGCGATAGGCTGTAACCGCATCTTCCACGGCCGCCGGAAATGGATTTTCAGGTGCAAGACGGTAGTCGACGCTCAGGCACCTTGTGTTGGCCCGTTGCGCCAGATGGCTGGTGAGGTGGCGGTGAGATGTCGGAGAGCCAAAAACGTAGCCGCCACCATGGAAATAGAGGAGGCACTTCCTGGCGTCCGCATCAGGCGATATCTGCCATTCACAGGGCACGCCACCCGCCTCCACAGCAGCAATCTCGATAGTCGCGTCGGTGGGGAATGACAGGGCGTTGGCGTCAACCACAGCGCGACGTTCCTCAACTGACAGACCGGTGCGCGACGCAGCGCGTTGCTTGATGTAGTCCGGCAGCGTGGCGGCTGTCAGCAGCGGTACATGGTGGGGATCAGGTGTCTTGAGCGGCGTAGACATGGCGAAAGCCTATCGCATCCAACGGCAATGTCACGAATCGTATATCCTTGGATGGATCAGACGATTGCTGCTGACGACAGCCTGGATGTGAAACACCCGTGACCCCGCTTTACTACAGCCGTGCCGCCTTTCGTGCGCTGGCCGCTTTGCCGCAACCCGCCCGCCGGTCCGTCCGTGCCATGGCGGACACTCTGCAGGCGCCATCACGACATCTGGCCCCCATTCGCGCTTTGCCGGGCGGGCTGGAGCGGGATCTGGCGCAGGTGGCGGTAGAGGGCGTCGGGCGGCTGGTATGCCGAATCACGCAGGACAGGATTGATGTGCTTGCCATTGTTGAGCGCGATCACTCGCTGCCTCCGTCTGCAACACGTATTGCCCTTGGTGCATCAGCAATCGGCGGTGCATCGTGACCGCAGACAAGCCCATTCAGATCATTGAGACGCCGCTGGGCGATGCCGCTTTTGCCGCGGTGCCGATCGAGACCTACCGCGTCATGGTACGAGACCTGGAGGCCTATCGCGATCTGAAGACCGGTGTCAGCGAGTTGCGGGCGCTTGATGCGGGTGAAGTGGTTCTGCCCGCCGACGTGGCACACCGCATTGCCGACGGCGACAACCCGGTTCGAGTCTGGCGGGAACATCGCGGCCATAAGGCTGTGGCGCTGGCCCGCATGGCGGGGATCAGCCCGGCCTATTTGTCCGAGATTGAAACCGGCAAGAAGGAAGGCACTTTCCGGACCATGGCCGCTCTGGCGCGCCATCTTGAGATCAGCCTCGATGATCTGGCACCCATGGCAGATGATCAGGATGCGGACAGCCTTCGACGCGCCGGACGCGAGGCGGCCTTCAAGGCCGAAATTGCCGGTATTCGTGCTTCCATTGCCAGCGGTGCATTTGACAGCGGCGCAGTGCGCAACGCGGCCGCAAGACTGGAGCGGGACATGGATGCCATGGTCGCCGATGGGGCGGAGCCCAGCTGGGCCTCCAGGCTGAGTGCGGCACTGACTGAAATTGTGGCGCTTGTGGATCAGGCCGAACAGGACATTGTGGAAACCGCCCGAAATGCCCAGGCAGAGCTTGAGGAAATCATCTCAATTGACGCATTTGCTATCGCGACGAAGTCCTCAGGGCGCAAATCGGCGTCGGCTCCGACGATTGCAGACACTGAGGCAAGCGCTTCAGCACCCCCAAAGCAGATTGCCGGCGAATAGCAGCCGCGGTGCCGTCTTCAGTTAAGCTGCCTTAACTCTGGCCGGTTTGGCCGCGACGACCGTTTCATCCCAATAGCGCAGCACCACGTCCGCACGATCCGTTGCCACGCTGTCGAACAGCGCCGTCAGTCGATTGACCTCGGTCACGGTGTGGGAGGTGTTGTTGCGATGGCTGGCGACCAAAAGTGCGAACTGCAGATACTCGCGGCGGGTCATTCCCATGGCCTTGGCGGCAACGGCCAGCGCTTCGCCGCCTTTGTCCATGACGATGTGGGCTGCGGTCGTCGGGCGGATATCGGCGTTCTTGACCATGAGGCCAACGACCTTGCGCAGATCCGAGCCACGGGCGGCCGTCAGCAGTTCTTCACCGAGGCTCGGCCCGTAGCGGCGCTGGGGTGCCATCATGCTCAATGTCCGCATGAGATCCGGGTCGCCGGAGAATGCTTCCATGCCTTCGTCGATGGCATCGTTGAGGGCTTCACGCAGGAGGCGGCGGTCCGCGGTAAAGCGATTGACGATGTTCAAGCGGACGCCCGAGGATGCCCACCAGAACATGGTGTGCGCCAGCGCGGGCGTGATGTCTTCGCGCGCCGCCAGCAGGTCACACAAAGCGGGGTCCTGTTCGCTGAGGCTCACGATGCGCTCAAAGCCCTGAGCGGAAAACTGAGCCTTTTTGTTGCGGGCGATCTCAATGAGCGCATCTGACTCGCCGGTATCAATCAGCGCATCAGTGACCGAGGATGACAGTTCCTTACGCCTGGATGTTGCGATCCAGTGATCGCGGCCCTGGGCTGAAATGACGTTGACAAGATCACTGTCACCAAGCGCCTGTGACTTCTCGAGCAAAGGCTGCGCCACCGTGATGACATCATTGGCCAGGGCGATTACCACTTCCTGCGGTGCATCCGCGCGGGATGACAGACGCTCTGCAAGGCGGGCGCGCAGATCCACTTCGATGTGCGCAATCAGCTGCACGAGCATCTGATCTACAAGCTGGCGCTCCTGCGGCGTCAACTGACCTTCCGGCAGAAGGGCGATGTCGGTCAGGCGGCGCACGATGAGCGCGCGCGCCTTGCCGGCCTTGTCCTGTGCGAGGGCAACGAGGCCCAACACTTCTTTTGCTTCTTTTCTGAGGCCCAGATCCTGGCTGTTGGTCGCCATGGCCATGTCCTTCTTTCAATCCGTTCAGCCTTTTTGGCATGTCCGGCGAGGATGGCCTTGGGCGTGTTTCGAAGACGCCAAAATCGCGGTGCGGATTAGATTTTATAGCGTGTCAGATTTGTCCGGATTTTTAGCGGTGTTTTATCCGCAAGCACAAAGTGCGCTCATTTACGCCAGTTTTAGACAATCATCGCCGGACGCGACCGCATCTGATAGGCTTGATAAAACTGATCGTAAAATGGTGCCAAACAGGCATCTGCAGGAGAGACGTCTTGGCACGCATATTGATGCTTCCGGTTGTGACAGTAATTTTGGCAGTATCGGCTGCAGGGTGCGCGCATGAGCCAGACCGTGATCTGGAGCGGCTGCCTGCGTACAATGCCGGCTATAGCGATGGGTGCCGAACGGCGCAAAACCGGGCCCGTGGTTTTGCCACCAAGACATTCAAGCATGACGATGCCTTTGCGCAGGACGCGGCCTATCGAGCCGGGTGGCGCGAGGCCTCCATGATTTGCGGAAACGGCAACGGCCTGACCCGCAACCGCATGTTTGACGATCAGCAAATTGGACCGGCGCGACTTTGATCCACAGATATGCATAAAAACGGCATCTTGGGTCTGACGGGCGCGGTCATCGCCATGGCCGCTTTGGTCATGTGGGTCGGCAGTGCGACCGCCAAACCGCGCGTTGAGTCTGGCCAGGACCTCTATAATGCCTGCGAGAGGGCAGTGCGGGACTTTGACGCCGGGCGCACACCGCAAGATTCTGTAGCGATCTATCACTGCAATCACTTCCTGTCCGGCCTGTTTCGCAGTCATCAGGTGATGACACGCAACAGGCTGACCGCCAAACAGCACTCCAATGAGGATACGGATCGGGTGCAGTGCCTCAAGGTACCGCAGGCCGCCAGCTTCAAGCAGCTGGCCCAGAAAGTGGTGAACCAGGCGGAGTGGCAGCCGGAGTTGCTGGACAAGCCAGCGACAGAACTCGCGTTCTCAGCGTTTGACGCACTCAATCCTTGCTAGGTCTATCCTAGGCGGCGGTCGGGCACGACTGCGTATTCTTGGTTGTCACATCAACGACACGGGTTTTGGGGATCAGGATCTCAATGATTGTCCCCTCACCCAAAACGCTGTGAATCGACATTGTGCCGTCATGGGCCTCGATCATCGCCTTGGCAAGCGGCAGGCCCAACCCGGTGCCCGGTTTGGACCGGCTCATGGCATTTTCAACCTGTTCAAACGGCTGCAGGATACGCTCGATGTGATCTTCGGGGATACCGATGCCGGTGTCTTCTACGAAGACCCGAAGGCCATCCGGGTCGTGTTGTGACCGTACCGTGATCGTCCCGCCGGCTGGCGTAAACTTTATCGCATTGGACAGAAGGTTCAGCATGATCTGGCGTGCCATCTATTGATCTGCATACAGATGAATGTCTTCTCCCGTGAGGTCCTTTTGGAGGATGAGGCCCGCATCTGCCATAGACTGCTTGAGCATCTGCAGAACCTCTTCTACCGGCAGTGCTGCGGGGAACTCTTCTTCGCTAAGCTCCATGCGTCCCGCTTCGATCTTAGCCATGTCCAGCAGTTCGTTGATCAAGCCAAGCAGATGATTTGCGCTTTGGTTCACGTCCACGATGTATTCGCCATATTTGCCGGGCGTGACGGGGCCGAACGGCTCTGAGGCAATGAAGTCGGTAAAGCCGATGATGGCATTGAGAGGTGTACGCAGTTCATGACTCATGCTGGCCAGAAACTCGGTCTTGGACCGGTTCGCCTCCTCCACCCGCTGGCGCTCGATCTCGAGCGCGTCCGACCTGCGCTCGCTGACATCGAGCATGAGCCGCATCAAGCTGAGCGTCGTGCCAACACCGTAATATTTCTCATCACGGGTCACGATGAATCCACTTAGCAGCCCTCTGCCCCGCGCCTTGACGAGCAAAGTGCCG
>ERZ1740067.286-NODE-286-length-42016-cov-8.296537_pt1 | contig 42016 bp, 29 predicted proteins | sample MGYA00581736_ERZ1740067 | MGnify/ENA primary metagenome ERZ1740067 (study PRJEB43018, sample SAMN04849236) | marine metagenome | isolation source: floating plastic debris | place: Pacific Ocean | collected 2008-08-27 | study: EMG produced TPA metagenomics assembly... | reverse complement strand
AGTTCGACCCAGTTGCCGTCCTGAATGACCGAGATCACGACCTCGTCCGCGCCCTGATGGTCCGTCGTGGAATAGGTCACGGTATTGCCTGACACGACATCCTCGTAATTCAGGCTCTCCATCCCCGCCTGGAACGTCTTGGCGTCCAGATCAGGGCCCGCCGCCTCCAGCGCCTTGACCAGGGTCATCGCGCCGGAATGTCCCAGCACCGCGCCCGTACCGGGCAATTGCTCGCCCGTCGCCTCAGTGTAGCGCTTGAAGAATTTCTGCACCTCCGGCTGGTCCATCCGCGATAGCAGATCGGCCCAGCCCGCGGCGGCATACATGCCCTCGGTCACGCCGCCCGGCACCTTGGCCATCACCGTGTGGAATCCGGCCGACGAGTTTAGGAAATGCATATCGGTCAGCCCCAGCTTCTTGGCCGTGCCGGACACCGTGATCGCCTGCCGCACGCCTAGCGCCAGCGTGACGATGTCGCAGCCATCTGCGCTCAACTTTTGCAGCGCGCCGACAAAATCGGCATCGTCGGGCTTGTGCGTGGTTTCGGACACAAAGGTCAGCCCGTCCGTATCTGCCGCGATGGATTCCGCGCCCTCCTTGATGTCCTTGCCAAAGTCGGTGGGCAGGTACATCGCACAGACCGTGTCGGCCCCCTTGAGGTCGGCCAGATAAGTCACCCCGACCCGAATCTGATCGTAATAGGTGGCCGTGCCCGCGTAATGCAGCGGGTGAAACGGCTCGGCCATCTGGCGCGCGGCGGACAGGGGCGAGACGTTGGGAATGTTCTTGGCGTCCTGCAGCTTAAAGGCGGCGATGTTCATCGGCGTGCCCAGCGACAGCAACATGGCAAACACCTTGTCGCCATTGATCAGCTTGTTCATGCCCTGAATGGCCTTGGGCATCTGGTAGGCGTGGTCTTCGACGATGAACCGGATCTTGCGCCCGTGAATGCCGCCCGCCGCGTTGACCTCGTCAAAGACGAGCTGTGCGGCCTTGGTCGCCGGCGCGCCAAAGGCCGCGAACGGACCGGACAGATCGTTGTTGGACCCGATCAGGATTTCGGTATCGGTAATGCCCTGTTCGGCATGGACCGGGGCCGCCGTCAGCGTCGCGGCAAGGGCTGCGGCGGCCATCTTGGTTGGTTTCATCATATCTCTTCTCCCTGTTGCGTTTGGTGGACGGCGGCCCTGCGGATGTCAGTACATCTGCTGGATCAGCGCGTCGTGTTTGGTCTCCACAAAGCTCCGCTTGAGCTTCATCGTTGGCGTCAGTTCGTCGTCATCCGCCGTCAGCAGCACGTCGATCAGCCGGAAATCCTTGATCTGTTCGACGCGGGCAAAATCCTTGTTCACCGCATCAATCGTATCGCGGATCAGGTCTTGCACCTCGGGCGCAGCGCAGAGCGACGCGTAATTCGAAAACGGCACCCGCCGGTCCTGCGCGAATTTCTCCACGTTCTCCTGATCGATCATCACCAGGCAGGTCAGGAACTTGCGCTTGTCCCCGATCACCACCACGTCCGAGATGTAGGGCGAGAATTTCAGCTTGTTCTCGATCTCGGCGGGCGTGATGTTCTTGCCGCCTGCGGTGATGATGATGTCCTTGAGCCGGCCTGTGATGCGTAGGAACCCCTCGTTGTCGAGCATGCCCACATCGCCCGTACGCAACCAGCCATCCTCGGTAATCGTCTCGGCGGTCTTGGCCGGGTTGTTCCAGTAGCCCTGGAACACGTTGCCCGCCTTGTACTGCACCTCGCCCTCGGGGCTGATGCGCAGCTGCGCGCCGGGCAAGGCAGGGCCGACCGTGCCGACCTTGTTGTTGGCGTGACTGTTGATCGACATCGCGCCGGAGCTTTCGGTCATCCCGTACACTTCGAGGCCGGGCACCCCAATGGCCTGATACCAGCGCAGCAGATCTGGCGAGATCGGCGCTGCCCCGGACCCGCCCCGCCGCAGCCGGTCCATCCCGATCATGCGCCGCAGGTTGTGGAGCAGCGCCATGTTCCAAAAGCCATAAGTAAGCCGCGTCCCGAAAGGCACCGGGCGGTCTTCGTCAAGACATGCCGCCCGCGCCTCCCCTGCCTTGAGCGCGCGGGCATAGGCCCATCGCTGCACAGCCGTCGCATCACCGATGCGGATCGCCACCTGGGAATAGATCTTTTCCCACACGCGCGGCACGGCGACAAACGTCTGCGGGCTGACCTCTTGCAGGTTGTCGAAAATCGTCTCCGGGCTTTCGGCAAAGTTGATGGTGGACGCCGCCGCGATCGGCGCATTCACCGAAAACACGCGTTCGAGGATATGACAGAGCGGCAGGAAACACAGCTGATCGTCGGTATCATAAACCGGCGCATCATGCAGGCCCGCCGACACCGAATACATCAGGTTGCCATGGCCGATCATCGCGCCCTTGGGCTTGCCTGTGGTGCCCGAGGTGTAGACCAGAATGGCGGTGTCGCCGGGCATCGTTGCGTCGATGGAGGCGTCGAACGCATCCGGGTGGGCTGTGTCATAGGTCGCCCCGATGTCGTACAGTTCATCAAGGAACATGACCTGCGGGTCCGAAAACCCGTGCAGCCCGTCGCGCTCGATCACGATGACCTTTGTCAGGCCGGGCATGCGGTCGCGAACCTGCAGGAACTTGTCGAGCTGTTCGTCATTCTCGACGATCAGAAAACGGCTGTCGGAATCATTGACCAGATATTCCAGCTGCGGCGCGGTGTCGGTGGTGTAGACGCCCGAACAGATGCCGCCGACGCATTGCACACCCATGTCGGTATACATCCACTCCTTGCAGTCTTCCGACAGGATCGACACGACCTCGCCCCGTTGCAGACCCAGCGACACCAACCCAAGGCCCAGATGCTTGGCGCGCGTAAAGTAATCGTCCCAGGTATACGCGCGCCAAATGCCAAAGGTCTTTTCCCGATGCGCCGTGCGCGGCCCCAGCGCCTGACAGCGCATACGGAACAGTTTGGGCGTCGTATCGGCCCCGTCGATCAGATAGGGCCCGCGCGACAGGTCCGCATTGATCGTGAGGCCGTGCACCTTGTGCTGCGGGGGCGATGTGGCATCCATCCTGCCTACCTCCACGTCTTGCGCTGTTTCCAGCGCCGCTGTCCGCGCTGGTTCTCATCCTGACTGACACCCAGATAGAACTCCTGAATATCCTTGGAGGCGGCCAGCACCTCGGCGCGGTCGTCCATCACGATGCGCCCCAACTCCATCACATAGCCATAGTCAGCCGCGTCCAGCGCCACTTTGGCGTTCTGTTCGACCAGCATCATCGTCACCTTCTGCTCGGTGTTGAGCCGCACGATGATCTCGAAAATCTCCTGCGTGAGCAGCGGCGACAGGCCGAGGCTCGGCTCATCCAGAAGCATCAGGCGCGGCTGCGACATCAGCCCGCGCCCGATGGCCAGCATCTGCTGCTGCCCGCCCGACAGGGTGCCCGCCCGCTGCGCGCGCCGGTCCCGGAGGATGGGAAAATAGGCGTACACCATCTCTTCATCCGTGGCGATGCCGCCCCGGTCGCTGCGGGTATAGGCCCCCATCGCGATGTTCTCGGCCACGCTCATCAGAGGGAAAATCTCGCGCCCCTCGGGCACGTGCACGATGCCCTGCCGTACGATCGCGTCTGGATCGCGTCCCTGTATCTCTGCACCTTGCATCCGCACGGTGCCTTTCTCCGGGTCCATCACCCCCGACACGGTCTTGAGCAGCGTCGTCTTGCCCGCGCCGTTGGCGCCCAGCACGGTGACAATCTGCCCTTCCCGCACCGTCAGGCTGACGCCGCGAATGGCCATGATCGGGCCGTAGTAGCTTTCCAGATTGTCGATCTGCAGGACCACATCCCGGGAGGGGCTGTCGTTGCTCATGCGCGCGATGTCCCCGTCTTGGACACCTCGCCCGTGCCCAGATAGGCCTCGATCACGGCGGGGTGCGACTGCACCTCGGCGGCGGTGCCCATGGCCAGTTCCTTGCCGTCCGACAGGGCCATTACGCGGTCCGACACTGCCGACACCAGCCCCATGTCATGCTCGACCATCATCACCGAGATGCCCATCTGCGTCTGGATGTCCTCGATCCAGAAGGCCATGTCCTGCGTTTCCTCGACCGACAGGCCGGAGGCGGGTTCGTCCAGCAGCAACAGCTTGGGTTCGGACGCCAACGCGCGGCCCAGTTCGACCACCTTGCGCACGCCGTAGGGCAGCCCGCCGATCATCTTGTCGCGGTAGGGCTGGAGGTTCAGGAAATCGATCACCTGCTCCACCGCTTCGCGATGCCGCACCTCTTCGCGGTAGGCCTTGGGCGAGAACACGATGTTGGACAGCAGACCCGTCTGCCGGTGCCGGTGCCGCCCCACCAGCAGGTTCTGCAAGACCGTGGCCTGCTCGAACAGTTCGATGTTCTGAAAGGTCCGCGCGATGCCGAAACCGGGCACCTGATCGGCCGTGCTGGCCAGCAGGTCGTGCCCCTCAAACCGGATTGTCCCCGCCGCCGGGGTGTAAAACCGCGAAATCAGGTTGAAGATCGTGGACTTGCCCGCGCCATTGGGGCCCACCAACGCTTACTCTTCCCCCTCCTTCACGGACAGTGACACATCGTCAACCGCCACCAGCCCGCCGAATTTCAACGTGATATGGTCGATGTCCAGCAGGCTCATTGCACCCGGTCCGTCTTGAGATACGACTTTTGCCGCTTGAACATGTCCTTGCGATAGAACGGGAACAGCTCGAAATAGGTCCGGATCTTGAGCCAGCGGCCATAAAGCCCCATCGGCTCGAACAGGATGAAGCACACGAGGATGAACGCGAAGAGCGCGCTTTCGAGGCCCGGCACGTTGACGTTGATGTCGAACGTGGTGGCCAGAAACGACCGCCCGTTGGCGATGGCGACCGGGATGATCCCGATCACGATGGCCCCGAAGAACGCCCCGTGGATGAACCCAAGCCCACCGATCACGATCATCAGCAGCAGGGTGATCGACATCACCAGATCGAACGTCTCGTTCGTGACATACCCCGCCGAATGACCAAAGAGCGCGCCTGCCAGCCCCGCCGCCGTGGCCGACAGGAAGAACGACGTGGCCTTGGTCCGGGTCAGGTTGATGCCCATGGCGCGCGCCGAAATTTCGCTGTCGCGGATGGCGGTGAAACTGCGCCCGGTCGGAGTGCGCAGCAGGTTGCGGTAGAACCACACCAGCAGGATCGCGACGAACAGCACAAGGTAGTAGAACTTGTACGGCGTCGCATAGCGGTTGATCTCGATCCCGAAGAGGTTGATGTCCGGCACCGCCGCCCCGGCGATGCCGCCTGTCCACGGCTCCGCCATGACCACGAAATCGCTCGTCAGGATCGACATGGCCAGCGTCGCCAACGCCAGATAGACGCCGTGCAGCCGCAGCACCGGCAGCGCGATCAGCGTGCCCACCAGCCCGGCGATCAGGCCCGACAACGGGAACGCGATAACCCACGGCATCCCGGCCCCCAGCAGGTTGATGTTCAGATAACAGCCCAGTGCCATGAACGTGGCGTGCCCAAGGCTCGGCAGGCCCGTGTGCCCGGTCAACAGCATCAGCCCCATGCCCGCAATCGCGAGGATCAGAACGCCGGTGATCTCGCCCAGCAGGTAAGCATCCCCGATGGCCACGAAATAGAGCGGCGTGCCCAGCACCAGCAGCAAGAGCAACCCGTACCACACCGCCTGCGCGCGATGCTTGAACAGGCGGATGTCGGCGTCATAAGAGGTCTTGAACACGTAGCGCATGGTCAGACCTTCTTGCTGAGGGTTTGGGAAAAGATGCCGCCGGGGCGAAAGATCAGGATCAGTAGCAGGATCGCATAGGGCGCGATCTGGCTGACACCGGCGGGGCCATAGCGTGAGGCCAGCGGCTCGACGAGCCCGATGATCAACCCGCCCAGGAGCGCACCGGGGAGCGAGCCGAACCCGCCGATGGCGGCGGCCGCGAACGCCTTGATCCCCAAGAGGCCAGTGGACGGGTCAATCGCACCCTTGGAGGCAAAGAGGATGCCCGCAACCGCCGCCACCATGCCCGACAGCCCCCAGACCAGGCTGTGAATACGCTTGACCGGTATGCCCATGTAGTAGGCCGCGAGCTGGTTTTGCGATGCGGCCTGCATCGCCAACCCGATCCGCGTACGCGCAAAGAACAGGAAAAAGATCAGCGTCAGGATCGCCGTCACCACGACGATCAGCACCTCGTCCACCCCCAGCACAAGGCCACCGGGCCGCACGTCCTGCCCGGCATAGGGCGTCTCCAGCGACGTGGGCTCATGGCTCCACGTGGCGCCGGCGAAGAACCGGATGATGAACCCCATCGCAATGGTCAGAATGACGATCGACGTCTGCGACTGGCCGAACATGTGGCGCAGGATGCCCCAGTTGAACAGATAGCCGAACGCCCCCATCACCAGGATCGACAGCGGCACCGCCAGCCAGAATTTCAGGCCCATATATTCGTGGTTGGTGAACCCGATGCAGACGAACGCGCCCAGCATCATGAAATCGCCCTGCGCGAAATTCACCGCCTCGGTCGCCTTGTAGATCAACACAAACCCGAGGGCGATCAGGCCATACACACAGCCATTCGCAAGACCGCTGACGATCAGTTGCAAGAAGTCCAAGGCGCCCTCCTCCCAAAGAGCCATTGGTACCACCTTAGGATGTTTGAACGCGTTTGGGTGCGGAAAAGTGCAAGGCGCGGGCAAAACGGTTTTGATGCGCAGGGCGCGGTCCGGATGAGGGGTCTGTTTCCGCCGCACTGCGCACGCTACGTTCGGGCGGCTCACAACAGGCAGGTGCACTCATGTCCTATGTCTACTGCGCATCGCTCCTTGGGGTGATCGGCTTTCAGGTTGCGCTGATCCTCGGCGCGCCATGGGGCCGGATCACCCAGGGCGGTCAGGTCGACGGGCCGCTGCCGCTGGCCGGCCGCCTGATTGCTGCAGTCTCCATCGTGATCCTGATCTGCATGGCGCTTGCGATCCTGTCCACCGCTGGCCGATGGCCCGGTTGGCCAGCGTGGACGGCATGGGCGGCATTGGGCATGAACGCCGTGATGATGATCCTCAACTGGATCACGCCGTCGGTCCCGGAACGCAGGCTGTGGGGGCCGATCACCACGGTGCTGTTCGGCATGGCGCTCGCGGTTCATCTGGCGTGAGGATGGCCGCGGCCCTACACTATGCGCAGCCCCGACAGTGCAACCCGGAAGGCCGCGCATGACCCCCCTCACCACGGCGCCGACCCTGACCACCGACCGTCTGACCTTGCGGGGACCCGTGCGCGATGATCTGCCCGCCCTGACCCGCTTCATGACCAGCGCTCCGTCGATGCAGGCACAGGGGGAAACGGTGAGTGCGGAACAGGCGTGGTTCGGCTTCCTCATCGGCGTTGGCCACTGGCACTGGCACGGTTTCGGCTTTTTCACCCTTGTGGAACGCGCGACGGGGGACCCCGTTGGCCGTGTGGGCCTGATCCGGCATGCCGGTTGGCCTGATGTCGAACTGGCATGGCACCTGTTCGAAGGCGCGGAGGGCAAGGGCTACGCCACGGAGGCGGGGCGGGCCGTGAGGACGTGGGCACATGAGAGCCTGCAACTTGACCGGCTTTTCAGCTACATCGACCGACACAACACACGGTCGCAGGCCGTGGCACGACGGCTCGGTGCGGCCACTGACGGGACGCGCGCACCGCACGAGCCCGAGGCGGAGATCTGGGTGCACGCGATGGGCGGTTCCTGAGCCGGAAAACCCACCCGAGGCATGGCGCGCATGGGCCAGAGCGAGCCACGGATCGGTCCAAATTCGTGAAGAGCCGGGCACGCGTTTTTCGGGTGATTCTCACGCTGCGAAAACCGCATCTGGCGACTGCCGATGCTGCCATGTCTTACCGTGCCATGGCCCCGTTTGCAGCAACCATCCGGGCCCGAACGCTGACACGAACGAAAACACGAGCCGGTGCCAGCATCCGCTTGATCCGCCTGAAAATGCACGCTTGCTCTGACACACGCATGTCACGAAACCATGCTTAGAATGCTGTATATCCTGCCGATCCAACACCGCCTGAAATCTCTCGTATTGCGAGAATTCCCGTGTTGGTATATGCTGTTAATACTTTTTTAAGGATTTTTATGATGCCAGATAAGAAGCCGACAGCCCGTCGCATTCGCAAGACACCGGGGGCCGAAACCTCCGACAAAACGGAGACGTCCAAGCCCGCGGAACAGCCCGATGACAACAGCCCCGAGATCGTTTCAGCGATGAACGAGGCGGTTACCGCGCTGGCGCAAAGCCTGACCAACATCGCGACCTCATTGCAGGAGCGGCAGGCCGAACACACTCAGAAATACTACGCCGCATTGTCGGCCGCCGCACCGCAGGATGACGGAGGCCAGCTTGGGGCGGCCTACAAGACTGTGCTGGATGCGGTTGCATCGCAGGATGCCAATCGGATTGCTGCCGCGCAAAAGGCCTATGTGGACTTGCTGACCGAATACATGGCCGATCTGACCGACCATTCCGAAGCCGCGACCGAAGACTACACATCCAATTACCAGGACCTGGTCGACACGGCCCAGAACCAGGGGCGCGACCAGTATTTTGCGTATGTCGACACGCTGCGCACCGTGCTGAACAAGGCGTCGGACGATGATCTGCCACCGGCCACGCTGACCATGCTCGTCCAGAACATGGCGTCGGCTGCGATGCTGAGTCAGGGGCTGTTTCCGGCACAGGAATAACCCCCTTCGACTTCGTAATGAGTATCGCTTTGCGACTGTATTTTGCGAACGCTGGGGGTTTCACATGTCTGAAGAGCAATTTGTCATGGTGGAGGGCAGCCATCACGCTGCGCATCCGTCCTGTTATCCGTACAAAATGGTCCCGCCCGACCAGTACTACCAGATCACCATCCTGCTGCGGCGACGCAGCGATGCCAAACCGTTTCCCGATCCGCATGTGATCGGCGCGCTGCCGCTGGCGGAGCGCACGTACCTGACGATCGAAGAGCTCGAGCAGGACTATGGCGCAAGCGAGGACGACGCGGATGCGCTCGCCGCCTACTTCACGCCCTTTGGGTTGACGGTGGACAGCACCGACCTGGGCAGGCGGACCATGACGGTCGGCGGGCTGGCGATGCAATTTGCAGCCGCCTTCCGCACAACGCTTTTGATCTTTTCCCAGGGGGGGTCGTTTCACCGCAGCTATGTGGGCGGTTTGCAAATGCCCGAAGACTTAGCCGACAGCGTCATCGCCATCACCGGCCTGGATGAACGCCCCGTCTCGGTCACCCGGCATCAGCCCGCAAGTGGTGCGGCAACGCTTGCCGATCACGCACATACGGTCGCGATGCAGCGCACGCAGGCTGATCTGGGCGCGCAGACGGTCGATGCGTTGAAGTCCATCGGCAACAGCCTGTCCGGCCATGCGGATATCAAGGCCCTGCAAAAGACACATGACGCGCTGATCGATGAACTGAGTGACAGCCGCGCACCTGCCGCGCTTGGCACTTACGGACGCAAGATCGCCGAACCGCTCAAGCGGGCCAATGCGGCGGCGGCTGATGTCATTGCCGAACACGGCACCGCACTGACCGAAACGGCTGCGGAGATGGCGCGCGCGCACCTGCTCGACGCCATCGAGCGGACGGGTATCAAAACCGCGCCGCAGATCGCGGACCTGTATGACTTCCCCAAGGATACGGACGGCACCGGCCAATGCATCGGCATCGTCGAGTTGGGCGGCGGCTACCTGAAATCCGATCTGGACAACTACCTTGCCTTTCTGGGCCTGCCGGAGGTCGACATTCACGATGTCGAAGTGGCCGGTGGCAAGAACGCCCCCGGCGTCATCGAACCCTATGACGCAGAAGTCGCGCTGGACATCCAGGTGATCGCGGGTGCGGCCCCCGGGGCCAAGCTGGTGGTGTATTTCGCCCCACTGCACGCCCGCGGCTTTGTCGAGGCGGTGCAGGCGGCGCTTTACGACAAGACCTCCCGACCCCGCGTCCTGTCGATCAGCTGGGACCTGTCCGAAGGGTTCTGGCTGGGCTCGCCCATGCATGTGCGCCACCTGGAGGACCTGTTTGAAACCGCGGCCGCGCTCGGCGTGACCATCCTGTGCTCTGCGGGGGATTACGGCTCTGCCACCACGCTGCACGATGGACAGCTTTGGGTGGATTACCCGGCCTCCAGCCCGCTGGCGATTGGCTGCGGCGGCACCACGCTCAGCGTGATGGAAGACGACCGGCTGGGTGAAACCGTCTGGAACACATTCGCGACATTCGGGCAGGCGACGGGCGGCGGTTTCAGCAAGTTGTTCCCGCGCCCGGCCTGGCAGTCGCAGGAAACGGTGCCGTTCACGCCGCGCGCGGGCGGCGGCGATGGGCGTGGCGTGCCGGACATGGCGGGCAACGCCAACCCGTCCACCGGCTACCTATTGCAGGTGCATGGCAAGACGACCGTAATCGGCGGCACCAGTGCGGTCGCACCGCTCTTTGCGGCGATGATGGCGCGCATCAACCAGTCGCTGGACAAGCCCGTCGGTTACATCAACCCGCTGATCTATCAGGCCAAGGACCGCGCGAGCGCCTTTGAGGACATCAACAGCGGCTCAAACGGCAGCTACTGGGCTGTGGAAGGGTGGGACCCGGTGTCGGGGTTGGGCCGCCCCATCGGCAGTGCCCTGCGCGACCTGATCCGCGACGCCAAGGGGACACCGGCATGACCGACAGTACCGAGTATGTGTTTCCGCTGTCCTTTGCCCAGCAACGGCTGTGGCTGCTGGACCGTATGGCGCCCGGCAATCCGTTCTACAACATCCCGCTGGCGATCCCGATCCAGGCGCAACTGGATATCCCCGTGTTGGAACGCGCGCTGAACGCCATCATCGCGCGGCAGGAATCCCTGCGCACCGTATTTGACGAGATCGACGGCGAACCGGCCCAGATCGTGCGAGATGCGATGCCGCTGACCATTGACGAGATCGACATCTCTCACCTCGGCCCCGCCGAGCAGGAGGCACGGACCGCCGAACTGGCCAGCGCGGATGCGGTCAGGGTGTTCAACCTGCGCACCGGGCCGCTGATCCGCTGTTCGGTGATCACCTGCGGCCCGGCCAGCAGCGTGCTGCTGCTGTCGATGCACCACATCGTGTCCGATGGCTGGTCCATGGGCATTTTGGCACGCGAGCTGACCGCGCTCTATCAGGCGTTTGCGCTGGGGCAGCCCGACCCGCTGCCACCGCTCGAAATCCAGTATGCCGACTATTCCGTCTGGCAGCGCGACACGTTTCAGGGTGCGGAGTTGGAGGACGAGCTGAGCTATTGGCGCGACAAGCTGCGCGACCTGCCGCAGCTTGACCTGCCCACCGACAAACCGCGCCCGGACACTGCCAGCTTCGAAGGGGCGGCGCATCTGGTCGATCTCGGTCCGAAGCTAAGCGCGGCGGCCCGCGCCGCCGGACGAAAGACGGGTGCGACGCCGTTCATGGTGCTGCTGACCGCCTTTGCCATCGTCATGGCACGCCGGTCCGGGCAAGACGATCTGGCCATCGGCGCACCCATCGCCGGGCGCACGCAACCCGAGATCGAGGGGCTGATCGGCTTTTTCGTGAACTCGCTCGTCTTTCGCATCGACGCCACGGGTGCGCCGACCTTTGCCGAACTGCTGGAACGTGTGCGGGACACCTGCCTTGATGCCTACCAGCATCAGGAACTGCCCTTTGAACGGCTGGTCGAAGAGATCAACCCAAGCCGCGATCCCAGCCGCAATCCGCTGTTTCAGATCACCTTTCAGCTGGTCAACGCACCGACGCTCGGGGCGTCGGGTGGGGGCGATGCCGGGCCGCAGGTCCACCGCGGCAGTGCGATCTTTGATCTGGCGTTCACCCTGCTGGATTCGCCCGACAGCTATCGCGGGATGATCGAGTATTCCACCGACCTCTTCGAGGCGGACACCATCGCGCGCATAACAGACGAATTCATGGTCCTGCTGGAGGCGGCGGCCGACAGCCCGGATACACCGATCTCCTGGCTGCCGCTTTGTGCCGAGTCCGATTGGGACATCATCGACGTGCACGAGCTTGGCCCGCAGATTGCGCCACCGGACAGCCCGTGCCACGTGCTGGACGAAATCACCGCGCGGGCACAGGACACACCCGAGGCCATAGCGCTGGAGCTGGGCAGCACGCGGGTTACCTATGGCGAACTGCGCGCCCGCTGGGACAATCTCGCCCGGCACCTGCACGCGGCTGGCATCGGTCCGGAGGCGCGTGTCGGCCTGCTGCTCGACCGCTCACCGGAACTTGTCATTGGCCAACTTGCCACGATGGCAGCGGGCGGTGCATTCGTGTCGCTCGACACGTCTTACCCGTCGGATCACCTCAAGCGCATTGCGGCGGACAGCCAGCTGCACGTGATGCTGACACAGCGTGCGCATCTCGACTTTGCCAAGTCGGTGCTGCGCGAGGGGACGCAGATTATCGTGCTCGATGAGCCCCTTGAGGTGTTGGAGACTTCCCTGCCGGCCGGTCCCGTGGACGCGGCGAATGCGGCTTACGTCATCTACACCTCCGGCTCCACCGGCGCGCCCAAAGGCGTTGTCGTGCCGCATGCGGCACTGGCCAATCACATGCGCTGGATGTGCACCGCCTTCGGCTTTGACGCCGGCAGCCGCGTGCTGCAACGCACCGCCGCCTGCTTTGACGCCTCCGTCTGGGAGGTGTTCGCCCCGCTCATGTCCGGCGGCACGCTCGTCCTGCTGCCGCCCGAGGCGCAGCGCGACCCCGAACAGATCGTGCGCTGCATCGTGGATCATCAGGTGAGCGTGGTGCAAACCGTGCCGTCCCTGCTGCGGCTACTGCTCAAGGAGCCGGGATTTTACGCCTGCACCTGCCTCAAACAGTTCTTCTCCGGCGGCGAGTCGCTGCCCGAGGACCTGCGCGCGCAGGTCGCCGCGTCGCTGGAGCTGGATATCATCAACCTCTACGGACCCACCGAAACCACCATTCAGGTCGCCAGCGCCCAGACCGACGGCACGCCGGAACCCTTTGGCGTACCCATCGGCCATCCGATCGATAACACGTCGATTTACGTGCTGGATGAGGATCAGGCCCCCGTGCCCGTCGGTGTTGTCGGCGAGGTCTGGGTGAGCGGCGCGAACCTCGCGCGCGGCTATCACGACCGGCCCGGCGACACGGCAGCGGCGTTCCTGCCCGACCCGTTCGCCGAGGCACCGGGCGCGCGCATGTACCGAACCCGTGATCTGGCCCTGCGCCGCGCCGATGGTGCGCTAATCTATCAGGGTCGCAACGACACCCAGATCAAGCTGCGCGGCTTCCGGATGGAACTGGGCGAGATCGAAGCGCGCATGCGCGACGTGCCCGGTGTATCGGACTGCGCCGTCTTTACGGCCGGCAATGACGCCGCATCGCTTATCGCCGCCATTGTGCCCACAGGCGGACAGGACGACAATGACCCGCTCACCGCGCAGCATGTCGACCAGTGGGAAAGCATCTACGAAGGGATCTATGGCCAGGACGATGCGGTAGAGGACGCCAGTTTCAACACTGTCGGCTGGACCAGCAGCTATTCGGGCGAGACGATCAGCGAGGCCGAAATGGCCGTCTGGCGGGATACCACCGTCGCCCGCATCCGCGCCCTCAAGCCCAATCGCCTGCTCGAGATCGGCTGCGGCACCGGCTTGCTGCTCACGCAACTGGCACCCGAGGTGGAACACTACGTGGCCACCGATTTCTCCGCCCCCGTGGTCGAGGAGTTGCGCGGCAACCTCAAGGCGCTTGGCCTCGACGGCAACGGCGAGGTGTTGCAACGCCGTGCCGATGAGCTTGAGGGGTTTGCGCCGCAGTCTTTCGACACGGTCATCCTGAACTCCGTCGTCCAGTATTTCCCCAGCGCTGACTATCTGGCGGATGTCCTGCGCAAGGCGGCACGGCTGGTTCGTCCCGGCGGTGCCATTTTTGTGGGCGACGTGCGCAGCCTTGACCTGCTGGGCGCGTTCCACCTGTCCATCGCCAAGAGTGGCCTGCCCGACAGCGCCACGGGCGCCGAGTTGTTGCAACACATGCACCGCGAAGCAGCGCTGGAAAAAGAGCTGGTTCTGGATGCGGCGTTCTTTCATGCGCTCGCGCGGGACGTGCCCGAACTGGGCGGCATCCAGAGCCTCTGCAAGCGCGGCGGCTATGACAATGAGCTGGGCAAGTTCCGCTATGATGTCACTTTGCAGGTCGGCCCGGCCCCGGTGCAGGCCGAGCCGGCGCGGCTTGACTGGTTGACCGATGCGCTGGATGCCGACCGGCTCGTCTCGCATTTGCAGTCAACCGACGCGACCTGCGTCGAGGTACGCAACATCCCCAACACCCGCGTCGCGGCAGAGGTTCGGCTGCATGCGCTGATCCACAACGGGGCCGCACAAAAACCGCTGCACGAGGCGCTCGCCACTGCTGCCGAAGCGCTCCACGCGGCCATGGACCCCGAAGATTTTCACCAGATCGCCGAACGTCACGGGCTGCATGTCCGCGTCCGCCACGCCCCGGGTCACCCCGACCGGATCGAGGCGCTGTTCTGGCGTCCGGGCACTGCACCGCCCGCCGATCCCGCGCCCACCGGCACGTCCGCCTATCGCAACCACGCTAATGACCCGCTTGCCACCGTGCGGTTTCGCGACCTGTCCGCCCGGGTCGCCGCGCATCTGAACGAGGTGCTGCCCGCCCACCTTGTGCCTGCGTTCTTTTCCCAACGCGACCAACTACCGCTGACCGCGAATGGCAAGCTGGACCGCCGCGCGCTGGCGCTGTCCGAACAGGATCGCAACATGGCGCAGGCCGGATACGTTGCCCCGCGCAACCCGCTGGAGGAAGCGCTGTCGATCCTCTGGGCCGAAGTGCTGGACACCGGCCATATCGGGATCGACGACGACTTCTTTACCGAACTGGGCGGCCATTCCCTGATCGCGGTGCAGCTGATCAACAAGCTGCGCGAAACGCTCGAGGTCGATGTGGCCCTGCGCAGCCTCTTTGAAAACCCCACCGTGCGCAGCCTTGCCGACGCGCTGACCGCAAGCACCGAGGGTGACCTGACCCCCACGGCAGAGCTGTTCGTGCGCATCGCCAACATGTCCGAGGCCGAGATCGACGCCGCCCTGGGCCCTGATACGGGGAGCGTCGCATGAACGTTGTCGGCATTGACCGCCGCAAAGCCCTGATGCGCAAGCTGCTCGAGGCGGACAGCACCGCACCGGCGCCCGCACGGCCCACCGCAATCCTGCGCCGCTCGGACGAGGGGCCGGCACCGTTGTCGTTTTCACAACAACGGTTCTGGTTCCTCGACCGGCTGGCGCCGGGAAGTCCGTTCTACATCGAAAGCTCCGCGCTGCCGCTGCCCGCAGGCACCATCGACCCGGACATTCTGGAGCAGGCCATCAACATGGTCGTCGCACGCCATGATCTGCTGCGCACCCGGTTCGAGGAACAGGGCGACGGTGCGGTGCAGGTCGTCTTGCCCGATATGCACGTCCCGCTCGAGGTGACAGACCTCGGCCATCTGGATCAGGGCGACCGCGCCGCGCGCACCGCACAGCTGTTGCACAACATCGCCTCGCATCCCTTTGACCTGAGTGCACCGCCCCTGCTCCGCTTTCGCCTGATCCGGGGCACCGATGAGGGCGAGATTTTTGCGATGGCCGTGCATCACATCATCTCTGACGGTTGGTCGATGCGCCTGCTCAGCCGCGAGACGAGCGAGGCCGCTCGCGCCCTGATGACCGGCCAGCCGTTCGACCCGCCCCCCTTGCCGATCCAATACGCCGACTACGCCGCCTGGCAGCAAGAGACACTGGCCCGCGATGACGACCCCGATCTGGCCTATTGGCTGTCGCACCTCGCCGACCTGCCCGGCCTGACCCTACCGTTGGACCACCCGCGCCCGCGCGTTCTGGGCTTTGAAGGGGCGCATATCGACCGCGACATGCCCGCCAACGTTTCTGCCGGGGCGCAGGTACTGGCCAAGCGCGAGGGGGCCACGCAATTCATGGTGACGCTGGCCGCTTTTGCCGCCGTGCTGGCGCGCCACAGCGGGCAGGATGAGGTGGTCATCGGGACACCCGTCGCGGGCCGCTCCCGTTCCGAGGTGGAGCCGCTTATCGGCTTGTTCCTCAACACCGTGGTGCTGCGCATCGACCTGTCGGGCGACCCGACATTCACCGAACTGGTGGCGCGCGTGCGCAAGACCGCCATCGCCGCCTTCGAACGGCAGGACACGCCGTTTGAGCGGATCGTGGACAAGCTGGACCCGGACCGCGATCTGGGCCGCAACCCGCTGTTCCAGGTGCTCTTTCAACTCTTCACCCCCCATGACCAGAGCGCCGATGCCGCACAGGCGGATGTCGAGACGGTCGGCGTCGACAAGGGGGCCGCGATCCTCGATCTGTCGGTGCATCTGTGGAGCGGGTCCAAAGGGCTGAAAGGCCGCGTCGAATACAGCACGGAGCTGTTCGAAGCAGGCACCGTGAACCGGCTCTTTGACCACTTCACCCGGTTTCTCGGCAACGCGGTCACGGCACCGGGGCGCAGGTTGTCCGACATCGACATGATGGCCGCGACCGAAATACGCGACCTGCTCGGTGTGTCGCGCGGCCCGGACGTGATCCATGCTGGCCCCGCCACCCTGCCCGACGCCTTTGCCGTGCGCTGCGACGCGGACCCGGGCGCGACTGCGCTGATCGTTGATGGCAAGCCGGTCAGCTACGCCGCACTACGCACCCGTATGGCGCAGATTGCCAATGCCCTGCTCGCACGCGGCGTTGGAACGGAGGACCGCGTGGTGATCTGCCTCGACCGGTCGGTCGATTGCATCGCCGCGATGATGGCGGCCATGCATATCGGTGCGGCCTATGTGCCGATCGATCCCGGTTACCCACGCGCACGCATCGCACATGTGATCGATGACAGCGCGGCGCGGGTGGTGGTGACAGACGCCGCGCATAGCGACCGCACCGGCGTCGATGACCCGCTGCTGCTCGACGGCCCGTTGCCCGACGCCGACCTTCCACCGCCCAGCGCGCATCCTGACGGGCTGGTATATGTGGTCTACACCTCCGGCTCCACTGGCAAGCCCAAGGGCGTGATGGGCACGCATGCGGCCACGATGAACCGGTTCAACTGGATGTGGCGCGCGCACCCGTTTGGCACCGGAGAGACATGCTGCCTCAAGACTGCCATCGCCTTTGTGGACTCGATCTGGGAAATGTTCGGCCCCCTGCTCGCCGGTGTACCCTCTGTCATTCTCGACACAGAACAGGCGCGCGACCCCGCTGCACTCGGGCATGCGCTGGCGCACCACAAGGTCACGCGGCTGCTGGTCGTACCTTCGCTGTTGCGCGAGATGCTCGATTGGAACACCGACTTTGACGGCGCCTTGCCGCACCTCACACGCCTGTTCACCAGCGGCGAACGCCTGCCGGCCGACCTGTCGCGGCGCATGGCGCGCGCGGCCCCGCGTGTGGACCTGATCAACCTTTACGGCTCGTCCGAGGTGGCCGGGGATGTGACTGCCACGCCGCCCCTGCACCCCGCAGACGACGACGCCCCCATCGGCCAACCGATGGACAACGCGCAGACCTACGTGCTGGATCACGCCATGCGCCCGGTCCCGTTCGGCGCGATTGGACAGCTCTATGTGGGCGGCGCAAACCTGGCCCGCGGCTACCTGCACCAGCCTGGTATGACCGCCGAACGCTTTGTCCCCGACCCGCTGTCGGACACGCCCGGCGCGCGCCTCTTTGCCACCGGCGATCTGGTGCGCCAGATGCGGGACGGCACGCTCGCCTTTGTCGGGCGCGCGGATCATCAGGTGAAAATCCGCGGCCACCGGATCGAGATGGGCGAGGTTGAGGCGGCTCTGCTGGAGCACCCCGCCATTGGCGAGGCCGTCGTCACCATGACGGCGGATGATACGGGCGGGCGGCTGGATGCCTGGATCACCATACAGGGCGACGCGCCCGAACCTACCGGGATACGCCAGTTCCTGTCGGAGCGGTTGCCCGCGCCGATGGTCCCGGCCAGCATCACGACGCTCGACACCCTGCCACGCCTGCCCAATGGCAAGCTGGATCGGCGGGCGCTGGCCCGGCAGGCTCCGGCCCGGACACGCGAAGCCATCGCGACACCGCCCGAAACCGACACCGAAATCGCGCTGGCCGCCCTCTGGTCCGACCTGCTGGGCCAGCCGCAGATCGACGCGCATGACAACTTCTTTGACGCGGGGGGCCACTCGCTGCTGGCAACCCGGCTGGTCACCGCGATGCGCGCGCAGTTCGATATCGAATTGCCCCTGACCGCGGTGTTCCTCTTTCCGACGCTGCGGGCCATGGCGGCAGAGGTCGAGCGTATCCTGCTGGCCGAGATCGAGGCACTGAGCGGCGCGGATGCCCAGGCGCTGCTGGGCGAAGGGACGGGATCATGACTCAATCCGAAAACAAGTCCGAAGCGGAGTTCCTGTCCGACTACGAACCCGTCGACACAAGCCCCGACCCCGAGCCGAAGGCTGACACGCAGGCGCTGCTGCGCGCCCGGCTGGCTGGCAAAACGTTGGGCAAGCGGGCGCAAACGTCCGACAGTGCAATCCCCCGCCAACCGGCCGATGCGCCTGTCACCCTGTCCTTTGCCCAGCAACGGCTGTGGGTGCTCGACCAGCTGGCCCCGGGCAACGCGTCCTATACCGAAAGCTCCGCCTTGCGGTTTCAGGCGGTCATCCTGCCCGACCTCCTCGAACAGGCGATCAACGTGATCGTCGCCCGCCACGCCGTTTTGCGCACCACCTTGCACGCGCAGAACGGCCAACCTGTCGCCCGCGTGGCACGCGAGGTGCACATCCCGCTCACCACGCACGACTTGACCGCGCTGGACCCGGACGCGCAACAGGCCGAGATCGTCCGCCTTGCCACCGAGGACGCCCGCGCACCTTTCGATCTGGCCACCGGGCCGCTCCTGCGGACCACCCTGCTCAAGCTTGCGCCAAGCGAGTGGGTTTTCCTCATCTCGATGCACCATATCGTCTGCGATGGCTGGTCATCGTCTGTGTTTTCGCACGAGCTGTCGACGATCTACGCCAACCTCGCGATGAACCAGCCCATCGGCCTGCCTGACCTGCCGATCCAGTATTCCGACTACGCCGCGTGGCAGCGCGATTGGCTCGGCGGCGGTCTGATCGAAACGCAGCTCGACTATTGGCGCACCCGGCTGGAGGACCTGACACCACTGGACATGCCCACCGATTTCCCGCGCCCGCCGGTGTTCAGCTATCGCGGCGCGCGCCACAGCTTCAACGTGCCCGCTGAACTGACCAACCGACTGGAGACGCTGGGCAAACGCGAAGGCGCGACGCTTTTCATGACGCTTCTGGCCGGGTTCAAGTGCCTGTTGCACCGGATCACGGGGCAGGATGACATCGCCATCGGCACGCCCATCGCCAACCGGACGCGGGCCGAGCTGGAGCCGCTGATCGGTTTTTTCGTCAACACGCTGGTGATGCGCAATGACTTGTCCGGCGCGCCGACCTTCCGCGATGTGCTGCACCGCGTCCGCACCCGCGCGCTGGAGGCGTATGACCATCAGGACCTGCCCTTCGAAAAGCTGGTCGAAGACCTGCAACCCGACCGCGATCTGGCCAGCAACCCCCTGTTTCAGGTGATCTTTCAGCTGCATGCGGATCAGGGTGCCGGTAACGCGGCAAAAAACAGCACTCTCGGTCTGGTCGAGGTCGAGCGTGCGACGGTCAAATTCGACCTCCGCGTCGAATTCCGCGAAACCCCCGACGGGCTGGTCGGCGCGCTGGAATACAGCACAGACCTGTTCACGCCAGCCCGCATGGAACGTCTGGCCACCTACCTGTTGACGGTTTTCGAAGAGATGACAGCGGCCCCCGATGCGCCTGTCGCCTCCATGCCGCTGGTGCGCGGGGACGAGCGATTGCAGATCGCGGACTGGGGCGGCGAGGGCCGGACGCTGACCGATCACGGCACCATTGCCGACCGGTTTATGGCGCAAGCCGATGCGACCCCCGACGCGGTGGCACTGGCCGACCACAGCGGCACGCTCAGCTATGCCGCGCTGCGCGAACACGCCATCGCCCTGGCGCACCGGCTGCAAAAAGCTGGTGTGGCGCTCGAAACGGTGGTCGTCGTCCCGGCTGTCCGCGCGCGCGAAACCATTGTGGCACAGCTGGGCATCCTCATGGCCGGCGGCACCTACCTGCCGCTCGATCTGGACGAACCCGACACGCGCCTGCAACACATGATCACCACCGCCGGGGCCAGCCTCGCCGTCGGTGGTCCCGACCTCTCCGACCGTTTCAAGGCGTTGAGCCTCAAGCGCATTCCTTGCGATCTGCGCAAGACGCCCAAACCCGCAGCACCGCCCGCGATTGCCGCAGATACAGGCGACCGGCTGGCCTATATCATGTACACCTCCGGCTCTACCGGCGTGCCCAAGGGCGTGGCCGTGCCGCAAAAGGCGGTCATGCGCCTCGTCCGGGATGCCGATTTCTGCGACATGGGCCCGGATCAGACCGCGCTGCTGCTCGCACCGATGACCTTCGACGCCTCCACGTTGGAAGTGTGGGCACCGCTCCTGAACGGCGGGCGCCTTGCCATCCACCCGCCGGGCAAGATTGACCTCGGCGCGCTGGCCGACAGCATCGGCGCGCATGACGTCACGCTGCTGTGGCTGACGGCGGGTCTGTTCCATCAGGTGATCGACAACGCCCCCGATGCGCTCACCGGAGTGCGGCAACTTCTGGCGGGCGGCGATGTGCTGTCCGTTCGGCACGTGGAGGCGTTTCTGGACCGCTTCCCCGACACCCGCCTGATCAATGGCTATGGCCCCACGGAAAACACGACCTTCAGCTGCTGCTACACCATCAACGACATGGCAAGTGGCACCGCAACGATCCCCATCGGCCAGCCGATCCATGGCACCACCGGCTATATCGTGGACGATTTCGGTCACCTCGCCCCCATTGGCGTCGCCGGTGAGCTGTGCGTGGGCGGTGACGGCATCGCCCGCGGCTATCTGGGCGACCCGGCCCGCACCGCCGAAGCGTTCGTGCCCGATCCGTTCAGGGGCGGCGGCGCGCGCATGTACAGGACTGGCGATCTGGCCCGCTATCGCGATGACGGCACGATCGAGCTTTTGGGCCGCAAGGACCGGCAGGTGAAGGTGCGCGGCTTCCGGATCGAACCGCAAGAGATCGAGGCGGTGCTGGCCGCGCATGACGACGTCGCCGACGTCGCCGTGCTGGCGCGCAAGGACATGGGGCCAAGCGCGCAACTCGTCGCCTATGTCACGCCGCAAAGGAACATCGCCGACGGCAGCGTGCTGGAGGCCGGGCAGGCCGACGCGGTCGAACAGTGGCGCACGCTTTACGATGATCTCTATGCCGCGCCGGGCAAGGTCGAACGCGGGTTTGACATCACCGGCTGGCATTCAAGCTATACCGGCCAGCCGATCCCGGCGGATGAGATGCGAATGTGGCTCGACGCGACCCTCGCGCGCATCCGTGCGCTCAAACCCCAACGCGTCCTCGAGATTGGCTGCGGCACCGGCATGCTCGCTTACCCGATAGCCGAAGAGGCTGCGTATTACTGCGGCACCGATGTCTCGACGCCCGTGATCGAAACGCTGAAGCAGGGCATGGCCGACGCAGGGCTGGCGGACAAATGTCACCTCGCCACCGCCCCTGCGGATGCGCTCGGGGACCTGAGCAAGGGCGGGTTCGATACCGTCCTGCTGAATTCAGTCGTGCAGTATTTCCCCGGCATCGCGTATCTGCGCCAGGTGCTGGATGAGGCCATAGCCGCGATCCCGGACACAGGCCATGTGTTCCTTGGTGACCTGCGCAGCCTGCCGCTGGTCGAGGAATTCCACACCGCGATCCAGCTGACCCGCCATGAAGGCGATATCGACTGTGCCGCATTTCAGCGCCGTGTGCTGGACGGCGTCCAGATCGAGCGCGAACTGTTGATCGACCCGGCCTGTTTCGGATTGCTCACCGCGCACCACCCCCGGATCTTGGGCGCAGATATCCAATGGAAACAGGGGGATGCGGATAACGAACTGTCCCAGTTCCGCTATGATGTGGTTCTGCATGTGGGCAAGGCCGACCTGCTGCCTGATAACCGCGCCCATCTCGACTGGCAGCGCGACGCGCTGACCCTCGACGCTATGGCCGCACACCTGACCGACGCACCGCTCACCGTCACCAGCGTGCCCAATGGCCGTATCGCGGGCCTCTCGGCGCTTTGGGCCGCGATCCGCGAGGGGGCGGACACGATCCCTGCTGACGACGCTGCCACGCTGCTGAACCAGCCGGATGCGCCGCTGCCCGACACCTTCCGCGACATGGCCGCCCGTCATGGCCTGTCGGTCGCCATCTTGCCCGCCGATGACAGTCCGGCCCACTGCACGCTGCACTTTGCCAAGGACAGCGCGCTGGTGCCTCCCCTGCCACCGACCCCGTCGACCGAGCCTGACTGGACCGCCTTTGCCAACAATCCGGTCAACGCGCTGATGTCCGAGGCGCTGGTGCCCGCGCTGCGCGCAGCCGCCACCGAACAGCTGCCGCCCTATATGCAACCCGCGCATTACGTGGTGATGGACACGCTGCCGCTTACCCGCAACGGCAAGCTCGACCGCAAGGCCCTGCCCGCCCCTGTCCGCGAACGCGCGCTGACCACATCTGCCGCGCTAACGCTGGCCACCTCTGACATCGAAAAGGCGCTCGCCCGCGTCTGGAGCGATGTTTTGGGCCTTGATCAGGTGGGTGTGGGTGACAACTTCTTTGAGCTGGGCGGGGATTCCATCCTCAGCATCCAGATCGTCTCGCGGGCCAAGACCGAAGGGATCCTGTTCACCGCCCAACAGCTCTTTGAAAACCAGACGATCGCCGAACTGGCCCGCGTCGCGCAGGAAATGCATGTGGACCGCATCGATCAGGGCACCGTCACCGGCCCCTGCCTGCTGACGCCCGCACAGGCGTGGATGTTCGACAATGGCTCACCCGCGCCGCACCACTTCAACCAGTCTTTCCTGCTGCAAGTCCCGGCCGAACTTGACGCCGAAGCGCTGGATGCCGCCCTGCGCGCGCTGATGCTGCACCACGACGCCTTGCGCCTGCGCTTTGCCCACGGCGACGACGGCTGGACCGCGCATCACGCTGACCTCGGCGACGATGACGGGATCGAATGGATCGACCTTAGCGCGCTTTGGGGTGCGAAACAGACCCGCGCACTCGAGGCCGCCTGTGCCGAAGCGCAGGCAACGCTTGGTCTGGCCAACGGGCCGCTGATCCGGGTGCTGCTGTTCGACATGGGGCCGGGGCGTCCGGGCCGCCTTCTGATCTGCGCGCACCACCTCGTCGTCGACGGCGTGTCGTGGCGCATCCTCTTTGAACAGCTGTGGCAAGGCTACCAGCAGGTCGTCGACGGTGCCGACATCACCCTGCCGGCCAAGACCACGTCACTTGCCGCCTATACCAGTGCCTTGCACGACCGTGCGCAAACGCCGGACATAGCGGCGCAGGCCGATTACTGGGCTGCCGTCCCACCCGCAGATGACGCGTTCCTGCCCATCGACTTTGACGGGCCCAACACCGAAGGCGACGCCGCCGAGATCAAGGTGGAGTTGCCCGACGATCTGTCCCGCGCCGTGCTGACCGAGGTGCCGCAGGTCTTCCAGACCCGCATCAACGACGCCCTGCTCACCGCGTTCTCCCGCGCGCTGGTGCGCTGGGGCGAAGTGCCGGTCGCCTATTTCGACCTCGAAGGGCATGGCCGCGAGTTGGCCGAACCCGGCATGGACCTGTCGCGCACCGTGGGCTGGTTTACCTCGATCTTCCCCGTGGCGCTCGACGTGGATGCGGATGCGCCGGTGACCGACACGCTGGTGCAGGTGCAGGCGCAACTGGATGACATCCCCGACCGGGGCGCGGGCTTTGGCGTGTTGCGCTACCTGTCGGATGACGCCGCCCTGCGCGCCCAGATCGACGAGCTGCCGATGCGCGACATCAGCTTCAACTATCTCGGCCAGTTCGGTGGACAGGAGGATGGCGTGATCCGCGCCGCGCCCGAGGACATGGGCGCCAGCCGCGCGCCCGGGGCCGAACGGCGGCACCTGATCGAGGTGGACGGCGCGGTGTCCTTTGGCCGGCTGGGCTTCACATGGTCCTACAGCGCGCAGCAATACGATGCCGCGTCGATTCAGGGTTTTGCCGACCTGATGCTGGACGAGCTCGAAGTGCTGGTGGAAGCCACCCGCGCCCACCAGCAGGCCACCCTGTCTGCCGACAGCTTCCCGGCCGCGCGCATGCACGAAGACGACTTCGCTCGGCTGATGGCCAAACTCGGCGGCAATTCGGAGGACGAATCATGACCATGCACGGGATCGAGGATATCTACGAACTGTCGCCGATGCAGTCGGGCATGCTCTTTCATTCGGTCTATGCCGCCGGGCCGCGCATGTATTTCGAACAGGTCGTGATCCCGTTCGATGCCGCAGTCGACCCCGACCATTTTGCCGCCGCCTGGGCCGCCGTCACCGCCGCCAACCCCGCCCTGCGCACCTCCGTTCATTGGGAGGATCTGGACAAGCCCGTGCAGGTTGTTCATCGCGACGCCCGGATGGAGGTCGACACCTGGGATCTGCGCCGCACACCCCCCGGCCAGCGCGAGGTTGCCTTGCAGCTCAAGCTGGCGGAGGACCGCGAAAGGGGTTTCAGGCTGGATCAGGCACCGTTAATGCGCATCGCGCTGGCGCGGCTCGGACCCACGGCGCACCGCCTCGTGATCAGCTTTCACCACATCATTCTGGACGGCTGGAGCCTTCAGGCCGTGTTCGCGCAGTTCACCGACGCCTACACAAGGCTCGCGGGCGGCGGGCGGCCCACCCTGCCCGCCACCCGGCCCTACCGCGCCTTTATTGAGTGGTTGCAGGCGCAGGACCCCGACGCGGCCCGGGGTTACTGGCACAAGGTCATGGCGGATGCACCCGGCCCCTCGGGCATCGGGCGCGCCACGGCACAGGATGGCACCAACCGACCCGACGACTTCGGCGAGGTTGAACTGTCGCTGCCCCGGGACGAGGCGGACGGCATCCGTGCCGCCGCCACCGCGCACCAACTGACACTCAACACCCTGTTGCAGGGCGCATGGGCGCTCACGCTGGCGCGATTCACCGGGCAGGACGATGTCGTCTTTGGCGTCACCGTGTCGGGCCGCCCGGCCGAGATCGGCGGGGTCGAGGATATGATCGGCCTGTTCATCAACACCGTCCCGCTGCGCACGCGCCTGTCCTACGGCACTGCCCTTTCGGACTGGCTGTCGACCCTGCAATCGGACCAGCTGCGCGCCCGCAGCTTTGACCATTGCGGGCTGGTGCAGATCCGCGACTGGGCCGGACTGCCCGGCGATGAAGAGCTGTTCGACACGATCTTTGCCTTCGAGAACTACCCGACGCAGCGCAAGGACGGCGACGCCGCCGCGGACACCACTTTCATCGAACGCACGAACTATCCGCTGTCGGTCGCGGTCATCCCCGGTGACGGCCTGCAAGTGCGCCTGCTCTATGACGGGCAAGCAGTGGACCCGGCCAGGGTGCGCGCCATCGGCGCGACCTTGCTGGCCGTACTGCGCAGCGTGACGCGTGCACTGACCGAGACGCCCGGGGCGACGCTGGACAGCGTGGTGCGTGACGCCTGCCCGGTGCCCCGCGCCACTGCCCACGCCACTTACCCGCAAGCCTCCCTGCCGCAACTCTTCGACGAAATTGCCAAGGCCACACCCGACGCCGTTGCGGTTGAAACCGCAGACAGCACGCTGACCTACGCCACGTTGCAGGCCCGGTCGGCCAAACTGGCCGCACGGCTCACGGCAGCGGGCGTTGCACGTGGCGACCGTGTTGCCCTGATGCTGGCCGACACCGGTGACCTGACCACCGCCATGCTCGCCGTGCTGTCCTGCGGCGCGGCCTACATCCCGCTCGACCTCGCCTACCCTGCCGAGCGCGTCGCCAGCATTCTGCACGACACCAGCGCGCCGCTGATCATCACCGACGCCGCCCGGCTGCAAGCCGCCGGGGCCCATGAGGCCAAGGCGCTGGATATCGCGGCGACCGACACCAGCCCCCCATTCACGCGACCCGCGGACATCCCCGGTCCGGATGACGTGGCATACGTCATGTTCACCTCCGGCTCCACCGGGACGCCCAAGGGGATCGAAATACCGCACCGCGCCATCGTGCGGCTGGTGCGCGACGCAGACTACGTGGCGCTCGACGCGCGCAGCCGCATCGCCCGCCATTCGAACATCGCCTTTGACGCCGCCACGTTCGAGATCTGGGGCGCGCTGCTCAATGGTGGCACGACCGTCGCCATTGACCGCGACACCGTTCTGTCGCCCGACGCTCTGGCCGAGGCGATCGATGCCAAGGGCATCACCACGATGTTCCTGACCACGGCGCTTTTCAATCGCATCGCGGCGGAACGCGCCGATGCTTTCCACAGCCTCGACACCCTGATGTTCGGCGGCGAGGCGGCGGACCTGACCACCGTGCGCGCGGTGCTCGACGGGCGTGGCCCAGACCGCCTGCTGCATGTCTATGGCCCGACCGAAAGCACGACCTTCGCCACCTGGCAGCACCTGACCGAGATTACGCCGGACCAGAGCGCCCCACCGATCGGTAATGCTATCTCCCATACCACTGCGTATGTACTCGACGCTGCCCTGCGCCCTGTGCCCCAAGGCGCCGCTGGAGAGCTGTTTCTGGGCGGAGACGGGCTCGCCCACGGCTATGCCGGACGCGCGGCCCTGACAGCGCAGGCCTTTGTGCCCGACCCCTATTCCGAACATCCCGGCGCGCGGCTCTACCGGACCGGCGACCGGGTGTGGCAGGACGCCGAGGGGCGCATCGTGTTCCTCGAACGGATCGACACGCAGATCAAGTTGCGCGGCTACCGGATCGAACTGAGCGAGATCGAGACGCATCTGGCCGCCGACCCTGCCGTGGCACAGACCGTCGTGATGCTGCGCGGTGACGGTGAAGCGCGGCGCATCGTTGCCTATGTCGTGCCCACGCCCGACGCCCCCGATGACCTCGGCGCGCATCTGGCGCAGACCCTCGCCCGCACCATGCCCGCCTACGCCATCCCGGAGGCGATCGTGACGCTCGACGCCCTGCCGCTCAACCGCAACGGCAAGATCGACCGTGCCGCCCTGCCCGAACCGACCGCCAAAACCGTCCAACCGGACGCTGCCCCTGCCCCGACAGGCTCCACCGAGGACAAGCTGACCCGGATCTGGGCGGCCGTGCTGGAACGCGACGATTTCGCAAGCACCGACAACTTTTTTGACATCGGCGGTCACTCGCTGCGGGTCACGCAGCTGGCCTCGCGGATCAAGCGCGACCTCGGCGTCGATTTGCCCCTGCGCACGGTGTTCGAAAACCCGACCGTGGCGGGCCTCGCCCGGATCATCGACGCAGACCAGACACCGGCAGAGCAGACGACGGTGCCTGCACCCGCGCGCAAGGGCGGCATCAAACCCATCGCGCGCAGCGCGCGCCAACGCAAACGGACCACAGGCGCATGACTGTCACCCTGCAAAGCGTCACCTTCAACCACGATCCCGATACCTCGCGGGGCAGTGCGCTCAACATTCGCATCAACGGCAACACGCCCGCGCAGGTGCCGGAATGGGTCAATGGCGTATCCAGCACAACGCCAGCCGTTTACGCCATTTCGGACACGCTGACGGCGCGCATCCAGATCGCTGTCGATCTGGTCAGTGCCCCCAACACCCGCGTTTTTGTCCGCGCCATCCCGGCCAATCCGTTTGAATTCAACGTCTTGGGCGCGACCGACACCGCCACCGTCAATTTTGCCGCCAACGGCAAGCGCAACGGGCTCAAGCTCACCCTGCACGCCCCCGCCCTTGCCCAGACCGGCGTTGGCGCGTTCGATGTGAACTGGCGCTGGCAGTACAAGGACAGCTTTGCCGCGCCCTGGACCGATTTTGCCACGACCGAGCACCGCATCCTCGTCACGCTTCAGCCGCCGACCCGGCCATGGGTGCAAACGCCCTTTACCGCGGCCAACACACAGCTGCCCTGGGCCGAGGTGCTGGAATGGGCCTGCCAATGGGCTGCCTTCACCTACACCCCGGCCACCGCGGCCCGCGCGATCACGTCAGCCGTGTTCAACCTCGGGCCCAGGCGCATCGCCTATGACTGTACAGGCGGCAATCCGACCAACTATTCCTACCCCGAATTCGACTGCTCCGCCTTTCTCGAACGGTTGGCGGGGCAATATGGCCGCGGCCCGCGGGTCAACTGCACCGACTGCGCCACCATCGTGTCGACCTTTGCCAACGCGCTTGGCGCGGACCTTTGGCAGTCGCGCATGTTCAACCAGGTGGTGCCGTTCCGCTGCAACATGATGCGCCTGATCGGCGCGCCGTTTTTCGGGGCCGTCTGCGGGACCGGGTTCTTCAATTACCACGAGGTTGCATGGGAAGGGGCCTGTTCCGACCTCGACGATGTCTATGACGCCTGCCTCGAAGTGTTCGCACCCGCCCCGCCCGCACTTGGCCTGTCGACCTATGTGCCGCAGGACGTCAATTTTGGCTGGGCCTTTGGCAACAGCTACCGCGATTACCTCGTCAGTCCGGAATCGCGCTACATCTGTCAGGCGCAGCCGACCTCGCGCCGCCGCCGCCTCGTCTACTGATGCCGACCAACCCAGCCCCCAGGTGATCCCATGCTGTTGCCCCACCAGATCAACGCCCTTCGCAGCAAATACGGTATCAACGACCGCCTGTTGCAGGCGCGACATCAAAGCGGGTTCTTCGTGCGCCGCTACCGGATGCTGGGCGCGGAACTGGCGCGCGCTCAGATCGCGCGCGCGTTGTCTCTGAACCTGCCGGGCGGCGGGCGGATGCGCAAGACCACCTGGCTGACCGAAGACCGCGCCGCCCGGCGCGCACCCGAGGAAAACCCGGTGCTGATCGACAGTTTCGAGTACCGCAGCTTTGCGGAGGCCGAACAGGCGCTGTGGTCCTTTCTGGGCGAGTTCCACGTGCCTGTCCAACTCGGCACCACGACCGAAGGGGTGGGTGACGTGGGCTTTGTCACGCCGGATGGGCGCACGGTCGCCTTTTTGCGCGGCAACAGCCTGCATCGCATCGCGCAGGAGGTTCCGACACAGGATCTGGGCGAGGTCGCCGCGTCCGTCGATGGCAAGCTGACCGACAAGCCCGCAACAGCGCAGCCCGAGCGCGCCGCCTTTGAGGTCCGACGGGTCGATGCGCGCCCCACCATGGCCGCCCGCATGGCCCCTCGGCCCGAAGATGCGCCAACCATCGCTGCCCAGTTCGCCCTCGACGGGATGAACGGTGCCAGCATGCGCACGGCTGCTGCGCCCGCCGCACCGGTCGAGGCTGACCTCGACAGCGCGGACGGGCCGATGGTCCGCATCTTCACCCGCGAGGGATGGATCGAGGATGACGACGACGGCCTGCACTTCAACCTGCATGCAGGCCAGTCCCCCGAAGACGCCGAAATCGAAGTCTACGAGGACACCGCAGACGGCGCCTGCCTCAGGTGCAGCCGCAAACTGATGAACGACGCCTGGGTCGATGACGATTGACGGAACCGAAGGAGACGCCTGACATGGACGACGACAACACAAAGTACAGCGTGGTGATCAATCACGAAGAGCAGTATTCGATCTGGCCGGTCGATCGGGAGGTGCCCGCAGGTTGGGACATCGTGGTCAGCGACAAGACCAGGCAAGAGGCGCTGGACCATATCGAAGAGGTCTGGACCGACATGCGCCCCCTGTCGCTGCGCAAGAAGATGGAAGCGGTAGGCAAGGGCTAGCGGACCACCATGCGCACTCCCCTCTGGGCCACATGCCCGGTGGCCGACCCGCAGGCCGGATGCCGGATGTTCTGCCTGCCCTATGCGGGGGCCGGCGCGTCGATCTATCGGGCGTGGCCTTCCGCGCTGCGCGGCGTGGCCGAAGTCTGGCCGGTACACCTGCCGGGCCGTGAACGCCGCCTGTCCGACCCACCCGCCGCGTCAGTCCAGGCGCTCGCCACACAGACCGCCCGTGGCATCGCAAACAACCTTGACCGGCCCTTCGTGCTTTTTGGGCATTCCATGGGCGCGCTGCTCGCCTTTGAGGTGACGCGCGCCCTGCGGCGTCTGGCGCTGCCGCAACCGCTGGCCCTGCTGGTCTCCGGCTATGGCGGCCCGCACCTGCCCGACACGCGCCCGCCGATCCATGCCCTGCCCGATGACTCGTTCAAGGAGGCCGTCGCCGCGCTCGACGGCACGCCCGCAGACGTGATCGCCAATGACGAGCTGATGGCGCTGCTGCTGCCGCTGCTGCGGGCCGATTTCCGGCTGGTGGAAACCTACCGCACCCGACCCGAGCCACCGCTGGACATGCCCATCCACATCTACGCCGGACGCTCCGACCGGGATACGCCCCCCGACACACTGGCGGCGTGGGATGACTGCACATACGCGGGCACCACCATCAACCTATTCGAGGGCGGCCACTTCTATCTGCGCGACGCAGCCGCCGCCCTTCTGGACCAGCTGCGCAACGACATATGCAGGCTCACCGCGCCGCCTGAGGATCAAAGGCGCACGGCACGACCCTGACCTGCCCCGCGTCCACCGCCAGCGCCCCAAAATATCCCGGCCCGGGATCGGCCGGATACAGGTGAAACCGCGTACCGCCGTCGCTGTCGGACAGCAGGGCAGGCGGCAGCGCGGGGTCCGCCGACACCTCGAACCGGTCCAGCCCGCCGGGCAGCCCGGTGCCCACGGCCTTCAGCAGCGCCTCCTTTGACGTCCACAGACGGTAGAACGCGGCAAGGCGATCCGCCCGTGGCTGTTGCCGCAGCGCCGCGCACTCGCCCGGAGTGAAAAACCGTTCGGCAATCGCATCCGCATCTTTCACGTCGCGCCCTGCCTCCACGTCCACCCCCAGCACACCAGCCTGCGCCACCGCAATCAGCGCAATGTCGCCCGAGGATGAAGCGTTGAACACCGGCCCTGCACCCACGAGGGCAGGCTTGCCCGCGACACCGGTGTCATAGTCGACATCGGACGGGTCGCAGCCCACATAGCCCCCCAAGACCGACCGCAACGCCGCCCGCCGCGCGGCAAAGCGCTGCGCATGCACGGCGTAATGGTACCGGTCATGCCGGGCGCGTTCGTCCGCGCTCAGACCCTCCACCGCGCCCCGCACCTGCGACAGCTTGACAGTCCACACATGCACCTCACCCGCGCGCAGGACCGGCACCACACTCATTCCGCCACCGCCTCGAACACCAGCCGCGAGGGGGCGTCGGTGCCGTGCAGCACCTCGTAGGTGCCCGCCGGGTGGCCCACCTCGGCGTAGCCACAGGCCGACCCGCCCAGTGACAGGGCAATCCGCGTGCCCGCGCGAAAGCGGTGGCTGACCGAATGCGTCTCAAGCGTCAGCTGCGTTGCCGTATCTGCTGACAGCCCATCGGCCCGCGCCACGGCAAAGGTGACAAAGGACAGCGGCGCGTCCCGCCCGGCATCGTAGTCGTAAACCTGGACGCTCAGCCCCGCCTGCCCGGTCGTCGCGCGCAAAAACAGCTCAATCCGCATGGGCCCGGCCAGCACGATGTCCTCGGCCAAAGTCTGCGACAGGTAGGTGCGGCGCGGGTAGTCCGCGCAGGGCGACATGGTGGCCGGATCCACATCCAGCACGTGCCGCCGCAAGCCCGACGCGGGCGCGCTCAGCAGATGGGCGTTGCCCACCATGCTGAACCGCTGGCCCAGATACCACGACATCTCGGTGCCCCGTACCGGCCAGTCATCCGCGCCCCGAAACGCCTCTGCCCCGTCGGGCCGATACAGCACCGGCGGTGTTGGCGGTGAAGGCACGTCGCGCAACCACCGGTCCAGCCAGTCGATCACCCGCGCCGTCACATCCGTGCCACCCGTCGCCAGTTGATCCAGATGGTAGGTATGCGCCTCAGCCGTCACGATCAGACGGTGATCCGCGCGGTGCGCCGGGCAGCCTGTGCGCCGCAGGGCTTGCCACAGGTCGACCGGGTCCTCCCATCCCTCACTCTTAGATTTCAGCGTCAGAACCGGGGCGCAAATAGCGCCCAGATCAGGCCGCAAGCTGCGGTCGGTGCTGCCGACCCGCCCCGTCACGTAGTCTGACCAGAACGGTTCGTCGCGGCCCAACAGCATATTGTCGATCTGCCCATGATCCGGGATATCACTCGCCCTGGCCTTGGCCGCATCGTCGGGCCAGCGCCCGTGGTCCAGCAGGTACAGCCAGAACACAGGCAGCAGCCCCAGTGCTCCGCCCCGGTGCCCCGCCCACAAGTCCAGCGCCGGGTCATCGGCGACAACCGCTTGCACCTGCGGCGCGCCCGCCGCCGCCGCAAGTGCGGTGTAGCCATTGTAAGACCCGCCAACCGTTCCCACACGCCCATTGGACCAAGGCTGCGCCATGATCCAGCGCACCGTGTCCCCCCCGTCCGCCACGGCGTTCCGAAACGGGGCGAACACCCCTTCGGACCCGAACCGCCCGCGCAGGTTCTGCACCACAAACGCATAGCCCCGGTCGGTGAGTGCGGCGGCAATCGCATCGTGATAGGCGACCCCCGCACCGGGAAACCGGTAGGGCGTGCGCAACAGCACAACCGGCGCAGGCACCGTATCCGGCAGATGCACAAACGTCTCGAGCCGGGTGCCATCGCCCATCGCGACCATTGTCCGCGTGCCGCTCTGGGCCCCGACGGACAGCGCGAGCATCAGCCAAAGCCCGACTGCACAAGCCCCAACTGTTGGAAAAACCCGCCTCATTGCCACCCGACTATGCGGCCCCGCCCAGCGCGTGACAAGCCGCCAGACTACACTTGAAAAGCAGGATCTGTTTTCGAAAGCGCAGACCGTTTCCGTCGGGCCAAGCGCGCAAAAAAGGTACTCTGCGTCGCTATCGCGAACCCCAAGAAGATGATCGCCGCCCCGGAAAGTTCCCAGATCTGAGGTGGCGCGCCGAACGCAGCCCCTCCGACGAACATGGCAACAGCCGGCGTGAAGGTCGGCAGAATTGCAGCCGTTTGCGCCGTCAGGCGTTGCAGCGCAGCGACCAGAGCGACAACGCTCAGGATGCCGCCAACAAAGCCTTGCATCACCACTTGTGTCAGCAGCATTGCCTTGCCCGTCTCTGCGAGCGATGGCCAGGCCGCGGGACCAAGCGCAAGGGCCGCAAAAATCGCGCCGAGCGCGGCGATCGCGCTTGTGCCTTCAAGCAGCGGGACCTGCCACAAGCGCAGCAACACGGTATACCCGCCCCACATGATCCCGGCAGCGACGAACAGGGCAATGCCGACAAGCCACATGCCCTGCGCGCCAGCGGTTTCAACGCCCACCAGCACGGCAAGACCGCCGAACATGATGCAAGCGCCGAGGACCCGCAGCGGGGTGACGCGTTCTTTCAACAGAACCGCGCCAAAAACCGTCCCGGATACAAAAACGGCGACCGGCGCAAACAGCAATCCGTGAGAAAGCGGCGCATATTGATAACCTGCAACAGCAATCAGTCCGAAAAACGGACCTCCCAGAACTGCAAGGATGCAAAGCCTGTGTCTGGGTAAGCCGGTGCCGCCCCTGCGATGCCGTAGCCAAATCAGGAAAGGCACAGCGACACATCCCGCGATCACATACCGCAGAAAGCTGAGGGCCGAGGGCGACATCCCGGCATCGATCCCGGCCTTGGCCGCGACGTTGTATCCGGCCCAGCAGAAAACAGTAATCGCGCCAAGGACGGCGCCAGCAAGTGGCGTGTCGAATTGCTTTGGCATCGCGGTGGCTCCAAATTGTTTTTCGTCGATGCACAGGATGAAGGCTTGGCTCCATGCCCACCAATGCTAATAATCGCTTTAAGCTATGCCTGAGAGGTATGTATGGAGCTTCGTCACTTGCGCTATTTCGTGGCCGTCGCCGAGCATGGCGGGATCAGCCATGCTGCCGAACGGCTCAACATTGCGCAGCCCGCCGTCTCGCGCCAGATCAGGGATCTTGAGCTGGAACTGGGCTTTGACCTTCTGTTGCGTGAAGGCCGCCGGGTCGTATTGACGGATGCAGGGCGCGTCTTTGCCGAACGAGCGCGCGCCATTCTGCGTGACACCGAAGATGCAGCAGAAGCCGCGCGCCGCGTCTCTGACGGTGAGGCGGGTTCATTGACAATCGGCCTGCTTGAAACCGCATCATGGGCAGGGCACCTGCCATTGACCCTCAACCGGTTCAAGCGCCGACATGACGGTATCCGGTTGGACATTCGGCCGATGAATTCGGTGGATCAGATCGATGCGCTGCTGGCAGGCGAAATCGATGCGGCCTTTGTTTACCGACAGGACAACATTGTGAGTGACGCTTTGGCCGTGCATCCGCTGCGCACGGATAACGTTGTACTCGCGGCGTCGACGGATCTTGTGTTTGACAGCGATGGGCCGCTCACGTTCGAGGACATTGATGGCTTGCCCATTGTTGCGTTTCCAAGGCCTGCTGCCCCGGCCTATCACGACCAGTTGTTCGGCGCGTTGAAGGCGATCGGGTTTGAGGCGCAGATCGTGCAAGAGGCCGTGGATGAGACGACAATGCTCAGCCTCGTTTCCGCGGGCGTCGGATGCGCGTTTGTCAATTCCACCAACATGCAGCGCCCGCCCCTTGGGGTTCAGTTCCGCGAGGTCGAAGGGCTGTCTGTTCCGATCGAGTTCCTGTTTCTGACGCAGAAATCACCCGGTAGCCTGACGCAGCTCCTCACCAAAACGGTATTGGAAATACATGCCCATTCGGCATGAATAAGATACTTCTTCAGACTTTTTAAATATCTCACTGCGCTGCCATGTTGAAGCCATCGAAACACACCCCGATGGAGACACAGCATGAACCGTACTTTCAAAACCGCCCTTGCCAGCACGGCCATTGCGCTTGCGACAAGCCTGCCGAGCGTCGCCGAAACAACGGCTGGCACGCCGATCACGGTCGAAACCCTGGTCGACCATGCCGAGATGATCCGCGTGGCGGACACCATCGACGCAGCCGTGGACGCAAAGGATTGGGCATTGGCCCGCAGCCTGTTCACGGATGATATCCACGTCGATTTTACCTCTCTGACCGGGGGCGCACCCGCCACGATCCCGGCGGATGCGCTGATCGCAGGCTGGTCGGCGAACCTTACGGAGGAAAAGGCGTCGTTCCACCTGCGCGGCAACCACCGGATCACGTTCGAACCTGACGGGTCCGCCACGATGGTCAGCCACGGCTATGCCTGGAACCAAATGGAACGCGGCGCTTTGGCCGAGAATGGCGGCAATGCGCTGTGGGAGGTCTGGGGGACCTATGAACACAGTTTCATCCAGACCGAAGCGGGCTGGCGCGTGGATGGCATGAGTTTCTTTGCCACGGCCGAACGCGGCAACGACTTTGTCCGCAACACGCCGGGCAGCTGAATGTCATCAAGTCCCCAAGCAAACCAATTGAACCCAAGGAGCTGTCCCATGACCAACACAAAGGGAGACATCAACCACAACCGCCGTGCGTTTCTTGCCGGTATCCCGGCCGCTGCGGCAACGGTCGCACTGGGTGCGTCTCAGGCCATGGCCCAGACAACGCCAGGCGTCGCAACCGGACGCAGGTTGCTCGGAAATCTGGAGGTGTCCGCGCTGGGCCTCGGCGTCCAGAACATGCACCGTACGTTTCACACCATCGTACCGGACCGCGACGAAATGATCGCCCTGATCCGATCCGCCTATGAGCAAGGGGTGACCTTTTTCGATTGCGCCGAAGTCTACGGCCCCTTCGAATGCGAACGCATTCTGGGCGAGGCGATGGCGCCGTTCCGGGATGACGTCCAGATCACGACCAAGTTCGGCTTTGGCGTCGATCCCGAGACGGGCGAATGGGACTTTACCGTGACCAGCCAGCCCGAGCGCATTCGCCGTGCCGTCGAAGGGTCGTTGCGCCGTCTCGGTACCGATCGCATTGATCTGTTGTACCAGCACCGCGTCGATCCGAATGTGCCGATCGAAGAGGTTGCCGGCGTTGTCAAAGACCTGATGGACGAAGGCAAAGTGCTGCATTGGGGGCTGTCCGAAATGGGCCCCAAAACGCTGCGTCGTGCGCACGAGATCCTGCCCGTCAGCGCCGTGCAAAGCGAGTATTCCATGCTGTGGCGCGGGCGGGAGGCAGACATTGTGCCGCTGTGTGCGGAACTGGGCATCGGTTTTGTGCCCTTCGCACCCCTTGGATACGGCTTCCTGACCGGTGCCATCGACATGCAAACGAGATTCGCACCGGGCGATTTCCGCGCGATGACCACACGCATGGACCCCGCGAACCGCGCATCGACCAAGGCGGTGGTGGACCTCGCCCGCGCGTGGGCCGCCGAAAAAGGGGTCAAGCCGGGCCAGTTTGCGCTCGCGTGGCTGCTGGCGCAGGGCGACGGCATTGTTCCGATCCCGGGCACGACGCAAATGAGCCACCTGCGCGACAACATCGCTGCGGCGGAGGTAAGCTTTTCCCCAGCGGAATTAGCCGAGATCAAAACCGCGCTGGACGGGATCGCGGTGCAAGGCGGTCGCGCGCCCCAGATTGTTGCCGACTGGTCGGACGTCGAAGCACCGGACGCCTAAGGCGCCCTCGCATGGCCCCGCACAGGGCCATGCGATCCAGCCGTGATAACGGCCCCCGGTCGAAAGGGCCCCTGACTTTGTTGTCCGCGAGTTGTTCGTACCAGGTGCGGAACTTCGCGCCACCCCCGAGCGTTGACGATGGTCGACGCAATCCTCAGCACGTCGGCAATGGTCTCAACGAAGGTATCTCAGCCACTCTGGGCGCTCCTGTGGATCTTGTAACGATGCGTCTCAACGCAGGCATCTCAGGCATGAACCGGTTGGCCGGGACAAACATCCCACGCATCAGCAATCCGGCAGGTGGTCCAGGCACGTTCCAGCAAGGCTTGGAAGCATCTGGCGCGCTTACTGCTGCACAGCCGCGCCCTGGCGATATGGGCGCAGCACTACCCGCGAGGCTGGCGCAATGGCTGTTCCTGGCGCTGTGGCGCTCCGTGGGGTACAGAAGCCCGTACAAACACGCACATGCCTTTCAGCGTCCGCGGTGGGCGCAGGAACAGGCGCACAAGCTGCAAGTGACCTCACACAAGGCAGCGCCACCGCAGAGAGCCCTGTAGCGCTTGTAAGAGGTCTTGCACCAGCCGCAGCCACACGTATGGCCCGGTCAAGGGTTCCCAATCTCGATGAACTTCGCGGGATCGAAGCGCGTTTCGACAGTGCTGTGGATCAATCGGCAGCCCGTTTGAACCCCGAGGTAGCAAATCGACTTGCCGATGATATCGCCATCTCCTTTGGGTTTCACTCGGTCGCAGCGCCGGAAAATGAACCCCAAGGCCTCAGTTGCAGCCGATGCCATTGTAGAAGAACTGCGCACCAACCCTCGTACGCTTTCTCAGGTAAACGAAGCCCACAATTAGATTGGTCAGAATGTGGCTGTATCAGCAGATGCAAGCGAACGAGCACCTGGTGTCGAGATGATGCGCAGGATTGATGCTTATCTCGATAGACTCCAGCCCGCAGACATGGATGGCACGAACGACGCCGCCGCACTTGTCGATGACTTGATGACAGCTCGCAACGCTACAACGCGCCGCAAAAAAGGCGGAGGACTTGGAAGCGCCCGATCCAGGCCTGTTGGCACGTGATAAAACGCGGGACGCGATTGGCGGCGATGAAAGTGGCAGAATACTTCGACGCCTTTCTGGCATTCCGGAAAACCCGAAACAGCGCAGGCAATTCCAGTCTTGGGAGCTTCAGACCACGCGAGACATCATCAAAGGTTGGCCCACAACGCGTGCTGCCCTTCGGCAATCATCCAGGGATCAAGCAGTACTTGAACCTTTGGCTGGTGCCGGACTGGCAGGACGCAGTGCGATGATACAACCGAGGCGGCACCCAAATACCGCCTCAGAAGCGACTATTCGAACGGCGCTGACGAGACGCATGCAGATATGTCACCGAGACATTCCACGGCTTCAACCTCATATCATGCACGAACGAAGCCAGTCCCGTCCCATAGGAAAGCTGGCGTCGCCCATCCGAGCAGATGGGATAAATACACGCCCTGCTTGAAAAGCTTGCAAAGCATTGTCGCAGCGCGCAGTGTGTTGCTGTAGAGCTTTTAATTTTATTGAAGAAAGAAAACGGTCGGATAGCTGACCCAGGGTATTTGTTATTTTTTCGGAGCGTATTGGGGTCCGCATTTTCTTCGTTCGTTGGTCTTTCTTCCTTTGGTGTTCAACAGGGGAAGCGATGACGTGACACGAAACATGTTCTTGAAATCCAAGATTTGGGCGGTGAGTGCCGCAGTCTTGACGGCTGCTGCGCTTTCCACGCCGGAGCCTGCCGCGGCAGATTCAAATCCGATGCTGGGTGATCTGATGCCGGTTGGCTTCAACTTCTGCCCACGCGGTTGGGCTTTGGCCGATGGCCAGATACTGCCAATCAACCAAAACCAAAGTCTGTATTCGTTGCTTGGAACACAGTACGGCGGCGACGGGCGAACCTCATTCGCTCTGCCAGATTTGCGGGGAAGGGCGCCGGTGAGCGTGGGCACCAATGCGTTTGGCACGTATCAACAAGGTCAGAAATCGGGTGCCGAAACGGAAACCATGACCGTTGCGAAGATGCCCGCGCACACCCACGGAGTGAATGCGTCCAATCTACAGGGCAACAAGTTGGGGCCCGGCGGCGACTTGTTGGCTGATCCAGACACGAACGATCCCAATACCGAGGTTCAAATCTACCACGACGGCCCACCGAACATGGTCATGCGCCAGGACATGATCGCCAATATCGGTGACGGTCAGGCATTTCCCGTCCAGGACCCTTACACAGTTATCAATTGGTGCATTGCATTGCAGGGTCTGTTCCCGTCACGGAACTGAGCCATCGATTGAAGGAAAAAAAATGTTACAGACGAAACTTACAAGCGCCGTGGTTGGAGTGACCATGAGCGTGACAAGCCTGATGAGCACCGTCACGTCCGTGACTGCCGAGCCGTTCATTGGCGAAGTACGGGCCTTCGGCGAAAACTTCTGTCCGCGTGGCTGGGGAGCGGCAGATGGCTCATTGTTGCCCATCTCCCAGAACACAGCTTTGTTTTCGATCCTGGGGACGATTTATGGCGGTGACGGAAGGTCTACCTTCGGTTTGCCGAACCTGATTGGTCGTATTCCGCAGTCCCAAGGCACGAGCCCGGGATTAAGAAATACGCGCATCGGAGAGCAGGGAGGCGCACCCACACGCGTGTTGACGGAGGCACAGATGCCGTCGCACAGCCACGCGGTGAACGCCACCAATGCACAGGGTAACAAACTGGGGCCGGGCGGCGATATTTTGGCTGACCCCAATACAGGCGATCCCAACACCGAGGTGCAGATTTACCATGACGGCAGTGTCACGCCGAACCGGGTCATGGACCAGGGGATGATTGCGCCTCAGGGCGGTAGCCAGCCCATCAACGTTCAGTCACCGGTTCTTGCGCTGAAATGGTGCGTTGCCTTGATTGGCGTGTACCCGTCCCGCAGCTAAGAAAGGAAATTTTGATGAAGATGCTTATGAAATCTGCTGCCGCTGCGGCATTGATGCTGGTACCTGCGGCCGTCGCACCCACGCCAGCGAATGCAGGGAGTGAACCCTATGTCGGCGAAATCATGTATTTTGGCGGAAATTTCTGCCCCAGGAACTGGTTAGCGGCCAACGGGCAATTGCTGCCTGTCAGCGGGAATGATGCGCTGTTTTCGCTGCTTGGTACGATTTACGGTGGGGATGGTCGAACAACCTTTGGGTTGCCGGATCTGAGGGGCCGTGCCCCGGTCCATCAGGGGACTGGCCCTGGATTGTCAACAAAACGGCTCGGTCAAAAAGGCGGGGCCGAAACGATTGGCCTGACTGTCAGCAACCTTGCGCCGCACAATCACCTTGTGAACGCGACAAACGCGCAGGGAGACAAGCTTGGTCCTGGTACGGATTATCTGGCCGACCCCAATACGAACGACCCCAATACCGAGCTGCAGATTTACAGTGACGCGCCAGCGAACCGGCAGATGAGTTCGAAGATGATCGCGAATGCGGGTCAAAACCAGTCGGTTGATATCGAAAGCCCCTATCTTGGGCTGCAGGCGTGTATTGCGTTGTTCGGGATTTATCCACCGCGGTCCTAGGCGGTCCACGACGTTAGAACCACGTCAGGTTGAGTATGTGTTTGGGCTTGCCGACGTTCTGTTACGCAGAATCCGTCCTGGTAGATGGGATGCTTGAGTGATCCCAACCCGTTGACCTGCACGACCGGTAACTGGCTGGCATTCACTGAAGCGTTCAGGTGCGTTCGGTCTCAGACCGTACTCAAGGCTGTGGCGGTTTCGCATAGGCAAAATAAGCCATGTCTTCCGCATACAGAGCCTCAACTTCGTGTCGCAGTTCGGCATCGTCGAGCACAGACTGATAAAGCTCAGTTGGTGCTGCAGAGACATTGAGGCGCGGCAAATCGATGCTTTGGGCTGGTATTCCTGGTAGCTTCAGCGTCTGCATCATGTGAAAAACGTCCTGCGAAAGGGTTTCGTTACGGAGTGTGTGGTCGGGGCGTCGTACCTCGCCATCTACGCGCAGGTAGTCGCATGCCGGACCGTGCAAGGGGTCACGTAGCATCTTGAAGAAATCCGCTTTTCGCCATGTCGGGGCCATTGCGAACCAGCGGCCGTCACCGTTCTGGCGCATCCAGCGGTGGGGTGAGAAATACGCAGATACAGCTCGTTCGAAGGGATGGCGCACTGAAATAACGATGCGGTACTCTGCCAGCGCATCATGCCCCAAGATATCTGCATATTCCTGTAGATTTGCATGTTTGCGCGGTGTGACCAGCCCAGTCAGTTCGTAACGGTGTACACCATCTTGATGTCCCCGGATCAGCCGGGTGTCATCGCTAAACGGCAGCAGAAGGTTTTGGATCGCATTGCCACCCGTCTTCGGGATGTGAAGATAAATGAACCGATGTCGCGTTGAAATCATGGGTGCCCGTCCGCTCTACCCGACCTGTCCAACCGGCGCGGGGCTTATCTCGCTGCACGCGCAGCGTAACGCCAGGACAGGAGTTCGTCGAGCCGTGTGATCTTGTGATCTGCGATTTGGTCGGGGACCCGTATGTTGGCCCGCAATCTGCGTCAGACATAGTGGAACGCCAAGCGCCGTGTACAGCTGGCATTGCAATCCGATACTGACCGCACCTGCGAAAGCCATTCGCAGGCTGGAAGACTCAAACCGCTGGGCACAGGCTGACTGTGCCAGGATGGACGAGCTGAGCGCCCAGTCGCGTGAGCAGGTCGAGCACGAACAAGCCGACGCGTTCGCTGACGAACGCAACATCATCCAGAGCGCAGACACCTGCACCGTCACGTTCCAGAAAGCCGATGGAACGCGCCGTGTGATGCGTGTGGAGGCCCGCAAGGTGTCGATCAGCTCTGTTTTGGCGGTACTGAGGTGCCCCTGATTTCCTAGGGTCAGGACCCATTGAGTTCAGCGTAGGCGCGCGCTTCACGGTTCGAAAACCGGGCGGTGAATACGCCTGATCTTTTCTGGCTGACAGATGCGCAGATGGCGCGGCTAGAGCCCTTCTTCCCCAAATCCCATGTCAAGCCTCCCGTTGATGCCAGACGGGTGTTGAGCGGGATTATCTTCATCAATCGCAATGACCTACGGTGGCGAGATGCGCCGAGCGAATTTGGGCCGCACATTATTGTATTAGTGGTGAGCCGTGCAGGGTTCGAACCTGCGACCCACTGATTAAAAGTCAGTT